>LNFM01009406.1_pt1 | contig 14843 bp, 16 predicted proteins | sample 596031 | NCBI WGS metagenome assembly LNFM01 (sample SAMN04254537, study PRJNA301005) | activated carbon metagenome | isolation source: dual media filters at the Ann Arbor, Michigan drinking water treatment plant | place: USA: Ann Arbor
GTTCTTCGGCGGTGTAGCTGGGTGGCACCACCCGTTTGAGCACACCGCTGCTGCCCAGTTGACGCTGCTCGCGGTCCAGGCATTCGGGGATCGGCCGGTCCGACGTCAGGCGCCGACCTTTGCTGTCCACGCAGCTGTAGATGCCGGCGGCGTTCCTGTCTTGCGCAGCCGCTGAGCCTGCCAGCACCAGCAGCGCGATGCCCAGGGCCGTGCCGCGCAGCGCTGCAGCGGTCGGGCGGTCGGTGAAGGGGCGCGTAGGTTTCATCAGGCAACGCCGTAGCGTTCGCGGTAGGCCAGCACGCGTTCGCGGTGGCTGGCCAGGTCGGTTCCGGTGTGGTTGCCCAGATACTGCAGCAAATCGGCCAGTGTCGCAATGGCGCAGACCTGCAGGCCCAGTTGACTGCGCACATACTGCACAGCACTGTGGTCCACATCACGCACGGCGCCGTCTGGCCCTACTTTGGTGGCCTTTTCCTGCCGGTCCAGCGCAATCGCCACCGCGTGCGGCGTTGCACCAGCGGCCTGGATCAGGGCGATCGACTCGCGCGCGGCGGTGCCGGCGCTCATCACGTCGTCCACGATCAGCACCCGGCCTTTGAGCGGCGCGCCCACCAGCGTGCCGCCTTCGCCGTGGTCCTTGGCTTCCTTGCGGTTGTAGGCAAAGGGCACGTTTTTGCCCAGGCGCGACAGCTCGATGGCGACCGCCGCACCGAGCGGGATGCCTTTGTGATGCCGCTATCGAGCAGGGCTTTTGCATAGAATTGCGCCAGCCGGCCGAGCTTGGCGCCGTCGTCGAACAGGCCGGCATTGAAAAAATAGGGCGAGAGCCGCCCCGCCTTGGTCTTGAACTCGCCAAAGCGCAGCACGCCCGAATCCACACAGAACTGCACGAAGTCCTGCGCCAGCGCACCACCTGCCGCACCGGCTGTTGCCGTGCCTGCTTGCAAACCCATGGGGACATCCTTGTTCAAACTGACCAGTCTCAACCTCAACGGCATCCGTTCGGCCACCAGCAAAGGGCTGGAAACCTGGCTCGCCGCACACGCACCCGATTGTATTTGTGTGCAGGAAGTCAAGGCCCAGGCGCCCGACGTGAGCGGTCGCTTCGAGCAGATCGCTGGTCTCAAAGGGCACTTTCACTTTGCCGAGAAAAAGGGTTACTCCGGCGTGGCGGTCTACACCCGGCACGAGCCGAGCGATGTGGTGGCGGGTTTTGACGGCGGCGAGTTCGACGCCGAAGGCCGCTACCTGGAACTGCGCTTCGACACGCCCAAGGCCCGGCGTTCCATCATCAGCGTGTACTGCCCCAGCGGCTCGTCAGGCCCCGAGCGGCAGGAAGCCAAGTACCGCTTCCTGGATGTGTTTTACCCGCACCTGATGGCGCTCAAGCGGCAGCGCGAATTCATCATTTGCAGCGACGTCAACATCGCGCACCAGAACGCTGACCTGAAAAACTGGCGCAGCAACCAGAAGAACAGTGGTTTCCTGCCCGAGGAGCGCGAATGGATGACGAAGCTGCTGTCTGAAGGCGGCCTGGTGGACGTGTACCGCCGCCTGCAGCCCGACACCACCGACACCTGCTACACGTGGTGGAGCAACCGGGGGCAGGCCTACGCGAACAACGTGGGTTGGCGGCTGGATTACCACCTGGCCACACCCGCGCTGGCGGCCCACGCCAAGACCGAAGCCATCTACAAGGGCGAGAAGTTCAGCGACCACGCGCCCATCACCATCGAATACGACTTCGCGCTCTGACCCGCACTGGCCTCAGTGCCGCACCGGCAGCTGTGCCTTCAGCGAGCGCACTTGCTGCTCCAGCGCTTCGATGCGCTGGATGTGGTCGAGCAACAGGGCCACGGCGAACAGGTCCAGATCAAAGTCCAGCCGCAGCTGGCTGGCCGTTCGCATGCGGGTGACGCAGTCGGCGCTGAAAAGACGCTGGTCAGCCTCCGGTGGTCCAGCCGGCAGCGGCTTCAAGGCGCCGTACTCCACCAGCTCGTCCACATCGGCGGTGCTGATGCCGCAGACCCTGGCCAGTTCGGGCAGGGTGACGCTCTGCACCTCGTCGAGCCAGATCCATTCAACGGTTTGCAGCTGCGTGTTCATGTCGGGGCTCCTGGCGGTGTGGCGCGTGGGTGGAACGAAGAGTCGGTGGCGAGCGCTTCAAACAGCTCGCGTTCGCGTGGCGAGAGGGTGGCGGGCACGTCGATCAGCACCACGGCATACAGGTCGCCCGCGGCGCGGCGGCCATTGGCCAGACCGCGGCCGCGCAGTCGCAGCTTGCGGCCCGAGCGGGTGCCCGGTGGAACGGTCAGCAGCACCGGACCGTCCAGCGTGGGCACCTCGGTCTCGGTGCCAAGCGCCGCCTCCCAGGGCGTGAGCATCAGGTCGAAATACAGGTCCTGGTGATCGGTGCGGAAGGTGCGGTGGGGCTCCAGCGCGATGTGCAGGTAGATGTCGCCATCGGCACCACCGTGCTGGCCTTTGCCGCCCTGGCCGCGCAGCCGCAGTGTCTGGCCGTCGCGCACGCCGGGCGGCACGGTCACTTCCAGGGTGCGCGCCTGGCCGCCGTCGTTCAGACTGAGGTGCACCGCGCGCCCGCGGTGGGCTTCTTCCAGGCTGATCCGAATGTTCGTTTCCAGATCACGCCCCTCCATGGGCAGCGGGTTCCGGCCCGGGTCGCGGCGGCCCCGACCCATGGCGGCGAGCAGGGCTTCGAGGTCCATCTCGTCGAACGCCGCGCCCTGGTTGGCGTGGCCACTGCCCCACTGCGGTGGCGGTGTGAACGCCTGGCCCGCCGGGTGCTGGCCCAGCGCGTCGTAGGCGGCACGCTTCTCCGGGTCCTTCAACGTCGCATAGGCTTCGCCCACCTCCTTGAAGCGTGCTTCGGCGCCAGGCGCCTTGGACATGTCCGGATGGTGCTCGCGGGCGAGCTTGCGGTACGCCTTCTTGATGGCGTCGAGGTCCGCGTCCCGGGGCACCCCGAGCGCAGCGTAGTAATCGATGTAGGTCATGCTGGGTTCCCGGGGACCCAGCATGTTTCAGCTGCACAGGGCCGGTCTGTGCGCTGCCGTACCCGGGCAAGGGCGCCGCCCCGGCAGACCGCAGCGGTTCAGGCGGCCAGCAGCTGTTTCAGTTCGCCCGAGGCGATGAGCCGGGTCAGATCGTCGCAGCCGCCGACCAGCGTGCCGCGCACAAAGACCATGGGAAAGGTGGGCCAGCCGGTCCACATCTTGAGCGTGTTGCGGCGGCGCCATTCGGAGAAATAGCTGCCGAACTCCAGGTAGTCGAAAGGCACGCCTGCGTTGGCCAGCGCCTTACGCGCCTTGCCCACGAAAGGGTTGCCCGACATGCCGACCACCACCACCGCGTGGCGGGCCACGGCGGTTTGCACCTGGTCGATCACATCGCTGTGGGCGCGGGCGATCTTCTCGCGGATGGCGGGATGGAGAGAGGCTTCATCGAGGATGGGGCGGGGCATGGGATTTCCGGTGGGGGAGTGACCCGCACTGTAGTGCGTTCCTGCGGTGTGCGTATCGTTTGCGCCCGGGATAATGGGGTCTGCACGCCACCGCACCCACCCCATGTTCCGTTACCAAACCATCCCCGTCACCGCCTTTGCCCAGAACTGCTCGATCGTCTGGTGTGATGAAACCCTGGACGCCGCCGTCATCGACCCGGGCGGCGACCTGGACCTTTTACTCGCCGAAGTGAAACGCCGCGGCCTGAGCCTCAAGGCCATCTGGCTCACCCACGCCCACATCGACCACGCGGGCGGCACCGCCGAGCTGGCCGAGCGCCTCAGCTTGCCGATCATCGGCCCGCACCCGGGCGACCAGTTCTGGATCGACGGCCTGCCGCAACAAAGCCAGATGTTCGGCTTCCCGCCCGCCGGGCACTTCACGCCCACCCGCTGGCTGGCCGACGGCGACACGGTGCAGATCGGAAACTGCACCCTCAACGTGCGCCACTGCCCGGGCCACACCCCCGGGCATGTGGTGTTTCACTCACCGCAAGCGCAACGCGCCTTCGTGGGCGACGTGCTGTTCGCCGGCAGCATTGGCCGGACCGACTTCCCCGGCGGCAATCACGCGCAGCTGATCAGCAGCATCAAGGAGCGGCTGTGGCCCATGGGCGACGACACAGTGTTCATTCCGGGGCACGGGCCGGAAAGCTCGTTCGGGGAAGAACGTCGGTTCAATCCCTACGTGAAGGCTTGAAGCCTTTCACCACAAGATCACCCTTTGCGCGCCGCCTCGTAGAGCTGCTGCACCTTCGGCACATTGGCCTGCAGTTCCTGGATGCGGTTCGGCCCGCTGGGGTGGGTGGACAAGAACGATGGCCCGCCCTTGCCGGTCTGGGAGGTCATCTTTTGCCACAGGCTCACGCTGGCCTGTGGTTTGTAGGCCGAGCGTGCGGCCAGTTCCAGGCCCACCAGATCGGCTTCGGATTCATCTTCTCTGCTGAATCGCAGCGTCAGCAGCTGCGTGCCCAGGCTGGCGGCCACGTCGCCCACCTGACCCAGACCCAGCAGGCTTGACAGGACCGAGAGACCCATTCCCGTGGCCTGGGTCTTGGCCAGCCGCTCTCGGGCATGTTCGCGCAGCGCGTGGGCCATTTCGTGCCCCATGATCATGGCGGCTTCGTCGTCGTCGAGCTTGAGTTTGTCCAGGATGCCGGTGTAGAAGGCGATCTTGCCGCCGGGCATGCAGAAGGCGTTGATCTCGTCGCTGGCGATCAGGTTGACTTCCCACTGCCAGCTTCGGGCCCGGCTGTTCCAGGGTGTGGTGTGCGGGATCAGGCGGTTGGCCATTTTGCGCAGCCGCTGCACCTGCGGATGGCTGGCGGGCAGCAGCGTTTTTTTCTGCTGGGCTTCGGCCATCATGCCGCTGTATTGCGTGTTGGCCACGCCTTCCAGCTCGGCGGCGGGCACCAGCTTGCGCACCGACGAGGCCTTGCCCACGTCCACCTGGGCCGCTGCCGGCAGCACCGCAGCGGCCGCGCTGGCGGCCCCCGCCAGCAGGAAGGCGCGGCGGGCCGACCAGCGGTGCGGCGTCTGCTCGCCCGCGTGGGTGGGGTTGGGAGACTTGAGATCGCAGAGCAGGCACATGGGCCAATAATAGACAAGCCTGCCGTTGCCCGCCACCCTGCCCGTTTTGACCACACCGATGTCCGATCCCATCCCCGCCGCAGCGCCGAACGAACCCGCCACCCCCATGAGCTGGGCCGACACCTGGCGCGCCTACCTGGAGCCGGCCAGCCTGCGGATGTTCGCGCTCGGGTTCTCGGCCGGGTTGCCGCTGCTGCTGGTGCTGGGCACGCTGAGCTTTCGGCTGCGTGAAGCCGGGCTGGACCGCACCACCATTGGCTACCTGAGCTGGGTCGGGCTGGCCTACGGTTTCAAGTGGGTCTGGTCGCCGCTGGTGGACCGGATGCCCATTCCGCTGCTGACGCGCTGGCTGGGTCGGAGGCGCAGCTGGCTGCTGCTGTCACAGGGCGCGATCATGGCGGCGCTGGTGGGCATGGCTTTGTCCGACCCGCGCGCCGACCTGAATCTGGTGGTGTGGTGCGCACTGGCGGTGGCGTTTGCCTCGGCCACGCAGGACATCGCGCTCGACGCCTACCGCATCGAGTCCGCCGACACACGGCACCAGGGTGTGCTGGCCGCCACCTACCAGACCGGCTACCGCCTGGCGATGATCTGGGCCGGTGCGGGCGTGCTCTGGCTGGCGGCGCGGGCCGAGGTGGCGCCGCTGGCGCAGGCGGCTGCCGCAGCGGCCACTGGCGTCAAGCCGGCACCGGGTTCCCTGTACCAGAACGCGGCGTGGACCACGGCCTACCTCGTCATGGCCGCCAGCATGCTGGTGGGCGTGGTCACGGTGCTGTTCTCGCGCGAACCGGCGCAGGTGGTGATGCCCCCCTCGCGCAATGCGGCCGAGTGGTTCCGGGGCGCTTTCGTCGAGCCCTTTGCCGACTTCCTCCAGCGTTACGGCAAACAGGCGCTGCTGATCCTGGCGCTGATCGGCGTGTACCGCATCAGCGACGTGGTGATGGGCATCATGGCCAACCCGTTTTACGTCGACATGGGCTACACCAAAGACGAAGTGGCGGCGGTGACCAAGGTCTACGGCGTGATCATGACCCTGGTCGGCGCTTTCCTGGGCGGCGCGCTATCGCTGCGCTGGGGTGTGATGCGGGTGCTGATGCTGGGCGCGGTGCTGTCGGCCGCGAGCAACCTGCTGTTCGCCTGGCTGGCCGGGCACGGGCACGACGTGACGGCGCTGATCGCGGTGATCTCGGCCGACAACCTCAGCGCGGGCGTGGCCTCGGCGGCGTTCATCGCCTATCTCTCCAGCCTGACCAACGTGAGTTACTCGGCCACCCAGTACGCGCTGTTCAGTTCCATGATGCTGCTGGCGCCCAAGTGGCTGGCGGGTTATTCGGGCGCGTTCGTCGATGCCTACGACTACCCGACTTTCTTCACGGCGACCGCTTTTCTCGGTATCCCAGTGCTGCTGCTGGTGTGGCTCGCCACCCGACTCACTCCGCTGCCGGAGCGTCCAGCAGGCTCTTGAGCACCGCCTTCTGCACTTTGCCCAGCGCCGTTTTGGGCAGGGCCTGCACCCGCAGCCAGCGGCGTGGCCATTTGTAGCGGGCCAGACGACCGTCCAGAAAAGCCTGCAGCGATGCCACCCATTCGTCACCCGAGTCGGCGGCGGTGTGCAGCACCAGCACCGCCGCCACCACCTCGCCCCAGCGCGCATCGGCCTGGCCGAGCACCGCACAGTCGGCCACCAGCGGGTGCTGCAGCAGCAGGTTTTCGATCTCGGCCGGGTAGATGTTCTCGCCGCCGGAAATGACCATGTCCTTGGCCCGCCCCACCACGGTGTAGCTGCCGTCGGGTGCCTGCTGCCCAAGGTCGCCCGAGTGGAAGAAACCCCCGGCATCGCAGGCTGGCCGTTCGGGCCAGTAATGTCGCACCACGTTGGGCCCGCGCACGCAGATCTCGCCCACCACACCGGTGCTGACCGCATCGCCCGAGCCGTCACGCAACCGCACCTCGACCCCGGGAGCCGGCCAGCCGCAGGAACCCGCATGGCTCTGTGCGTGCTCAGGCGGCAGGGCGATGGAAAACGGTCCGGTTTCGGTGCTGCCGTACACGTTGCACACCGGCACGCCACGCCCATGGAACGCGGCCAGCGGCGCCGGCGGCAGCAGGCTGGAGCCGGCCCACACGGTGCGCAGGCTGGACAGGTCGGTCGCGGCCCACTGGGGGTGCTCGGTCAGCGCCTTGAGCGTGGCGGGCACTTGCAGCGTGAGGGTGGGGCGGTCGCGCGCGATGCATTCGAGCGTGGCGGCCGCATCGAAGCGCGCGAACAGCCGCACATGCGCGCCGACCGACAGCGCCGGCAGCGTCTGGATGCACAGGCCACCCACATGGAACAGGGGCAGCACGGTGAGCACCGTGTCGCGCTCGTCCAGGCCCTGCACCTGCGCGGCGATGGCCATGTTGGCGAGCAGGTTGGCTTCGGTGTGTACCGCCGCCTTGGGCAGGCCGGTGGTGCCCGAGGTGTACACCAGCAGCAGCGGTGCCAGCCCGTCCCGGGAGGCCGTGGCGCGATCGTCGGATGGTCCGGATGAGGGGGCGGTCAAGGCTTCCTGGGGCAGCGGAGGCACCAGGGAGGCGAGGCCATGGGCCGCCGTCGCAAAGAGGGTGTCGTGCACCAGCAAGGCGGGCCGGCAGTCGGCCAGCACGGCCTGCCACTCGGCGGGTGAGAGGCGGTGGTTCAACGGCACCAGGATCCCGCCGCATCGCGCCAGCGCCAACAGCAGCACCAGCATGGCCGGGTGGTTGAGTCCGAGCCAGGCCACCCGCTGCCCAGACCGCAAGCCGTGCACTTTGACCAGCTGGTGGGTGCAGCGTGCCACCTGCCGGGCCAGCTCGGCGCGGCTCAGTGTCTCCCAGGTCGAACCGTTCAGGGTCGGGTCGCGCCAGCTCAGGGCAAGGGCAAGCGGATCGCGCGCGACCAGGCTCGCCAGCCAATCATCCAAGCAGGAAGCGGGCAGTGGTGGTGGGCGTGCGGTCCAGGAGGGCAACATTCACCCAACTTTACGCGAGGCACCCACGGGCCTTACAAGCGCGCGCGAACATGGGCACCTTGAACATGAACCTCGCTACACTGATTCCATGACATCGCGCTTGATCATGATTGAAGACGACGCCCGGCTGGCCCAGATGGTGACCGAGTACCTGGGACAGTCCGGGTACGAGGTGACGCACGCCGCCGATGGCGAGTCCGGGCTGGAGCAGTTGCCGCTGGTGCAGCCCGAGCTGGTGATTCTGGACCTCATGATGCCCGGCATCGACGGTCTGGAGGTGTGTCGCCGCATCCGGGCGCTGCCGGGCGACCTTGCCCGCGTGCCGGTGCTGATGCTCACCGCCAAGGGCGACCCGATGGACCGCATCATTGGCCTGGAGCTGGGCGCCGACGATTACCTGCCCAAGCCGTTCGAGCCGCGTGAACTGCTCGCGCGCATCCGCGCCGTGCTGCGCCGCCGCGCCGAACCGGGCAGCACCGCCACCACGCGCAGCACGCCGGCGATGCGCTTCGGCTCGCTGGAGATCGACCGCGATGCCCGCACGGTGCAGGTCGGCAGCCAGGCTTGTGAGCTGACCTCGTACCAGTTCGATCTGCTGGTGGCCATGGCCGAGCGCGCCGGGCGCGTGCTCACCCGTGACCAGATCATGGAAGCGGTGCGCGGGCGCGAGCTCGAAGCGTTCGACCGCAGCATCGACGTGCACATCGGTCGCATCCGCAACGCCATCGAAGTCGACAGCAAAGACCCCAAGCGCATTCTCACGGTGCGCGGCGTGGGCTACGTCTTCGCCAAGCAACAAGATTAGATGTCCCCCCTGCGCCGCTTCGCGTCTTCCCCCCGCGGGGGACAACACCTGTGGCCCGGCGGAGCCGGTTCCACGGTGTTCCCAGCCCGGGCACGCGCGCCGGAACCGGCCCGCGTGCGGACTGAGGCCTAACGGTGAAAAGCCTGCTCGGCCAAAAGCTCTACCTGCGCATCTGGCTGGCCATCGTCGCTGCGGTGGCGGTGCTGACGCTGGTGGTCGGATGGCTCTGGCAGATGGCGCTGGACCATGACCGCCAGGAGCGGGACGCGCGCATGGCGCGCGAGCTGGTGTTGCGCAACGCCGCCGGCGAGGTGGTGGGCAAATCGCCCGCGCGGGCCGTGCGTGTGCCCGGGCAGGGACTGGAGTTTCAGGTGACCATGACCGATGGCCAGACGCTCTATGTGCAGCTGCCCCGACCGAACCGGCCGCCCGGCAGCGAACCCGCGGCCCGACGCTCCTCGTCGTCCTCGTCTTTCTGGCTTCAGGCGCCTTTCGGGTTCATCTGGCTGCTGGGTCTGGTGGGTCTGGCGGTGGCGCTGGGCGCTTACCCTGTGGTGCGCCGCCTCACCAAGCGCCTGGAGGGCCTGCAAAAGGGCGTGGAACGCTGGGGCGACGGCGATCTGACCACCCGGCTGCCGGTGCAGGGGCGGGACGAGGTGGCCTTTCTCGCCACCCGCTTCAACGCCGCGGCCGAACGGGTGCAGACGCTGCTGCAGTCCCACAAGGCGCTGCTGGCCAACGCATCGCACGAGCTGCGCTCGCCGCTGGCGCGCATCCGCATGGGGCTGGAGCTGCTGGGCCGCGACAGCGCGAGCAGCGGCCAGCGGGCTGAAATCGCGCGCAGCATCGAGGAGCTGGACCAGCTCATCGATGAGATTCTGCTGGCCAGTCGGCTCGATGTGCGCGACGCCAACGATGCGGGCGCGCTGGGTCCCACCGAAGAGATCGACCTGGTCGGGCTGGCCGCTGAAGAGTGCGCCCGCACCGGCGCCGAACTGGAGGTGGCCGAGGGCGCATCGCCGGTGCTGGTGCAGGGCCATGCCCGGCTGCTGCGCCGGGTCTTGCGCAACCTGCTGGAAAACGCCCGCCGCCACGGCGTGCCAGTCTCGGGGGGGGGTGTGCCCGATGAAGCCGGTGTGAGACTGCACATCTCCGTGCAAGCAGCGGAGGGTTCTGCACCCGCGGGTGCCGCAGTCCGACCGGCCATGGCCATCGTGGCGGTGGACGACCTCGGCCCGGGCGTACCACCCGAACTGCGCGACCGCATTTTTGAACCCTTCTACCGCTTGCCGGGCGCCAGCGAGCGCGAAGGCGGCGTCGGTTTGGGGCTGTCGCTGGTCAAATCGATCGCCCTGCGCCACCGCGGCAGCATTCGCTGCGAAGAGGCGCCGGGCGGTGGGGCCCGGTTTGTGCTGGAGTTGCCCCTGTAGCAACCGGGCCCTGGTGGGCAGGGTTTGTGGCCTTCAGGCCGGTGTCCCGGTCCATGACCGCGAACGGCGTCGTTTTCAGCACACATTCACGCCAGACTCCCCCAAACAGGGGATGTTCGGGTTCTATGCGGCATTGCACAATCTCAGAAGTTGCTGTCACAACATCACCAACCAACAGATCCGGCAAACACCACACGTGACGAAACGCGTTTGAAACTGGTCTCCCAACGACGTCCTTCCAAGGACTTTTCAAAGCCACCGCAAGGTGGCTTTTTTTTGCCTGCGAGGTGATCAGGGAAACAGGTCGGCTTCTGACAGGTGGCGGCCTTGCTGGTCCTTGGCCGACAGCTGGGGCGGCATGCCGATATCGGGCCACTGGATGCCGATGGCGGGATCGTCCCAGGCGATGCAGCGCTCATGGGCCGGCGCGTAGTAGTCGGTGGTTTTGTACAGAAAGTCGGCCGATTCGCTGAGCACCAGAAAACCGTGCGCAAATCCGGCGGGCACCCAGAACTGCTTGTGGTTGTCCTCGGTCAGCTCGATGCCGGTCCATTGGCCAAAGGTCGGTGAATGTTTGCGGATATCCACCGCCACGTCAAACACCGCGCCCCGCACCACGCGCACCAGCTTGCCCTGGGGTTGCTGCAACTGGTAGTGCAGGCCGCGCAGCACGCCCTTGGCGCTGCGGCTGTGGTTGTCCTGCACAAAATCCAGCGCCAGGCCGGTGGCTTCGTTGAAGGCTTTCTGGTTGAAGCTTTCCAAAAAGAAGCCGCGCGCGTCGCCGAACACCCTGGGCTCGATCACCAGCACGTCCGGAATGGTGGTCGGTGTGACCTTCATGGAAACACCTTCTCGCTCAGGATGCGCTTGAGGTACTGGCCGTAGCCGTTCTTGAGCAAGGGCTGGGCCAGCTGCTCCAGCGCGGCGCTGTCGATCCAGCGATGGCGCCAGGCGATCTCTTCCGGGCAGGCGATCTTCAGGCCCTGGCGGTGTTCCAGGGTGGCGATGAACTGACTGGCTTCGAGCAGGCTTTCGTGGGTGCCGGTGTCAAGCCAGGCGTAGCCGCGCTGCATGATCTGAACATTGAGTTCGCCACGGTCCAGGTAGGCTTGGTTGACCGCGGTGATTTCCAGTTCGCCGCGCGGGCTGGGCTTCACGGCGCGGGCGATGTCCACCACCTGGTTGTCGTAGAAGTACAGGCCGGTCACCGCGTAGTTGCTCTTGGGTTTCAGGGGCTTTTCTTCGATGCTGCTGGCTTTGCCCGATGGGTCGAAGGCCACCACGCCATAGCGCTCGGGGTCGTGCACGTGGTAGGCGAACACGGTGGCGCCGCCGGTCTGGGCGTCGGCACCGGTGAGCAGGGTGGTGAAGTCGTGGCCGTAGTAGATGTTGTCGCCCAGCACCAGCGCGCTGGGGTGGTTGCCGACGAAATCCGCTCCGATGATGAAGGCTTGCGCCAGGCCGTCCGGCGTGGGTTGCACCGCGTATTGCAGGTTCATGCCCCAGGCGCTCCCGTCGCCCAGCAGTTGCTGGAAGCGCGGCGTGTCTTGCGGCGTGCTGATGATCAGCACATCGCGGATACCCGCCAGCATCAGCGTGCTCAGCGGGTAGTAAATCATCGGTTTGTCGTACACCGGCAGCAGCTGCTTGCTGATGGCCAGGGTGGCGGGGTGCAGCCGGGTGCCGGAGCCGCCTGCGAGGATGATGCCTTTGCGTTGGGTCATGGGGTTTCCCGGGGATGTGGTCAGAGGATCTCGGTCAGCATGCGGCGCACCCCTTGCTGCCAGTGGGGCAGCGTCAGCCCGAAGGTCTGGCACAGGTGCGTGGTGTCCAGCCGCGAGTTCAGCGGGCGGCGGGCGGGCGTTGGGAATGCGCTGGTGGGCACCGGCGCCACTTCGCGGGCGATCAGCGGCAATGCAGGTTGAAGCTCCCGCACGGTGTCCAGCACGAAACGGGCGTAGCCGTTCCAGGTGGTTTCTCCGGCCGCGGCCAGGTGGTAGATGCCTGCGTCCTGCGGCTGCCTGAGCACCTGGCGAACGGCGTGGGCCGTCACGTCGGCGATGAGTTCGGCGCCGGTGGGCGCGCCGAACTGGTCGTCGATCACGGTCAGGCGCTCGCGCTCCTTGGCCAGGCGCAGCATGGTCTTGGCGAAGTTGCCGCCGCGGGTGGCGTACACCCAGCTGGTGCGCAAGATCAGGTGGTGTTCGCAGGCTTCTTCGATGAGCTGCTCGCCTTCCAGCTTGGTCTGCCCGTACACGCTGAGCGGCCCAGTGGCGGCGCGTTCGGTCCAGGGTGTGTTGCCGCTGCCGTCGAACACGTAGTCGGTGGAGTAGTGCACCAGCAATGCACCCACCTCCTGGGCGGCCTGCGCCAGGGCGCCGGGTGCCAGCGCGTTGATGGCGCGCGCCAGCTCGGGTTCGCTCTCGGCCTTGTCCACCGCGGTGTGGGCCGCGGCGTTGACGATCACATCCGGCCGCAGGCGCAACACGGTGTCGCGCAGCGCTTCGGGCTGCCCCAGGTCGCCGCAGCCCCCATCGGCTTCGGTGCTGCTGCGGTCCAGGGCCACCAGATCGCCCAGGGGAGCCAGGCTGCGTTGCAACTCCCAGCCCACCTGGCCATTCTTGCCCAGCAGCAGGATCTTCATGGGGTCGCGCCGGCGTATTGCTTGCCGACCCAGTCGCGATAAGCACCACTTTGCACGTGCGCTACCCAGTCCGGGTTGGCCAGGTACCACGCCACGGTCTTGCGGATGCCGCTCTCGAAGGTTTCGGCCGGCTTCCAGCCCAGTTCGGCTTCGAGCTTGCGCGCGTCAATGGCGTAGCGGCGGTCGTGACCCGGACGGTCCTTCACGTAGCTGATCTGGCCGGCATAGGGCTGGCCATCGGCGCGCGGGCGCAGTTCGTCCAGCAGCGCGCAGACGGTGTTGACGATCTCGATGTTCGGTTTTTCGTTCCAGCCACCCACGTTGTAGGTCTCGCCCAGGCGACCGGCTTCGAGCACCCGGCGGATCGCGCTGCAGTGGTCCTTCACGTACAGCCAGTCGCGGATCTGCATGCCGTCGCCGTACACCGGCAAGGGTTTGCCCGCCAGCGCGTTGACGATCATCAGAGGGATCAGTTTCTCGGGGAAGTGGAACGGCCCGTAGTTGTTGCTGCAGTTGGTGGTCAGCACCGGCAGGCCGTAGGTGTGGTGGTAGGCGCGCACCAGGTGGTCGCTCGCGGCCTTGCTGGCCGAATAGGGGCTGTTGGGCTCGTAGCGGTGGGTTTCGCTGAACGCCGGGTCGTCCTTGGCCAGGCTGCCGTAGACCTCGTCGGTGGACACGTGCAGCAGGCGGAAGGCTTCGCGCTCGGAGCCATGCAGGCTGCCCCAGTGCGCGCGCACCGACTCCAGCAAGTGGAATGTGCCCACGATGTTGGTCTGGATGAAGTCTTCCGGGCCGTGGATGGAGCGGTCCACATGGCTTTCGGCGGCGAAGTTGACCACGGCGCGGGGGCGGTGCTCGGCCAGCAGGCGGGCCACCAGGGCAGCGTCGCCGATGTCGCCCTGCACGAACACATGGCGCGCGTCGCCCTGCAGGCTGGCCAGGGTTTCCAGGTTGCCCGCATAGGTGAGCTTGTCGAGGTTGACGACGGGCTCATCATGAAGAGTGAGCCAGTCGAGCACGAAGTTGGCGCCGATGAAGCCGGCGCCGCCGGTGACAAGAATCATGGGACTTCCTGGTGGGGGTGTCTGTCAGGGAATGGTTTCGCCGCTGAGCCATCGCAGCCGTCGAGAGCGGCTCCCAAAAGGCAACGCGGTGAAGGACTCAATGCGCATGTGAAACGGTTTCACCCGCCTTGAGCCGGTACACGGTGCCGCAGTAGGGGCAATGTGCTTCGCCGGTCTTGGCCACGTCCAGGTACACCTTGGGATGGCTGTTCCAGATTTTCATGTCGGCCTTGGGGCTGGGGCAGAAGATGCCACCCTGGGCATTCAGGTCCTTGGCGGACAGTTCAACGGCTGCATTTTTCATGTCACACCTTCGTGAGCCAATGGGCGTACTTCGGATTGCGGCCGTTGACAATGTCAAAGAACGCGCTCTGGATCTTCTCGGTGATCGGGCCGCGGCTGCCGGCGCCGAGTTCGATGCGGTCGAGTTCGCGGATGGGCGTCACTTCGGCGGCTGTGCCGGTGAAGAAGGCCTCGTCGGCGATGTAGACCTCGTCGCGGGTGATGCGCTTCTGCACGATCTCCAGGCCCAGGTCTTTGGCGATGTGGAACACCGTGTTGCGGGTGATGCCGTTGAGCGCGCCGGCCGAAAGGTCGGGCGTGTAGATCACGCCGTTCTTGATCACGAAGATGTTTTCGCCCGCGCCTTCGGACACGAAGCCCGAGCTGTCCAGCAGCAGGGCTTCGTCGTAGCCCTCATCGGTCACTTCCATGTTGGCCAGGATGGAGTTGGTGTAGTTGCTCACCGCCTTGGCCTGCGTCATGGTGATGTTGACGTGGTGGCGGGTGTAGCTGCTGGT
>LNFM01008945.1_pt1 | contig 14841 bp, 13 predicted proteins | sample 596031 | NCBI WGS metagenome assembly LNFM01 (sample SAMN04254537, study PRJNA301005) | activated carbon metagenome | isolation source: dual media filters at the Ann Arbor, Michigan drinking water treatment plant | place: USA: Ann Arbor
TGCAGGACTACCACTTCGCGCTGCTGCCGGCCATGATCCGCGAGAAGCTGCCGCAGGCCACCATCCTGACCTTCTGGCACATCCCCTGGCCCAATCCCGAGTCCTTCGGCATCTGCCCCTGGCGGCGCGAGATCCTCGAAGGCATGCTGGGCAGCACCATCCTGGGCTTCCACACGCGTTACCACTGCAAGAACTTCATCGAGACGGTCGACCGCTACCTCGAAGCCCGCATCGAGCACGAGCACTCCACCATCGCCTTCCGCGAGAAGGAGACCCTGGTGGAGAGCTACCCGATCTCGATCGAATGGCCGAGCGACGCCGACACCGCCGCCATGCCGCCGGTGCAGGAGTGCCGCCGCCGCGTCATCGAGCGCCTGGGCCTGCCGGCCGACGTCTGCCTGGCCGTGGGCGTGGATCGCTTCGACTACACCAAGGGCATCCTGGAGCGCCTCAACGCGGTGGAGCGGCTGCTCGAGAAATGGCCGAGCTGGATCGGCCGCTTCGTCTTCGTGCAGGTGGCCGCGCCCACGCGCGGCGCGCTGGACGAATACCGCAGCTTCCAGGACCGCGTGCATCTCGTCACCAACCGCATCAACGAGCGCTTCGGCCGACCCGATTACCAGCCGGTGTGCCTGCTGGCCAAGCACCACGAGCACGACCAGGTGACGGAACTGTTCCGCGCGGCCAACATCTGCGTGGTGACCAGCCTGCACGACGGCATGAACCTGGTGTGCAAGGAGTTCGTCGCCGCGCGTGACGACCTGCAGGGCGTGCTGATCCTCAGCCGCTTCGCGGGCGCCGCACGGGAACTGGCCGAGTCGCTGATCGTCAACCCCTACCACGTCGAAGAAACCGCCGACGCCCTGAACCGCGCTGCCACCATGCCGGCGGCCGAGCAGCGCGAACGCATGGCCAGCCTGCGCAGCACGGTCAGCGAGTTCAACGTCTTCCGCTGGGCCGGCCGCATGCTGGCCGATGCCGGGCGCTGGCGCCTGCGCGCCCGCATCGAGGCCCGCGTGAAGCGGCACCAGAACGCCTGAGGCGCGCATCGGCATGAAGCACCTCTTCACTCCTGCGGGCGACGCCGCGCTGCGCGAGGTGCTGAGGCAGGATCCGCTGCTGGCCTTCGACTTCGACGGCACGCTGGCCGACATCGTGGTGCGGCCCGACGACGCCCGCATCGATGGACACGTGAGTGAGCTGCTGGCCACGCTGGCCGGGCGCATGCCGCTGGCCATCGTCACCGGGCGAGCGGTGTCCGACGTGCGCCAACGGCTCGGCTTCGCGCCGCGTTACCTGATGGGCAACCACGGCGCCGAGGACGCGCAGGACCCCGGCGCCGCAGCCCTGCGGGCCGGCGCGCTGGCCGGGCTGCGCGCGCTGCTGCAGCAACGGCGCACCGAACTCGAGCGCGCCGGCGTGTGGGTCGAGGACAAGGGCCCGTCCATCGCGCTGCACTACCGCTCGTCGCCGGTGCCCTCCTTCGCCCATGCGCTGATCCACGAGGTGCTGGCACCGATGGCGCCGTCGGTGGCGGTCTTCGACGGCAAGATGGTGGTCAACGCGATGGCCAGCGGCGCCCCGGACAAGGCCGCCGCCGTGCATGCGCTTGTGCAACGCTGCGGCGCTGGTGCGGCCGTTTTCGCCGGCGACGACGTCAACGACGAACCGGTGTTCGCCGCCGCGCCTCCCCACTGGCTGACGGTGCGCGTGGGCCGCGACGAACACCCGTGCTCGGCGCGCTTCTACGTCGACGGGCCCGAGCAGGTGGCACTGCTGCTGGAACGCCTGGTGGCGATGACCGACAAGGCCACCAGGAAGTCTCAATAGCTCTTGGGCAGGCCCAGCACGTGTTCGGCCACGTAGCTGAGGATCATGTTGGTCGAGACCGGCGCCACCTGGTACAGCCTCGTCTCGCGGAACTTGCGCTCCACGTCGTACTCGCAGGCGAAGCCGAAGCCGCCGTGGAACTGGATCGCCGCGTTGGCGGCTTCCCAGCTCGCCTTGGCCGCCAGGTACTTGGCCATGTTGGCCTGCGCGCCGCAGGGCTGGTGGGCGTCGAACAGGCGGCAGGCTTCCCAGCGCATCAGGTCCGCGGCCTCGACCTCGATGTGGGCCTCGGCGATGGGGAACTGCACGCCCTGGTTCTGTCCGATGGGCCGGCCGAACACCACGCGCTCCTTCGCGTAGCGCGTGACGCGATCGATGAACCACCGACCATCACCGATGCACTCGGCAGCGATCAGCGTGCGCTCGGCGTTCAGGCCGTCCAGGATGTAGCGGAAGCCCTGGCCCTCCTGCCCGATGAGGTTCTCGTGCGGGATTTCCAGGTTCTCGAAGAACAGCTCGTTGGTCTCGTGGTTGACCATGTTGGCGATCGGCCGCACGGCCAGGCCGTGCCCGATGGCCTCGCGCAGGTCGACCAGGAAGATCGACAGCCCTTCGCTCTTCTTCGTCACCTCGGCCAGCGGCGTGGTGCGGGCCAGCAGGATCATCAGGTCGGAGTGCCGCACGCGCGAGATCCACACCTTCTGGCCATTGACGACCCAGCGGTCGCCGCGCCGCAGAGCGGTGGTCTTGATCTTCGTGGTGTCGGTGCCGGTGCCGGGCTCGGTGACGCCCATGCTCTGCAGCCGCAGTTCGCCGCGCGCGATGGGCGGCAGCCAGCGCTGCTTCTGGGCCGCCGAGCCGTGGCGCAGCAGCGTGCCCATGTTGTACATCTGGCCGTGGCAGGCCCCGGCGTTGCCGCCGGAACGGTTGATCTCTTCCATGATCACGCTGGCCTCGGCCAGGCCCAGGCCCGAGCCGCCGTAGTCCTGCGGAATCAGTGCGGCCAGCCAGCCGGCCTTCGTCAGGGCTTCGACAAAAGCCACGGGGTAGCCGCGCGCGGCGTCGATCTCGCGGTGGTATTCGTCGGGAAAACCCGCACACAGCGCTCGGACGCCGTCGCGGATGTCGATGTAGGGGTCGTTCATCCGTCGATGATGAGGGATCGTGGCGACTCCGGGTTTCCGGGTGAACACCGGCACGGGCCCGACGCGCCTGCCGCCGTCGCGGCAGGGCAGACAATGCATCGCGAGGAGACGACACCATGGCCCATCCCTCCCCCCAGCCCGCCCGCCACGTCGCGTTGCTGGTGGCCACGCGCAAGGGCGCCTGGATCTTCCACGGCGACGAGGCCCGCCAGGCCTGGCGCGTCGACGGCCCACACTTCCTGGGTCATGTCATCAGCCACGTGATGCTCGACCCGCGCGACGGCCGCACCCTGCTGGCGGCCGCGAAGACCGGGCACCTGGGGCCCACGGTCTTCCGTTCCACGGACCAGGGCCGCAGTTGGAAGGAAGCGTCCAAGCCCCCCGCCTTCGACAAGGCCGCCGACGGCAGCGGGCGCGCGGTCGACCACACCTTCTGGCTCACGCCCGGCCACGCCAGCGAAAGCGGCACCTGGTACGCCGGCACCTCGCCGCAGGGCCTGTTCCGCTCGGAAGACGGCGGCGACACCTGGACACCGCTGCCGGCCATCAATGACAGCGCGATGTACCGCGAGTGGATGGGCACGGTGCAGGACGGCACGCCCGACGGCCCCAAGCTGCACTCCATCATCATCGACCCGCGCGACGCCAGGCACCTGTACTTCGCCATGTCGGGCGGCGGCGTGCACGAGTCGACCGACGCCGGGCAGACCTGGCGCACGCTGGTGCAGGGCCTGCAGGTGGTCGAGGGCTTCGATGCCTCGACCGTGACCTTCCACGACCCCCATCTGGTGCGCCTGTGCCCGACGATGCCCGACCGCCTGTACCAGCAGAACCACTGCGGCATCTATCGCATCGACCGGCCCTCCGACGAGTGGCAGCGCATCGGCAGTCGGATGCCTGCCGAGGTCGGCGACATCGGCTTCCCGATGGTGGTGCACCCGCGCGACGCCGACCGCGCCTGGGTCTTCCCGATGGACGGCACCGACGTCTGGCCGCGCACCGCGCCCCAGGGCCGGCCCGCGGCCTACGGCACACGGGACGGCGGCAGCAGCTGGCAGCGGCTGGACCAGGGCCTGCCGCCGAGCCAGGCCTGGTGGACCATCAAGCGCCAGGCGATGACGGCCGATGCCGAAGCCAGCGTGGCGCTGTATCTGGGCAACACCGGCGGCGAGCTGTGGATGGGGCGCGACGAAGGTTCGAGATGGGAGTGCATCGCGCGCCACCTGCCCGAGATCTACGCCGTCGAGGCCGTGACCCTTTGATGCGCGGCGGCGGCGCCAGGCGATGAAGGTCCTGATCCCGAGCGCACTGCGCTCCTACACCGCGGCCACGCGCGTCGAGGCCGAAGGCGACACGCTGGGCGCGCTGCTGTCCGACCTGGACCGCCGCCACCCGGGCATCCGCTTCCGCGTGGTCGACGAGCAGGAGCGGCTGCGGCCGCACATGCGCGTGTTCATCAACGGCCGCGCCATCCACGACCTGTCGCAGCCCGTGCAGGCGGCCGACGACGTGGCGATCGTGATGGCCCTGAGTGGAGGCTGACCCGGGGTTTGCCCAGGCTGGCAACACGAGGTTCTGCCAATGGTCGCAGTGACCCGTCTTGCGTCCAATGCGATCGAAACGATCCCTGGAGACAAGACATGCTCGTCACCCTTCGCGCCGCCTGGCGCGCGTCCCTCCCCATGCTGGGCTGCGCAGCCGTGCTGGCGCTCTGTGCGCCTGCAGCGCAGGCCCAGGCCGACTTTCCGAACAAGCCCATCCGCATCGTCGTCACCTTCCCGCCCGGCGGCAGTGCCGACGCCGTGGTGCGCCTGCTGGCCCCGCGCCTGAACGAGAAGCTCGGCCAGCAGGTGGTGGTGGACAACCGCCCGGGTGCTGGCGGCAACATCGGGCTGAGCGTGGTGGCCAAGGCCCCGCCCGACGGCTACACGCTGGGCGTGGGGGCCGCCGGCGCCCTGGCGGCCAATGCCAGCCTGTACCCGCAGATGCCCTTCGACGCCCAGAAGGACTTCAAGCCGGTGACGCTGCTGGCGGCGATTCCCTTCGTCATCGTGGGCAACCCGTCGATAGGCGCGCGCACGCAGGCCGAGCTGATCGCCATGGCGAAGGCGCAGCCCTCCCGGCTGGCGATCGCTCACGGCGGCAACGGCACGGCCATGCACCTGACCTCGCAGCTGTTCGCGCAGATGGCCGACATCAAGCTCAGCGAAGTGCCCTACAAGGGCTCGGGCCCGGCCGCGCTGGACGTGCTGGCCGGCCAGGTGCCGCTGGCGGTGGTGGATCTGCCCTCGGCGCTGCAGCACATCCGCGCCGGCAAGCTCATCGCCTTCGCCGTCACCAGCCCGCAGCGACTGGCGCAACTGCCCGACGTGCCCACCGTGGCCGAAGCCGGCCTGCCGGGCTACGACTCCACCGGCTGGTTCGGCGTGGTGGCACCCGCCGGCACCCCGCAGGCCATCATCACCCGGCTGCATGCCGAGTTCACCGCGGCACTGAACGACGAGACGGTGCGCGCCACGCTGCGCGCCCAGGGCGTCGAGCCCTCGCCCACGACACCCGAAGCCTTCGAGGCCTACATCCGGTCGGAAACGGCAAAGTGGGCCAAGGTGATCCGCACGGCCAACATCAAGATCGAATAAGACCCGGCCATGAGCTTCGATACCGACGTCTTGATCGCCGGCGCCGGCCCCGTCGGCCTGACGCTGGCGATGGACCTCGGCCAGCGCGGTGTGCGCTGCACGCTGGCCGAACCGCGCCGCTTCGCCGAGCCGCCCAACGTCAAGTGCAACCACGTCAGCGCGCGCAGCATGGAGATCTTCCGGCGGCTGGGCGTGGCACCCACCTTGCGGGGCGCCGGGCTGCCGGACGACTTCCCCAACGATGTCGTGTTCCGAACCAGCGTGACCGGCATCGAGCTGACGCGCATCCCCATCCCCTGCCGGCGCGACCGCTACACCGACACCTCGGGCCCCGACGGCTGGTGGCCCACGCCGGAGCCGCCACACCGCATCAACCAGATCTACCTCGAGCCGCTGCTGCTGCGCCATGCCGCAGCCATGCCCGGCGTGACACTGCACAACCGCACGCAGCTCACAGGCTTCACGCAGGACGCCGACGGCGTCACGGTCGAGCTGCTCGACCTCGACAGCGCCGAAACGCGAAGCCTGCGAGCGCGCTACCTGGTCGGCTGCGATGGCGGCAGCTCCAGCGTGCGCAAGCAGATGGGCGCCAGGCTGGAAGGCACTGCGGTGATCCAGCGCGTGCAGTCGACCTTCATCCGCGCGCCGGGTCTGGCCGCCCTGATTCCCGATCCGCGGGCCTGGTGCTGCTACAGCGTGAACCCGCGCCGCTGCGGCACGGTGTTCGCCATCGATGGGCACGAGACCTGGCTGGTGCACAACCACCTCAATGCAGACGAGCCCGAGTTCGACTCGGTCGACCGCGACTGGGCGATCCGCCAGATCCTGGGCGTGGACGAGCGATTCGAGTATCAAGTCATCACCCGGGAAGACTGGGTGGGCCGGCGCCTGGTGGCCGACCGCTTCCGCAACGGACGGGTCTTCATCGCCGGCGACGCGGCGCACCTGTGGGTGCCCTACGCCGGCTATGGCATGAACGCCGGCATCGCCGACGCCACGCACCTGTCCTGGCTGTTGGCGGGCTGCATCGACGGCTGGGCCGATGCGCGCCTGCTCGACGCCTACGAGGCCGAACGCCAGCCGATCACGCAGCAGGTCTCGAACTTCGCGATGGACCACGCGGCCAAGATGATCCGCGCCCGCAGCGCCGTGCCGGCCGACATCGAGGCCGACACACCGCAGGGTGCCGCCGAGCGCACGCGCATCGGAGCCGAGGCGTATGAGCTCAACGTGCAGCAGTTCTGCTGCGCCGGACTGAACTTCGGCTACTTCTACGGCGACTCGACGCTCATCGTGCCCGATGGCGAAGAACCGCCCGGCTACACGATGGGCAGCTTCACGCCCTCGACCGTGCCGGGCTGCCGCATGCCGCACTTCTGGCTGGCCGACGGGCGGTCGGTGTTCGACGCGCTGGGCCCGGGCTACACCTTGCTGCAGCGTGATGCAGGCATCGATGTCGACCCCCTGCTGCACGCAGCGCGCCGCCTTGGCGTGCCGCTGCAACTGCTGGACGAGCAGCCGCAGGACGGCTGGCCTGCGCAGTACGCGCACGGCCTGCTGATCGTGCGCGCCGACACGCACGTGGTGTGGCGTGGGCACGGCCTGCCAGCCGATGCCGAAGGGCTGATGCAGAGGCTGCGCGGCGTGCCCGCAGGCCCGGCGCCGTAGCCCGGGCGCGCCGGGCAATGCGGCGTGTTCAGGCCAGGGCCGCCGGCGCCGTCCGGCCGCGAAGCCCGCGAACACGCACGATGACGTCCACGCCTTCGAGCTGCAGCCCGCCCAGCGACTCAGGCAAGCCCATCACCTGCAGGCCCGACATCGGCAGGTCGGCGACCTCGCCGGTCTCGACGTCGTACAGGTGGTGGTGGGGCGAGGTGTTCGAGTCGTAGACGGTCGATGCCCCGTCCACGGGCAGTTCCTTCAGCAGCCCCTGGCGGACGAACAACTGCAGCACGGCGTAGACCGTGGCACGCGACAGCGAGGGCAGCTGAAAGCGCGCCGCGCTCATCACCTGCTCTGCCGTCATGTGCACCGGCCGCACCAGCAGGCTGCCGGCCACGGCCAGTCGCTGCAGGGTGGGTTGGATGCCTGCGGCGCGCAGCTTCTGCTGCATGGCCTGGCCTCGTTCGGTGTGCATGGCGTCTCCTGGTGCAAGGTTCGAGGGGCCGGACTGGAAACGACCGGCCCCGTCCCGTTCACTTGAAGGGATTCGGCCGCGGCGTCGCGTCGCTCGACGGCGGCAGGATGGGCAGCATGAACGAAGGCTGGTCCCCCGTGAGCGTCTTCAGGAAGGCCACGATGCGCTCGTTCTCCGCCTTCGTGAAGGTCTTGCCCAGCTGCAGCCGGCCCATGATGTCGACGGCTTCACCCAGCGTGTTGGCCGCGCCGTCGTGGAAGTACGGGTAGGTCAGCTCCACGTTGCGCAGCGTCGGCACCTTGAAGCTGAAGCGGTCGATCTCCTTGCCGGTCACCGCGCTGCGGCCTTCGGCCGGGCTGGTGGCCTTGTAGGGCTGCACGATGCCCATCTTCTGGAATGAATTACCGCCCACGGCCGGGCCGTTGTGGCATGCCACGCAGCCGCTCTCCTTGAACAGCTTGTAGCCGGCCAGTTCGTCGGCGGTCAGGGCATCGGCCCGGCCCAGCAGCCACTGGTCGAAGCGCGAGTTGGGCGTCACCAGGGTCTTCTCGAACTCGGCGATGGCGGCCGTGACCTGGTCGATGTCGATCCTGTCCTTGCCGAAGATCTTCTTGAACGTGCGCTGGTAGGCGGGGATCGATTCGAGGATGCCAATGGCCAGCGTGTGGCTGAACGCCATCTCGCCCGGGTTGGCGATGGGGCCGCCGGCCTGCGCCTTGAGGTCGGCGGCGCGTCCATCCCAGAACTGCACGAAGTTCAGGCTGCTGTTGAGCACCGTGGGGGCGTTGATCGGCCCCTGCTGCCACTTGTCGCCGATGGAGGTGGGGATGTTGTCGGTGCCGCCCATGCTGAGGTTGTGGCACGAGTTGCAGGAGATGAAGCCAGACTTGGACAGACGCGGGTCGAAGAACAGCTTCTTGCCCAGTTCGACCATGCCCAGATCCACCTGCTTGGGCGGCACGATGGGCTGGATGGGTTCCTGGCTCTGCGACCAGGCCGCGCCCGTCATGCCAACGGCGGCGGCGGCCAGTGCCAGGGATAGGAGACGCGAACGCATGATGATTCCTCCGGAGTCGTCCTTCGATGTCCGGGGCTCCGGGGGACGTTGCTGGGGAGCCTCGGGCGATCTGGACTCGATCCAGACGGCAGATGCATTCCAAGCGAAGCCGGCAACGGCGCGTCTGCTGCACATCAAGAACGGTTCGTCGCGGACCGCGGGATGCGCTGATGCTGATCTGCGTCAACGTCGGCTCGCGGGCAGGATCCCGGCCGCGGCCCGTCGTGGCCCATCCGCCGGGCAGGCTGCGGCACGAAGCGAGGTCAAGCCGCCCTGCTCGCATCCAGCAGCGCCCTGAGGTGTTCGGCGAAGGCATGCGAGATCACCGGCAACTGCCGCGCGCGCAGACTCGCCAGCACCAGGTGTCCTGAGGGGAAGCCGCGGTCCAGGATCTCGCGTGCCACGATGTCGCCGCCTTCGAGCGTGGCGCCGATGGCGATCTGGAACGAGATGGCGTGGCCGTGCTGCAGGCAGCCGCGCAGGAATTCGAAGCTGTTGCTCTCGACCACCGGGCGCAGCTTGACCGAACTGCGCGCCAGGTAGGCCTCCAGCAATTGCCGGCCGCCGGCCTCGCGGTTCGGCAGCACCAACGGGTAGTCCACGCAGTCCTTCAGCCGCACGCCCTCGCCGCCCTGCGCCAGCGGGTGGCTGACATGCATCATCGCCATCACGCGCTGTTCGAAGCGCGCCACCACCTCGATGTCGGGCTCGGGCGACAGGTTGAAGACCAGCGCCAGGTCGGTCTCGAAGTTGCGCAGCGCGGCCAGCGCCTGCACGTGGTCGCCGATGCGCACCTGGAAGTCGGCCAGCGCGTGCTTGCGGCGAAAGCCTGCCACCGCCAGCGGCATGAAGCTGGGGGCGAGCGCCTGGCTGGCCACCAGCTTGACGACGCCTCGGCGCAGGCCCTGCAGGTCCTCGATCTCGGAGCGCACCTTGTCGAGCTCGGCCTGCCGGCCGCGCACGTAGTTGACGAACAGCTCGCCCGCCGCCGTCAGGCGCATGCCGCGCGGCAGGCGCTCGAAGAGCGGCAGGCCGAGCTCTTCTTCCAGGTCCTGGATGCGTCGGTTCACTGCAGAAGGCGCGACGTGCAGCCTTTCGGCCGCCAGCCGGATCGAGCCGGCACGCACGACCTCGTCGAAGTACCTCAGGAAGCGCAGGTGGTTCATGGGTGGGCAGGTGCGGTGGGCATCGCCAGCCTACGCAGGATCGATGCCGGGCGGCATCTTCGATCGTTGCCGAAACGGCAACGCGTCCTTCGCAATTCAGCATGTCCCGGCAGCGCAGAGTGGCACGCCGAGTGCGTGCGTAGCGGCCGTGATCAGACCCCTTTGTCCTCGCCCCGCCCGCAGTGCCTTGCTGCGGCCGGATCACGCCGACCCGGCTCTCCTTGCTGGGGCGAAGTGCCCCAGCCTGGTGCGTCGCGTTGCACACCCAAGGGGCGCAGGCCTCTTGAACTCCACCGTCATCAGCCCGGGCCGCCAGCGGCCAGACGCGCCGCTGCCATACCGAACACCTCAACTGGAGAAGTCGTCATGAAACCCACGCTACGTTCCCTGCTGGCCGCCGTGGTCGCCGGCAGCGCACTGTTCGCGATGCCCCTGGCCGCACAGGCGCAGACCAAGATCAAGATGGTGCTGAACTGGAAGTTCCAGGGCCCGCAGGCCTGGTTCTTCATGGCCCAGGACAAGGGCTACTTCAAGGCCGAGGGCCTGGATGTGGAGATCGACCAGGGCGAAGGCTCGTCCGCTTCGATCACCAAGGTGGCCAGCGGCGTCTACCAGGCCGGCTTCGGCGACATCAACGCCCTGATCGGCCTGGCCGCCACGCGGCCGGCCGAGGCGCCGGTGGCCGTCTACATGATCTACAACACGCCGCCCTTCACCATCGTGGTGAAGAAGGACAGCCCGATCAAGACGCCCAAGGACCTGGAAGGCAAGACCGTCGGCGGCCCGGCCAACGACGGCGCGCTGAAGCTGTTCCCGGCCTTCGCCAAGGTGGCCAAGGTCGATCCGGCCAAGGTCAAGATCACCAACATGACGCCCAACCTGCGCGAGCAGATGCTGCTGCGCGGCCAGGTCGACGCCATCTTCGGCTTCATCAACACCGTCTACTTCAGCGCCAAGCTGGTGGGCATCGACCCCGAGAAGGACCTGCGCTTCATCAACTACGCCGACTACGGCATGGACCTGTACTCCAACGCCGTGGTCTTCAGCCGCGCCTTCGCGAAGGAGAACCCCAAGGCCGTGGCCGGCTTCGTGAAGGCCGTCAACCGCGCCATCAACGACACGATGACCAATCCCGAGGCGGCGATGGACTTCGTGATGAAGCGCGAACCGCTGCTCAAGCGCGACGTCGAGAAGGAGCGCCTGCTGGCCACCATCAAGCAGGAGATGGGGCACCCCGAAATCGCCAAGATCGGCTTCGGCGACGTCGACGGCGACCGCCTGAAGCGCGCCATCGCCATGGTGGTGGAAGCCAACGGCCTGCCGCGCACGCCGAGCAACGACGAGGTCTTCGACCGCAGCTTCCTGCCCCCGCGCGCCGAGCGCGCCAGCAAGTTCTGAAGGCACGGTGATGGATCTGCAACTGCAAGGCAAGGTGACGGTCATCACCGGTCCGGCCAAGGGCATGGGCCGGGCGGTGACGCTGGCCTTCGCCGAACACGGCGCGCCGCTGGTGCTGGCCGGCCGCGACATCGCGGCCATCGAACCGGTGGCCGCCGAGGCGCGCGCGCTGGGCGTGAAGGTCCTGGTGGTGGCCTGCGACCTGACCCAGGCGGCGCAGACCGAGGCGCTGGCGCGTCACACGCTGGAGGCCTTCGGTCGCATCGACGTGCTGGTCAACGTGGCCGGCGGCTCCGGGCCCATCGGCAAGACCGGCGTGGAGACCAGCACCGAGGAGTTCAACCAGATCGTCGAGCTGAACATGACGGGCTGCTTCAACACCATGCATGCGGTGCTGCCTTCGATGATGAAGCAGCGCGCGGGCAAGGTGGTCAACGTGGGCGGCACCTTCGGCATGCGCGGCCGCGCCGGGCGGCTGGCGTACTCGGCCAGCAAGTGGGGCCTGCGCGGCATCACCAAGAGCTTCGCGCTGGAAGCCGGCCCCTACAACATCAACGTCAACTGCGTGGCGCCGGGCATGGTCGACGGTCCGCGCTTTCGCGACAAGGTCTGCGCCGACATGGCGAGGAAGCTGGGCATCACGCTGGAGGAAGCCATGACACGACACGCCGCCGACTACGCACTGCGCCGGGTCTCGACCGACCACGACGTGGCCAACGCCTGCCTGTTCCTGGCCAGCGATGTCAGCCGACAGATCACGGGAGTCGACTTGCCGGTGGACGGCGGATGGGCGGCACTATGAGCAACGTCGACATGGTCATCCGCGGCGGGCGGGTCGTCTCGCCCGACCGCATCATCGAAGCGTCGGTCGCCATCGAGGGCGGCCACATCGTCGCCGTGGGGCACGATGACGTGATGCCGGCGGCGCGCGAAGAGGTGCGGGCCGACGGCCTGTTCCTGCTGCCGGGCGCCATCGACAGCCACGTGCACTTCCGCGACCCGGGCTATCCGCACAAGGAGACCTGGAAGACCGGCAGCGCCGCCGCGGCCTGCGGCGGCGTGACCACCGTGTTCGAGATGCCGAACACCAACCCGCCCACCGGCACCGTGGAAGCACTGCGCATCAAGCTGCGCGCGGCGGAAAGCTCGTACGTCGACTTCGGCATCCACGGCCTGCTCGGCGACGACAGCGTCGCGCATCTCGAAGACCTGATCGACGCCGGCGTCACCAGCTTCAAGGCCTTCGTGGGCAACACCTTCGGCAACCTGCCGGCGCCCACCGACGGCGCGCTGCTCGAAGGCTTCGAGAAGCTGGCGCCGCTGGGCATACGCACCGTCGTGCATGCCGAGAACTCCTCGATCATGGCGCGGCGGCAGCAGCAGATGGAGGCCGCCGGCCGCATCGATGCGCTGGCGCACCTGGCCGCACGGCCGGCCGTCGCCGAGATCGAAGCCATCGGCCGCGTGCTGACGCTGGCCGAGTGGACAGGCGCCCGCGTGCACATCGCGCACCACAGCGCGGCCGACTCGCTCTACCTGATCCGCGACGCGAAGAGGCGCGGCGTCGACGTGACGGCCGAGACCTGCCCGCAGTACCTGCTGCTCAACACCAACGACATGCTGCGCCTGGGCGGCATCATGCGGCTGAACCCCCCGATCCGCGAGGCGCGCCACAACCAGCCGCTGTGGGACGCGCTGATGGACGGCACGATCGACATGATCGCCACCGACCACGCGCCGCACACGCCCGAAGAGAAGACGCGCGAGAGCATCTGGGCCTGCGACTGCGGCTTCCCCGGCGTGGAAACGCAGATGCCGCTGATGCTGACGGAAGTCAACCGCCAGCGCGCCACGCTGATGGACTACGTGCGCTGGAGCGCCGTCAATCCGGCCCGCGCCTGGGGCCTGTACGGCACCAAGGGCGTGATCGCCAGCGGCGCGCACGCCGACATCGCCTTCGTCGACATGGCGCGCGCCGGCACGCTGGCGCAGGGCCGCCTGCAGAGCATCAGCAAGATCTCGCCCTGGCATGGCCGCGCCGTGCAGGGCTTCCCGGTGCACACGCTGCTGCGCGGCCGTTTCGTGATGCGCGACGGCCAGCTGGTGCGCGACGCCGCCGGCTGGGGCAGATCCGTCAAGACCATCCAGCAGATGCCCGCGCCCCGGCCGCGCAACACCGAGCACTACAGCAGCGCCATCCTGAAGACGCCCGAGGGCGTGCGCCCGAACGCGCTGCCGGACGAGGACGTGCCGCGATGACGGCCGCGACGGTTCAGCGCGTGGACGTTTTCCGTGTGGCCTGCAGCGGCCCGGGCGACCTCTCGGCCGTGACGGCGATGGTCGACGGCGGCCGGCTCGATCCGCAGCACATCGTGGCCGTGATGGGCAAGACCGAAGGCAACGGCTGCGTCAACGACCACACGCGCGACTTCGCGGCCACCAGCTGGTGCCACTACCTGGCGCCGCACCTGGGCTGCAGCGCGGACGAGGTGGCGCAGCGCGTGGCGCTGGTGATGTCGGGCGGCACCGAAGGCGTGCTGTCACCGCACTTCACCGTCTTCACGCGGCAGCAGGTGCCGGCGACGGGCCACGCGATGAAGCGCCTGGTGATCGGCGTGGCGCACACGCGCGACTTCGCCCCCGAGGAGATGGGCCGCATGGCGCAGGTCGATGCCACGGCCGAGGCCGTGCGCGCCGCGATGCAGGACGCCGGCGTCACGTCGGCTGCCGACGTGCACTTCGTGCAGATCAAGTGCCCACTGCTGACCTCGGCGAAGGTCAACGACGCGCTGCGCCGCGGCGCCGTGCCGGTGACGCATGACGCCTACGAGTCGATGGGTTTCTCGCGCGGCGCGTCGGCGCTGGGCGTCGCGGTGGCACTGGGCGAAGTCGCGCGCGCCGAACTGGACGACGCTGCCGTGCTGTCGAACTGGCAGCTCTGGTCGGCGCGCGCCTCGGCCTCGGCCGGCATCGAGCTGGAAGGCAACGTGGTGATCGTGCTGGGCGAGGCCGAAGGCGCCGCATCGCCCTGCCGCATTGCGCACACGGTGATGCGCGATGCGGTGGACGCCGCCAGCGTGCGCCGCCTGTTGCGCGAGGCGTTCGATCTGGACGCCGATCGCGACGGCACGGCGTTGGCGCAGCGCCTGGTGAACCTGCTGTCCAAGGCCGAGGCCAGCCCCGACGGCCTGGTGCGCGGCGAGCGCCACACCATGCTCAACGACAGCGACATCAACGCCACGCGCCATGCCCGTGCGGCCGTGGGCGGCGTGCTGGCCAGCGTGGTCGGGCACACGGCGCTGTATGTCTCCGGAGGCGCCGAGCACCAGGGTCCGGCCGGTGGCGGCCCGGTCGCGGCCATCGTTCGAATGGAATCCGAGGTCACACGATGAGCGATCCCTTCATCCAGCTGTCCGACGTGACGCTGCGCTACGGCGGCGGCACGGTGGCGCTGTCCAACACCGACCTG
>LNFM01008947.1_pt1 | contig 14835 bp, 11 predicted proteins | sample 596031 | NCBI WGS metagenome assembly LNFM01 (sample SAMN04254537, study PRJNA301005) | activated carbon metagenome | isolation source: dual media filters at the Ann Arbor, Michigan drinking water treatment plant | place: USA: Ann Arbor
CGGGGAGACCCCGAGGCGCCCCTGGCCGATACACCGGTGGTGCTCACGGCACCGCCCGCCGCACCGGCCGCATCCGACGACAGCTCCCTCAAGATCGAGATGTTCGCCGATGCGCGCTACGTGCTCTCGACCCGGAAGAATGACGCGGTCGACGAGACGGGGGCGGCCATTCCGCAACCCGCGCATCGTGCATGGGAGCGGAACAACGGATTCGAGCTCGCGTTCCTCGGGCTCGACGCGACATACGACCGCGAGAAGTTCGCGGTGACGACCAGCCTACGATTCGGCACGGCCGTCGCGCCGTTCTATGCCAACTCGACCGTGGTGCCAGATCTCGATGGCGTGGCGGCCGCGTTCCAGGCGTACGGGACGTGGAAGGCGAGCCCTCAGCTGACCATCGATGTCGGTCGCTTCAATACGATCTATGGAACCGAGGTCGCCGAGAGCTGGAAGAACACGAACTACACGCGTGGCGCGCTCTACTACGCGTTCCAGCCGTTCTGGCACACCGGCGCGCGCGCCAGCTATGAGGTGTCGCCGGCGCTCAAGCTGACCGGGATGGTCGTGAACGGCGTGAACAACTCGGTCGATAGTGGAGCCGAGCAGCCCTCGGTCGGCGCCCAGGCGACGTTCACGGCCGGGCCCGCATCGTTTGCGGTGGGCTACCTCGGGTCGGCAGATCCCGGTAACGACATGTTTGATCACTTCGTGGACGTGATCGCCACGCTGGCGATCGACCGGGTCACCGCGTCCATCAACGCAGACCTGTTCGCCAACGAGGACCTGGGGACCACGCACCTCTACTACGGTGTGAGTGGCGTCCTCGGCTGCGTCGTATCCGAGACCTTTCGCGTCGGTGGCCGGGCCGAGGTGCTACAGGCCGACCTCGAGGACTCCACCGTCTACACCGGGACGGTCACGCTCGACTATCGGCCCCTCGCCAACTCGAACCTGGTGCTGCGCCTCGACAATCGCGCCGAGAGCAGCAATCAGATGCTCTTCATTGATCGTGACGCGGCTCCCTCGCGACGATTCTTCCAGACCGTGTTCGGCGTGGTCGTGACCTCGCAATAGTCAGCGGCCTGAACACCTGGCTCGGGCAAGGTCCGGAGTGGACTCGCGGGGAGCGGGTATGCCTGGATCCAGTGAGTTAGACGACGAGCTGCCAGTTGTTCGGAGCCGTCAGCGCTCGGGGCCACGAGGGCCGAGCCCACTGGGGACAGCTTATCGCTTGACCCCAGCCGAACGATCAGTAAAGTCCGCGATTCCGAAAGCCTTCGTAGCGGAGCAAGTTCTATGTACGCCGTGATTCAGACGGGTGGAAAGCAGTACCGGGTTGAGCCCGGCAAGACCGTGGTTGTCGAGAAGCTCGACGGCGACAAGGGCACGCAGGTCGTTTTCGACCAGGTGCTTCTTGTCTCCTCGGGTGACGGCGGCAACGTCAACATCGGTAAGCCGACTCTGGCGGGCGCCAAGGTCACTGGCGAGATCGTGGAGCAGGGACGCGGCGAGAAGCTCGTCGTCTTCAAGTTCCGTCGTCGCAAGAACTACGTCCGTAAGAACGGGCATCGTCAGGACTACACCGCGGTGAAAATCGCGGGTATCTCCGGCTAAGGACAACGCGTCATGGCACACAAAAAAGGACAGGGCTCTACCCGTAACGGCCGCGATTCGCAGCCGAAGATGCGAGGCGTGAAGCGCTTCGCTGGCGAGAACGTTCCCGCGGGCAGCATTCTCGTTCGCCAGGTTGGTACCAAGTACCACCCGGGCGCCAACGTCGGCCTCGGCCGCGACTTCACGCTCTTTGCCAAGATCACCGGCATCGTGAAGTTCGAGCGCCAGGGCAAGGACCGCATGCGCGTTGCGGTCTACGCTGCTCCGGCCGCTGCGTAACTGACGCCAGGACGGGCGAATGCTCGTCGAATGCCGGCCAGATTGCGGGGCGTGTTGCATCGCGCCTTCGATCTCGGCCCCCATGCCCGGCTATCCGGCGGGCAAGCTTGCCGGCGTGCGGTGTCCGCACCTGACCGCCGACATCCGCTGTGCGCTGTTCGGGAAACCGGAGCGCCCGGCCGTCTGTCGCGACCTGAAGCCGCAACCCGAGATGTGCGGCTCCTCGGCGGCCGAGGCGATGGCGACCCTCGAGCTCTGGGAAGCCCTCACATCACCGGCGCGTTAGCTCGATCCGCCGCGCGCCCAGTCGATCGAGCCACGTCGCATCGTGCGAGGCGAGGAGCGTCGCGCCACCATCCGCGGCGTGGCGCTGGATGATCTCGACGAGCGCATCGAGGCGCGCGACGTCGAGCCCGTTGTCCGGTTCGTCGAGCACGAGCAACGTCGGCGGCCCGACGAGCGCCGCGCCGAGGCAGGCCCGCCGTCGCATGCCGAGTGACATGCGATCGATCGCGATATCGGCAAGCTCGGCGAGGCCGAGCGCCGCGCGGATCTGCTCCGACGGCAACGCCGCCTGCCGGCTCGCCGCACACAGGGCCCACAGCTCCGCGGCGGTGAGGAACGGCGGCGGATCCGCGCCCTCGGGGACGTAGCCCAGTGCACGCCGCGCCGCCGTGCGTGCGCGCTGCGCTCCCCACACGGAGTGACCGTCGATGCGCACCTGACCATCGCGTGGTGCGAGCACGCCGGCCACGCACGACAGCAGCGTCGACTTGCCCGTCCCGTTCGCGCCCACGACCCCGACGATCGTGCCCGCCTCCACCTCGAACGACAGCTCGTCGAGGATCACGCGCGTGCCCCGCCGTACGCTCAACCGGTCGACCACGAGGCGCGGCGCGGTCACGCCGACCTCGCGAGCAGCGCGGCGAATCCGATCGCGACGAGCCCGAGCGCGCCGGGCGCATCGAACAATCCCAGACACAGCACGGCCGCGGCCGCGACGGCCAGCGCTCCGATCGAGGCGCGGGCCGCGATCCGCGTGGCCTCGCCCACCCCGAGCAAGACCCGGGTACACCCGAGGCCACTGCCGATCGCGACGAGCGCCGCGACGCCCCCGAGCCACGCGATCGTCGCGAGGTCCGCGCCGATGATCGCCGCCGTGGCGCCGACGGCAATCAGCGTGCAGGCGAGGTGCAACCCGACCACGATCGCGGCGAGCGAGCTCGTACGCGCGAGCTCCGACGCCCCCGTCGTCGCCGCGACCCACGCACTCGCGCGATGCGACTCGAGCAGCACGAGCAGCGGCGCGACCACGGCCGGCACGAGCATCACGGCGATCACGGCGCTGCCGAGCACCCCTGCCTCGGCGCCCACGAGGCCATTGTTGCGCACGAACAGGCCCCCGGCCGCCCCCGCGAGCGCCGCGAGTCCGATTCCGCGCATCAGCGCGTCGCCCGCCCGTCGACGGAGCGCACGCACGTGGACACCCGCCAGTGCTCCCGTGGCGCCCCGCCACTGCGGGGCACGCGGCCGCAGTGCCGGCGTCCGGATCGCGGCGAGCCCCGCGATCACCAGCGTCCCCACGAGGCCGATCAGCGCTCCGCGCGCTCCCTCGCCGACGATCCACAGCCCGATCCATGGCAGCTGCAAGCCCACGATCGCGACCGCCGCGAGCACGGTCGGGGCGAGCCGCGGAGCTGGCAGGGCGCGGAGGTAGCGCGCGCCGTCCTGCCGCACGAGCACGCGCGCCGTCGGCAGAAATACGAACATCCACGTCAACGCCATCACGCCTCCGACCCCGGCGTGCGCGAGGGCCAGCCCTGTCAGGTCACCGGGCCGCATCGCGTTGCCGCCGAGGATCTGGCTCCCCACGATCGCGCATCCGACCCAGGCCGCCGACACCCGTCGGACGGCGGGCCCGATCACCGCGCGCGCCCACACCCGGAGCCAGGACACGCCTGTCGTTACCACGCATGCCCCCGTCGGGTCAGGCCGCCGGTCGTTCCAGCGGCGGCTCCCGCCGGGCCGTGATAGGAAGCGAGCGCTGTGAAGTTCATCGACGAAGCGACGATCCACGTGCGTGCCGGCGGCGGCGGCGATGGGTGCGTCGCGTTCGGCATCGGCCGCTCCGGCCCGACCGGCGGGGACGGCGGCGATGGCGGCAGCATCGTCATCGTCGCCGACGCCAAGCTCGCTTCCCTCCTCGACTTCAAGTACCGCCGCCGGTACGAGGCGCAGCGCGGCGAGAACGGCCGCAACAAGGATCAGTACGGCGCCGGCGGCGATGACCTGATCGTGCGCGTGCCCGTCGGCACCATGATCTACGATGTGTCTGCGGGCGTCCCCGATGACCCGCGCGGCGACGACGATCCCGAGGCCGACGCCGCGCTGGCCATGGGTGACGACGAGGACAGCGACGCCGAGGATGACGACGACGACGCCGCCGAGGATGACGAGGACGACGACGCCGACGACGATGACGATGCCGACGACGAGCCCGACGAGGGCGACGACGAGCCCGGCGTCGTCCAGGCCAAGGGCAAGCGCGGCGATCGCGAGCGCCCCCGCGGCAAGTGGCTCGCCGACCTCTCCACCGACGGTGCCCGGTACGTCGTCGCCAAGGGCGGGATCGGCGGCAAGGGCAACATGCACTTCGCCACGCCGTGGAACCAGGCGCCTCGCACCGCCGAACAAGGCACCCCGGGCGTCGAGCGCGCCATCCGCCTCGAGCTGAAGCTCCTCGCCGACGTCGGCCTCCTCGGCTACCCGAATGTCGGCAAGTCGACCTTCATCTCCGCCGTCTCGCGCGCGAAGCCCAAGATCGCCGACTACCCCTTCACGACCCTCGTCCCCAACCTCGGCGTGGTCAGGCTGTCCGACGACCGGACGTTCGTCATCGCCGATATCCCCGGCCTCATCGAGGGCGCCTCCGAGGGCGCGGGGCTCGGCCACCAGTTCCTCCGCCACGTCGAGCGGTGCCGCGTCCTCCTCCACATCGTCGAGGCCACCGAGCTCGCCGGCCCCGACCGCGAGCCGCTCAAGGACTTCCGCGTGATCAACGCCGAGCTCGCCCGTTACGCCCCCGACCTCGCCACCAAACCGCAGGTCGTGGTCCTCAACAAATCGGACTCCACGGACGAGGCGGCGATCGCCGCCCACATCGCCGCTTTCAAGGCCGAGGGGATCCAGCTGGTCCCCATCTCCGCCGCAGGACGCCAGGGCCTCGAGCCCATCCTCGAGCGCCTCTGGGCCCACCTCCGCGCCAAGTCATCGGAATAGCAGCCGATCGTTGCGCTTGCGCGATAGGTGTCGCAGGGGGTGTCGCAGGGGTCGGACCCCTGCGACAGTGCGCTGGGTGTCGCAGGGGGTGTCGCAGGGGTCGGACCCCTGCGACAGTGCGGGAGCGTGACGGGGGTCTCGGATGGGGTACGCCCAAGGTAGGCGTGAGGCGCGTGAGGGTGGGGTGGATAGGTTGATGCGTGTTTGTCCGAGTGTTACAACATCGCCAATCCGCACGGGAAAACGAGGGTCCATGCGTCTTGCTGCTGCCGCGCTTCTGGTCTGTTCGTTGGGTGTCTCTGAAGGGTTCGCGCAAGCGCCTTCGGGGACCACGCCAACTACGACGCCGACCTCCACGACAACGGGGGCGCCGGGACAACCCGCGCCTGCGCCCAATGTCGATCCGGCCACCGTGCCGCCCGAGCAGATGCCGACATCCATTCGGATGCGGCGTCTGGAGCAGCGGACGCAGGCGCTGAAGGAGCGCGCGTGGCAGCTGAAGGCGCGCGTGCAGATGCTGAAGGAGCAGCTCGTCGGCGGTGGCGTTGGCGCGCAGGCGCTGATCTCGCACTCGAACGAGATGGGCAGCTCGTTCCGGCTGATCAAGCTGAGCTATTCGCTCGACGGTACGCAGGTGTTTGCGCGGTCGGATGACACGGCGCAGAACCTCTACAAGACGAAGAGCTTCGACATCTTCGCGGGCCCGATCTCGCCCGGTAGTCACGTGATCTCGATCGTCGCGACGTACCGTGGCCACGGGTATGGCGTGTTCGAGTACCTGACGAAGTACACGTTCAACGCGAAGGGCAACCAGACGTTCACGGCCGGCGAGGGCAAGATCTCGAAGGTCGACTGCAAGGGTCACGAGAAGGGTGGGCCGACCACGCCGCTCGAGAAGCGCCCCGCGGTGACGTGCGCGATCACGCAGGTGACGCCGGAGAAGCCGGTGGCGCCGACGCCCGCGACCACGCCGACGGCACCGCCGCCGGCCGCGACCACGCCGGCCGCCACGACGCCGGGGAAGTAAATGCAGCGCTGGAAGCTGCTACTGCCCGTGCTCGCGGCGCTGGCGAGCTCGCCGGTCGCGAACGCGGAGAACGCGAACGAGAAGGTCACGCGCTACGAGAACGAGGCGCGCGAGCTGGGGGCAAATCTGCCCAAGATCGGCGTCGCGACGACCGAGCCGCCGCGTCGATTGGTGGATGCCCAGGTCGCGTTCGCGCTCGGTGACTACGACGCCGCTGCGCTGATGCTGTTCGACCTGGCGGCGAAGCCAGGCGCGGAGCAGGAGAGCGCACGGTACTACCTCGGCGAGGCGCTGTTCGCGAAGAAGGATCGCGGCGCCGCCCGCGGCTACTTCGCGCAGATCGTCGATAGCGGAAACACGTCGAGCAAGTACTACCAGCCGTCGCTGCTGCGCTTGATCGAGATCGCGATCAGCACGCAGGACACCGAGGACATCGCGGCCGTCGTCAGCAAGCTCGACGGACTCGGCACGACGCAGACTGCCGAAGCGACGTACGTTCGCGGCAAGCTCGCGTTCGCCGACGGCAAGCACGACGAGGCGATCCAGACGTTCGCGCGCGTGCCCGCTGGCTCCACCCACGAGCTCCAGGCGAAGTACTACACGGCCACGGTCTACGTCGCGAAGAAGGATCTCGACCGCGCCACGACGCTGTTCGCCGAGCTCATCGAGATGAAGCCGCGCACGGCGAACGATCGCCGGGTGATCGAGCTGTCGCAGATGGCGATGGGCCGCCTCTTCTACGAGCGGGACCAGTTCGCGAAGTCGATCGATGCGTACTTGCTCGTCGACCGCCGCAGCGATCTCTTCCCCGACGCGCTCTACGAGGTCGCGTGGGTCTACGTGAAGAACAAGCAGTTCGACAAGGCGCTCCGTGCGCTCGAGCTGCTCGCGCTGTCCGAGCCGACGTCGACGAAGACGCCGACGGTGCGCATCCTCGAGGGGAACCTGCGCATTCGCAAGGCGCAGATCCTGCGGCAGCGCATCATCGAGGGCACGGTCCGTAAGGACGACGAGGACGCCAACAAGACTCCCGAGGAGGAGTACGCGAAGGCCGAGGCCGTCTTCATGGAGACGCACGACACGTATCACCCGTCGTACGTCGCGCTCGCGGAGATGGTCGACACCGAAGCGGATCCGACGGTGTATCTGTCGCAGATCGCGGGCCGCTCGCCAGACCTGTTCGAGACGACCGCGCAATTGCCCGAGGCGGCGGCCGCCTACCTGGCCGAGGAGCCGGGTGTGCAGCGCGCGGTGCAGGTGGCGGCGGACCTGAACGAGATCCGCAACGCGCTCGCCCTCTCCGAGGACGTGCTCGCGCGGCTCGAGGCCCTCGTCGCCGCCAACGACAAGACCGCCATCTATCCGGTGCTCGCCGGTCGCCGGGCTCGCATCGGCGAGATCCAGGACGATCTGAACAAGCTGCGTGGCGATCTGAACGATCAGCAGGCCGCGCTCGCCGGGAATGCCGGCGATCTGCCGCAGCTCACGGCCGAGCGCCGTCAGCTCCAGCAGGAGTACAGCAGCAAGCAGTCCGTCGAGACGATGGTGTCGGCGGCGCGCGAGACCACGGCCACGGGCATCAGCGCGCTCGAGGAGCAGACGCTGGAGGTCAGCGGCGCGCTCGATACGACGCAGGCGATGGCGGTCGCGATCCGCACGTACAGCGTTGCGATCTCGAAGGATCCCGCCACGTCGCTGACCGCCGAGCAGACGGCCTCCGTGAGCGACACGCTCGCCGCCGTGCAGACCGAGGGCGCGGCGATCAACGCCGAGCTCGAGGCGATCCAGAAGGAGATGGAGTACAGCCGCGATCTGGCCTCCGCGGGGGATGAAGCCATCGCGCGCCAGCGTGAGGTCCGCACCCGGCTCATCACGACGCTGTCGACGGAGCACCGCGTGCTCGCCGGCATGGCGACGTCGGACAAGGCGCGCGGGTTGTCGCAGCTGGGGGCGAAGGCGACCAAGCTCGCCGACCAGCTCGCCCAGCTCGAGGCCACGCTCGATCAGATGGCCGCTCGCGGCATGCAGGAGACGAAGACCGCGATCACGACGGAGCGCGCGAACATCGCGCAGCTCCGCACCGAGCTCGCGGACGCCGAGGCGCAGTCGCGCGAGCTGTCGGGCACGGTGCTCGGCAAGAGCTTCAAGGAAGTCAAAGAGCGCTTCTACGACATCGTCATTCGTAGTGATGTCGGCACCACGGATGTCGCGTGGTCGCAGAAGGAAGACGCCGATGACGACCTCAAGCGGCTCAACCTCTCGCGCCAGCGCGAAGTGAAGCAGCTCCGCGACGAGTTCCGCGGCATCCTCGAGGGTCAGCTCGACACGACCGCGACTCCGCCGCCGCCGCCCGCGCCCGTCGAAGACACGCCCTCGAACACGCCGCCCTCGGGGAGCCCCGATAGCGGAACACCGGGGCGCGTCACGCCGAGCTCGCCTGACACCAAACCCACCGCACCGACGGTGAAGCCGGGGACGCCATGAAGGGACCCTTCCGCCGCAGCCTGGCTGCCCTCCTGACCGCCGCCGTGCTCGGCACCGGGATGCCGGCGTTCGCGCAGCCCGGCGGCACCGCGCCCGCGCCTGGCCCCGCCGAAGGTTTGCCCGCCGATCCCGCGAACGGTCCGGGCGTGGGTGGCCCCGAGCCACTCCAGCTGAACGCGAGCGAGCTCGAGCAGCTGAAGGAAGTCGAGGACGAGTACGAGCGCTTCATCGTGGCCGCCACGCAGCACGATCAGCGCATGCGGGCCCTCGCCAAGCGCGAGTACGAGACGCGCACCGCGGACCTGACGAAGCGCTACGACGAGCGCATCGCGAACACCGAGAAGTCGCAGGTCGATAACCGCCGCAAGACGATCGCGCTCCTCGAGAAGTTTCTCCAGGACCACCCGACGCACGTCACGTTCACGCCCGACAAGATGTTCCAGCTCGCCGACCTGTACCTCGACGAGTCCGAGTACATCGTCGACACGCAGCTCGCCGCGCTCGAAGCGTCGGGCCAGCCGCCGAACCCCGACGATCCGCCGATCAACGCGGACTACACGAAGTCGCTCCAGCTCTGGGAAGGGATCCTGACGCGGTTCCCGGGCTATCGCCAGACGCCGTCGACGCTGTACCTGCTCGCGTACTACCTGAAGGTCCCGGACGAGCGCCGCTCGCTGCAGATCTTCCTCTCGCTCACGTGCGCCAACAAGTACAAGTGGAACGACCCGCCGGCGCAGGCGCCCTCGATGGAGGAGGCCCGCGCGCGCGTGACCAGCAAGACGCTCCGCGATCCCTACGCCGAGTGCACGCCGTACAAGGACTCGGATCCCGAGCTCATTCGCTACGCGTGGGTCCGCGGCGCGGCCGATACGCACTTCGGGACCGGTGGCGAGATCGACGACGCCATCGCCGCGTACCTGAAGGTTGCCGACGGTGGCAACGACTCGAAGCTCTACGCCGAGTCGCTCTACAAGCTCGCGTGGTCGTACTTCAAGCGCGACCGGCTCCCCGATGCGATCAAGCGGTTCGACGACAGCGTGAAGCTGTACGACCAGATCGTGGCGACGGGCAATACGCCCTCGCTCGAGCTCCGCGAGGAGTCGATCCAGTACATCGCCGTCGCGTTCACCGATCCGTGGGAAGGCGAGACCGACAGCGATCCCGTCAAGGCCATCGAGCGCGTGCGCGCCTTCTACGCCGGTCGCGAGAACGAGCCCCACGTGCGCGACATCTGGGTCGCGATGGGCAAGGCGTTCGTCGACCTGCAGGCCTTCGATCAGGCGGTCGAGTCGTATCGCATCGCGCTCGCGCCGCCGTGGGAGCTCAACCCGAACAACCCGCAGGTCCACCAGGAGATCGTCAACGCGTACGACTCGAAGGGCGACAAGTTCGCGGCGGATCAGGCCGCAGCCGAGCTCGCGACGAAGTATGCGCCGGGCACCGCCTGGTACACGGCCAATGAAGCGGACCGCGAGGCGATGGAGAACCAGCGCCGCATCGCAGAGCGGGCGCTCTATGCCGCCGCGGTGAACACGCACTCCGCCGCGACGCAGGCGCGCAAGGACTACGAGGCGCTCGGGAAGAAAGATCCCACGATGCGCGACGAGTACCTCGCGCTCTACAACCGCGCGATCGAGCTCTATCGGCAGTTCATCGACATCTATCCCGACTCCGACAAGATCTACGACTTCAACTTCAACTCCGCCGAAGCGCTGTTCTGGAGCGAGCGCTATCTCGAGTCCGTCGCCGCGTACAAGTGGGTCCGCGATCACCGCGACCTCGGCACCGAGCACTACATCGATGCCGCCCGCAAGGTCGTCTACGCGTACGAAGAGGAGGCCAAGCGCCAGGCGGCCGCCGGGACGCTGCAGCCCCTCGTCGTGCCGACGGTGGCCGAGCTCCGCGCGAAGCCGCAGCCGTGGACGCCGCAGCCCATTCCGCCGATCTATCTCGAGCTCCAGACCGAGTACGACAACTACCAGAACATCGTCGCGGATCCGAAGGCGGCGCCCCAGCAGGGCATCAACGCCGCGCTGATCTCGCTCGCCTACCTGCACGTCGACGACGCCCTGGTGCGCTACCAGAAGGTCCTCGACAAGTTCTGTGGCAATCCCGAGGCGGCGAAGGCGAAGGACGGCATCCTCGCGATCTACGAGGCCCGGTCGGACTTCGACGCGATCGAGCGCACGAACAAGGCCTTCATCTCCCAGAAGTGCGGCGATCAGAAGACGATCGATCTCGCGATCGCGCAGAACCGCTCGCTGAACTTCTCGCGCGCCGCCGACCTCTTCGCGAAGCAGGAGTTCGTCCCCGCTGCCGAGGCGTTCTACAAGTTCTACAAGACCGCGCCGAACACCGATCCGGATCTGCCGGTCGCGCTCTACAACGCCGCGGTCGCGTATCGCCGCGGTGAGCGTCCGAAGACGGCGATCGCGCTGTTCAAGGAGTTCGCAAACAACCCGCAGAAGAACTTCCGCGAGAGCCCGTACTACCTCGACGCGATCCGGCTGCAGGCCTCGAGCTACCAGGCGGCGTTCGATTACGCGAACGCGGTCAAGACGTACCTCGAGCTCTACGAGGCGACGAAGAAGGCCAAGCGGCTCGGCCTCAAGCCGCCGCCGCCGCTCGAGGGCGAGACGCCGAAGACGATCGATCAGCTCGGCCTCGACGCGCTCTACAACGCCGCCGTCGCCAGCGAGCTCAATCGCGACTTCAAGAAGGCGGTCGAGCTCTACACGAGCTACGGCCGGATCGAGACCGACCGGGGCCAGAAGGACAAGGCGCTCTGGTCGATCGCCAGCATCTACCGGCAGAGCGGTGATATCGGCAACATGGAGACGGCCTACGGCAAGTGGCGCTCGGCGTACGGCAAGGATGCCGGCAACGAGGATCGCTTCGTCCAGTCGTTCTACGACGTCTCCGCGATCCGCAAGCGGAAGAACCAGATGAGCCAGGCGAAGGCCGCCGGCCAGGCCACGATCGATGCGTGGAAGGCGCGCGGCGCGGTGAAGGGCGGCCTCGGCGCCCGGCTCGCGGGTGAATGGGCGCTCGCCCAGGCCGAGGACTACTACGCCGGAACCTGGGAGACCTACGAGATCAAGAAGGCGGCGAAGACGGCGGCCGAGCTCCAGAAGCAGGGCGCCGATCTGAAGGCCCAGAAGCTCAAGGCCGAGGACAAGTACATCGCCCTCGATGCCTACGGCATCGTCGAGTACTCGATGGCGGCGAAGGTCCGCTTCGGCAACATCCAGTACGACAACGGCCTCAAGCTGGCCGCCGCGCCCATCCCGACCCCGATCGAGAAGGCGGGGGGCACGGCGATGGAGACCTACCAGGCGCAGCTCGACGCCAACATCGCGAAGACCCTCCAGGACGCGAAGGTCCAGTGGGTGGCGGTGGTGGACATCGCCAAGCAGAACGGCATCTCGAACCAGTGGGTCCGTCTCGCACTGGAAAACCTCGGACGCGAGTTCCCGAGTGAATACACGGTTCTGCGCCAGGAGATTATCCAGGGCACGACCGCTCCGTAGGGAGATCCAATGACGATGTCGCGCGTTACAGCACGTATGGCCCGGCCATCCTCCCGCCTGCTCGGCGGTGCTCTCCTCTCGTTGCTGATCGCCTGTGGCGGCGGCGACAAGAAGGAGACCACCACGCCCAAGCCGGGCGCGGGCTCCGGATCCGGCTCGCAGTCCATGGATGACGGCGGGGCGGATCCTGATCTCGATGGGCCCGGCGGCAGCGGCCAGCCCGGCGGCGACCCCACGCTTCCTGGTGGTGGTGGCGACGACGTCGGTGCGAACGAGCCCGGGGGCAGTGACGGCGATCCTGCGACGCCCGAGCCTCCGCCGATCGTGCCGCCCAACTTCGATGCCGATCCGGCGCAGTCGAAGGCCGAGGTCGATCGTCATCTGAACGCCGCGAAGGCCGCGCTCAACCAGCCGACGCCGGATGCCGACAAGGCCCTGGCCGAAGCGCGGGCGGCGCTGGCGATCGATGCCGCGAGCGTGGAGGCGGCCTCGTACGTCGCGTTCGCCTACTACCACAAGCGGCTCTACGACACGGCCGAGCTCGTCCTCGACGATCTCATCAAGCGCCCCGTCGCGAAGCAGAACGCGAACGTCAACTACGTCTACGGTCTCGTCTACGACGCGACGAATCGCCCGGCGGAAGCGCGGCTCTCGTACGAGACTGCCGTGCAGCTCAACCCGAATCACGCGAGCGCGCTGACGAACCTCGGCGTGCACCAGCTGAAGAACAGCCAGTACCAGGAAGCGCAGCAGACGTTCGAGCGCCTCACCGGTCAGTTCGGTCGCAACGACGCGGTCACGCTGACGTCGCTCGGCTCGGCGTATCGCGGTCACGCGGCCGACTACCGCGCCGGTGACGGACAGCGCGACCAGCTCGTGCGCAACGCCGAGTCCGCCTACAAGCGGGCGACGCAGGCGCAGGCGAGCTACGGCCCCGCCTACTACAACCTCGGCCTGCTCTACCTCGATACGGATCCGTATCCGGGGATCGCCGACGCCGTGCAGCGCCTCACCACGGCGAAGCAGTACTTCGATCAGTACAAGAACCAGCCCGGCGTGGACATGAAGCTGTTCGACAGCCGCATGAAGGACGTCGACAAGGCGATCAAGCGCGCTCAGAAGAAGAACAAGAAGAAGAACTCCTGAGGAATCCCATGAAGCACCTTCTCATCGCAGGAATCGTTGCCTCGACGCTCTTTGGCGCGAGTCGTGTCGCGCGCGCCGAGGGGTGCGACGACGAGGAGGCCGAGGGTGAGAAGAAGCAGGGCAAGTTCCACATCGAGTACGTCAACGGGAAACCGGTGACTGTCATCGATACCGTCGTGTCCGTGTGCGGGAAGGTCCCGCGCCCGAGCGTCATCTACGTGATCACGCCCAAAGACGTCACCTACGAGTGGGAGAGCCTGAAGCAGGACTTCATGCCTCTCATCATCGCCACGGTGAAGAAAGCGCCCTTCTGATGGCGGCCAGCAAGCGACCCCAAGGCGGCGGAACCTCGGCGAACAATGGCGCCGGGGGAACGCGGCAACGCATCCTCCGCATCGGTGTGCTGCTTGGCGGCAAGATCGTCGAGGAGCGCCTCATCCGCGAGCGCGTGCCCGTCAGCGTCGGGCAGTCGATGAAGAACACGTTCTCGGTGCCGGCCGATGGCCTGCCGCTCGAGTTCACGATGTTCGCGATCGACGACGGCAAGTACTACCTCCGCTTCCTCCCGAAGATGGATGGTCGCCTCTCCGACGGCGACGCCCAGGTCAACACGCTCGAAGGGCTCAAGCAGAAGGGCGCGACCCAGACCGACGGGTACTTCCAGGTCCCGCTCGGCGATGCCGCCCGCGGCAAGGTCTCGCTCGGTGATCTGACGATCCTGTTCCAGCTCGTGGCCGAGCCGCCGCGCCAGCCCAAGCCGATGCTCCCTGCATCGGTGCGTGGTTCGTTCGCGGACCGCATCGAGCCGCGGCTCGCCGTCATCGTCGGCGGATCGATCGTCCTTCACTTCGCGGTCACGCTGTTCTTCTGGCTGCGCGACGTCGAGGACGACAGCGCCGCCGATCGCGCCTACAAGGTCCTGTTCAAGCAGGACCAGTATCAGGTCGCGATCGAGGAGCCGCCGCCGGAGCTGCCCCCGGACACCGGATCTGCGGCAGGGAGCGCGGCGGCCCCCGGCCCCGAGGCGCCGGCCAAGACCGACAACAAGCCGTCCGGCAAGCCCGACGCGGGCGGCAGGCCCGACAAGAACCCGGGCGGTCGCAGCGAAGGCTCGAGCCCGGGCATGTCCGAGGCCGACGCGATGGCGATGGCCAACATGCTCTCCAATGACAGCACGACCGGTGACGCCGGCGGCATGAACGACCGCGCGCCGGCCGCCGACCTCGGCGATCAGGTGGCCGCGGTGCGCGAAGGCGGCAAGACCGTCGTCGTCGGTGGTGGCTCGAACCGTGGCTCGCGCGGCGACGGCGGCTCGAAGGTCGGTACCGGCGGTGGCTCCAAGATCGACGGCCCCTCGGGCCCGGTCAGCGCCGGCGGCGGGACGGGCGAGGAGAAGGGCCCCACGGGTCGCATCTCCGTCAGCGACAAGCAGAGCTTCGACGACTCCTCGCTCTCGCCGGACGTGGTCCTGAAGAA
>LNFM01008948.1_pt1 | contig 14835 bp, 14 predicted proteins | sample 596031 | NCBI WGS metagenome assembly LNFM01 (sample SAMN04254537, study PRJNA301005) | activated carbon metagenome | isolation source: dual media filters at the Ann Arbor, Michigan drinking water treatment plant | place: USA: Ann Arbor
CGGTTGTAGACCATGAAGATCGCCCTGCCCCCCGGGCGCAACACGCGGCGCGCCTCGGCCACGATCGCGGCCGCGTCAGGCGCGTACTGCAGCACCCCATGGCAGTAGACGACGTCGAAGGACGCCTGGTCGAATGGCAGGGCTCCCCCGTCGGCCACGCGCAGGTCCTCGGCCTGGACCCCGTGCAGCTCGAAGTTCTTCCGTGCGAGATCGATCGAGCTCTGCGCCAGATCGACGCCGGTGACCCGGGCGCCCCCCCGGGCGAACCGCACCAGGTCGGTGCCGATGCCGCAGCCGATCTCCAGGACCTGCTGGCCGGCGAAGCCGTTGAAGTCGACGATCCGCGGCAGATAGTGGAGCTTGTCGAAGCGGTAGTCGTCCAGATCGTCGAAGAAGGCCAGCGTCCCGACCGGGTGGCTGGTCATCTCGAGGTCGTGGATGCGCGTGTTCCAGTAGGCGGCGACATCGGCGGCGGTGACGGGGCCCTGCGGCCGGGTCGCGGGTGAGTGCATCCCGCTATCGTAAAATACTCGGCACGTGCGACGCGATCCGAGTCGGCTCACCACCTCAGAGTTCGACCTGCTCATCGTGGGTGCCGGCATCTACGGCGCGACGGTCGCGTGGGATGCCACCCAGCGTGGCTTGACCGTCGCCCTCATCGAGCGCGGCGATTTCGGCAGCGGCACGTCCTTCAACAACGCCAAGACCGTGCATGGCGGCGTGCGCTCGCTCCAGCGCGGCCACATCGACGAGATGCGCGAGTACCTGCGCGAACGGCGGGCCTTGTCGCACATCCTGCCCCATCTCGTCCATCCCCTGCCCTTCCTGCTGCCCACCAGCGCCAAGCCGACCCGGCACAAGCTGGCCCTCGGGGCCTACTTCCTCCTCAACGACCTGCTGTCACGCGACCGCAACGCCCTGCCCGACCCGAGCAAGCACCTGCCGTCGAGTCGCATCGTCTCGCGCGAGGAAACCCTGCGGCTCGCTCCCTGGATCGATCCCCACGGCGTGACCGGCGCCATCGAGTGGCACGACGCGCAGTTCTCCAACAGCTCGCGCGCCGAACTCGCGTTCATCCGCACGGCGGTTCGGCACGGCCTCGAAGCCGCCAACCACGTCCAGGCGGTCGGACTGATTCGGCAGGACGATGGCGCGGTGGCCGGCGTGATGGCGCAGTCGACGCAACCGGAGGCGCCGGCGTTCCCGATCCGGGCCAGGGCCGTCATGCTCGCCACCGGTGGGTGGACGGCCGACCTGCTGCGAGCCTGGGGGGCCGCGGCGTCGGGGCGCCGTGTGCCCCAGTGGTCGGTGGCCATGAACCTCGTGCTCGAGGGCCTCGGTGGCTCGCATGCGGTGGGCGGCAACGCACGCGGGCGCCTGTTCTTCCTCGCCCCGTGGCGCGGCGCGACGATCGCGGGCACCAGTCACGACCCCTGGACCGGCACGGCCGACCAGCTCGTGCCGCGGCGCGAGTTCGTCGACCAGTTGCTCGGCGACGTCAACGCCGCCTTCCCGCGCGCCTCGATCGACGCCAGCGACATCCGCCTCGTCCACCGGGGCCTGCTGCCGGCCACCGAGGCGTCGGCGCGGCGCGTCACGCTCCTGCGCGACAGTCCGTTCATCGATCACGCCGAGGACGGCTGCCCGCGACTGTTCTCGCTGGTCGGCGTGCGGTACACCACCGCGCGCCACTCGGCCGAACGGGCCGTGGACGCCATCACCCGGTGGCTCGACACGCCCGTGGCACCCTGCGCCACCGCCACCACCAGGCTCGATGGCGGCGAGATCGATCGCTTCGACACGTTCCTCGCCGATGCCGTGCGTCAGGCCACGCCCGCGGTGCCCGCCACGCTCATCGAGCGCCTCGTGTTCAGCTACGGGACGCGCTGGACCGACGTCATCGCGATGGCGCAGCGCGCCGAGGATGACGCGCTGCTGCGGCCACTGGGGATCGGACGCCTCGGCGAGGCGTCCCTCCCAACAGGCACGGCGGTGACCGGCGCGGAGATCCTCTACGCCGTGCGCGAAGAGATGGCGGTGACGCTCGCCGATGCGCTGCTGCGGCGCACGGAGGCCGGCACCCGTGGCCATCCCGGGGCCGCGGCCGTGGACGCGGCGGCGCGGCTGATGGCCGACGAACTGGGGTGGTCCGAGGCGCGGCGTGCGAAGGAAGTGCAGGCGCTGGCGCGGGTCTACGAGGCGGCGGCGACGCCCGGCAACTGAACCGGCGCATCGAGCGCGTCGGCCCAGCGCTCGAACACCATCAGCGAGAACAGCTGGTGGGCATGGTTGGCCCGGCCCTCGACGTGTTCGGCCATCAACCGCTGCACCTCGCGCGGTTCGAACAGGCCACGCCGCCGCAGGCGCGCCTCCGACAACAGGTCCCGCATGAGCGGCTGCAGTTCCTGTCGCAGCCAGTTCTTCATCGGGATGCTGAAGCCTTCCTTGCGGCGCGACAGGATGCTGTCGGGCAGCACGCCGCGCAGGGCCTGCTTGAGCACGATCTTGCGCTGCGAGCCGCGGACCTTGAGGTGGCCTGGCATCGAGAACGCCAGTTCCATGACGTCGGTGTCGAGAAACGGCGCGCGCGTCTCGAGCGAGGTCGCCATGCTCATGCGATCGACCTTCACGAGGATGTCGTCGGCCAGGTACACCCGCAGGTCCGCATACAGCTCGCGATTGACGGCATCGTCAGCCCGGTAGGCGCCCAGGGCCTCGCGCACCTCGCGATGGACGTCTCCGCCGAGCGTCGCCTCGAGCAGGACCGGCGTGTAGAGGCGCCCGCGCGCCGGGCCATCCATGAACGTCATCCAGCGGTAGTGCCCCAGATCCGCGCTGTTGGCCGTCATGCCCGAGAGGAAACGCTTGATCTTGTTCAACGTCCCCTTCTTCTGCGACGACGGCGGCACCAGCTGCGCCGCGCGATCGGCGAGCCGCCAGGCGACGTCGGGTGCGACCCGCGAGAGACGCGCCGCCATGGCCTGCGCCGCGTACGCGTCGTAGCCGCCGAACAACTCGTCACCGCCATCGCCCGCCAGCACCCCCTTCACGTGCTGCCGTGCGAGTCGTGACACGAGGTAGGTCGGGAACAGCGACACGTCGGCGAAGGGTTGGTCGAGGTGGGCCACCAGCGGGTCGAAGAGCGCGGCGACATCCGCCGTCACCATGTCCTCGACATGCGTCAGCCCGAAGCGCGTCGCGATCTCGCGGGCATACGGGAGTTCGTTGTAGCTCTGGTCCCGGAACCCCATGCTGAAGCTCGTCACGGTCACGCCACGGCGCCGGGCCGAGTCGGCCATGAAGGCCGCGATCGCACTCGAGTCGATGCCGCCCGACAGGAAGACGCCGAGCGGCACGTCCGACATCATCTGACGATCGACCGCCGTGGCCAGCGCCTCGCGCACGGCCACCGCCGCATCGTCGGCGGCCCATTCACGCACGGGCGTGGCAGCCACGTCCCAGTAGCGCGCCACGCGGATCTTGCCCTCGCGATAGACGAGCGCGTGTGCGGCGGGCAGCGATCGGATCTGCGTGAAGAGCGTGCGCGGCGCGATGACGTACTCGTACGTCAGGAACTGATCGAGCGCCTGGAGGTCGAACGTCCTCGACACCTCGGGACGCACCAGCAGGGCCTTGATCTCGGAGGCGAGAAAGAGCCCCTGCGGCGTGTCGGCATAGAACAGCGGCTTCTCGCCGGCGCGGTCGCGCGCCGCCACGAGGGCCTGCGTCCGCTCGTCGTACAACGCGATCGCGAACATGCCACGCAGATGCGCGAAGGCGTCGGTGCCCCACTCCTCGTAGGCGTGCAGCGCCGCCTCGATGTCGGACCCGGATCGGAACTGGTGCCCGAGCCCTTCGAGTTGCTGGCGCAACGCGGGGTAGTTGTAGATCTCGCCGTTGCCGACCACGTGCACGTTGCCGGCTTCGTTGGTGAAGGGCTGCTGCCCGCCCGGAATGTCCATGAAGGACAGCCGCCGGAACCCGAGCCCGCCGCCGCGACGCGACAGCACGCCTTCGTCCTCGGGCCCGCGATGCACGAGGGTGCGCGCCATGCCACGCAGGGCGTCCTCGCTGACGGGGGCGCGGCAATCACGATGAGCGATGGCGACGATGCCGCACATGGGCCTTACCCGCGCCGGTCGCGCACGACCTTGGCCGGGGTGCCGACGGCAATCGCGAACTCGGGGATCTCGCCCACCACCACGGCCCCGGCGCCGACGATCGCATCACGGCCGACCCGCGAGCCGTCGGTCACCACCACGTGCGCGCCGAGCCAGACGTGATCGCCGATGTCGATGCCCGCCGCGGTGCGTCCCTGATCGAGCACCGGGATGTCGACGCGATCGTAGAGGTGGTCGCCCCCGACCAGATAGGTGTAGGCCGCGATCAGCACCTTCTTGCCGACGCGCACGCGCGACGCCGAGAAGATCTCGGTGTTGAAGCCGATGTTGGCCTCGTCCTCGATGACGATGTCGCCGTTCTTGCAGCTCAGGATGGTGTTGCGCCCGAGGAACACCCCCCGGCCAATCCGGATGCCGGCATTGTCCTGGCCCTTGGCATCCAGGCAACAGCCATCGTCGACGACGACGTTGTCGGCGATGTGAATCTTGTGGGGATGGCGCAGCACCACGCCAGTGCCGAAGGCGACGCCCCGCCCGCAGGATCCGAGCAGCAGCGGATACAACTTCGACCGCAGGAAGAGGCCCAGGGCGCCGGGCACGCCCCAGCACAGCAGCGTGACCAGTTCGTACGAGAGCAGCGCCCACAGGCCGGGCCTGCCGATGACCAGCTCGGCGTAGCGCTGCGCCTTCGACTTCTTGTCGTCGAAGAGCTCGCGCTGGATCACGGTGATCCGGTCGTCGTGCGGGCGCGGGGTCTTCACCCCCGTGACAGCTCCCGCGGGCCGGAGCCGATGGTGCCGGCCACGTGGGTCGGCTCGGCGCGTTCCGCCGTGGTCTCGACGATCTCGCGGATCGCGTAGGTCGGCTTGTCCTGAGACTCGTGGTACGTGCGGGCCTGCAGCTCCGCCAGCAGGCCCATGGTCAGCAACTGCAGACCGGACGAGACGAGCAGGATGCCGAACAGCAGCAGGGGGCGGTCGGCGATGCCCTGGTGCAGGAAGAGGCGCACGAAGGTGAGGTACGCCATGATCACCACGCCGAGTCCGCCGAGCACGACACCCACGAGGCCGAAGATCTGCAGCGGCCGGGTCGCGTAGTTCAGCAGGAACTTGACCGTGACCAGATCGAGAATCACCCGGATGGTGCGCGACAGGCCGTACTTGGAGACGCCGGCGCGACGGGCCCGGTGGTTCACCTCCACCTCGTCCACCTTGACGCCGAACTCGCTGGCGATGGCCGGGATGAAGCGGTGCATCTCGCCGTAGAGCCGCAGCGGCTTGACCACCTCGCTGCGGAAGGCCTTCAGCGAGCACCCGTAGTCGTGCAGTGCGACGCCGGTGGCGCGCGAGATCAGCCGGTTGGCGATGATCGACGGGATGCGGCGCGTGACGAGCGTGTCCTTGCGGTTCTTGCGCCAGCCGCACACGATGTCGTAGCCCTGCTCGAGGCGGGCGACGAGCATCGGGATGTCCTTCGGATCGTTCTGCAGGTCGCCGTCGGAGGTGATGATCACCTTGCCGCGCGCATAGGCGAATCCGGCCGAGAACGCCGGCGTCTGGCCGAAGTTCTTGCGGAAGCGGATGATCCGGAAGCGGGAGTCCCGCGCCGGCAGCGTCGCCAGCAGGTCCGCGCTCCCGTCGGTGCTGCCGTCGTCGATGAGGAGCACCTCGTAGGAGCGGCCCCACGGGTCGAGGGCTGCCGTGATCTCGCCGTAGAGCGCCTCGATGTTCGGCGCTTCGTTGAAGATGGGAATGACGAGCGAGATCTCGGGGGGCATCAGGCGAACGCGGGATTATACCGCACCGGCGTGTTGCGTCCGCCGTTGACGAATCAGCACCCAGAGCAGTGCACCGACCACGAGGACCGCTGCCAGGCCGAGCGACACCGGACGCAGATTCTCGTCGAGAAACGTGATCGCCTGCTGGCCGTACCAGCGCGCCAGCAGCGCCTCGGCCACGAAGCGGACACCCCGCCCCAGGCTGATGGCGGCGATGAACTGCCACAACGGGATCTGCACCACGCCGGCCAGCAGCACGAAGACCTTGAACGGGGCCGGCGGCGGCAGGAGGGAGGGCACGAGCACCGCCAGCAGTCCCCACTTCTGGAACGTGGCGCGTCCTCGCGCCATCCGCTCGGCGCTCACCATCTTGCGCAGCACGCGCTCGCCGCCCTTGCGGGCCAGCAGGTACATCCCGACACAGCCGACCACCGATCCGAGCGTGGCCATCGCCGCGTAGAGCAGCCAGAGCGACGGGTGCTTGGTGACCATCCAGATCAGCAGCAGATCCGGCACCTGTGGCAGCGACAGGAGCGAGGAATCGAGCAGCGCAACCAGGAAGAGCCCGGGGGCCCCGAGGGTCAACGCAAACGACTGGACGGTGGCGACGACTTTCGACATGCAGGGAACGTGGGCGGCCGGGAGGCCGGGGTACTATGGCGGGATGGTCGGACCCCGGCCGTGATTATATCCAACCCCCGCCCGTGCCTGCGCCCACGCCCCTGACCGCCCGTCCCGCCTTTCTTCCGTTGGTCGCGGCCGCCGTCGCCCTGATCCTCGGCAGTCTGGCCTCGTCCCACTACGCCGCCCAGGACCTGACGCTGAGCCACTACGATGCCAAGGCCCACCTGGTCGTCGCCCGGCGCATCTTCGACAGCCTGACGCCGGGCTGGCGCCAGATCGGCGCGGTCTGGCTGCCCCTGCCGCACGTGCTGAACGCGCTGCCGGTCCAGGTCGACGCCTGGTACCGCACCGGTCTGTCGGGTGTCGTCATCTCGATGCTGTCGTTTGCGGCCGCGGCCGCGTCGCTCACCTGGCTGGTGGCGCGGCTGTCCGGATCCGTCCCGGCGGCCCTGGCGACCCTGGCCATCTTCGTCTACCAGCCGGACCTGCTCTACCTGCAGGCCACGCCGATGACCGAGCCGCTGCTGCTCGGCCTCACCATCAGCGGCGTCGCCTGGCTCCACCACTGGACCACCGGCATGGTCGAGCGGTACCGAGCCCGGCGCCCGGGCGACACCAGGACGCGCCCACCCGAGCCGTCGGCCTGGCCGGCCGGGCTCCTGCTGGCCCTCGCGTGTCTGACCCGGTACGAGGCGTGGCCCATCACCGTGGCTGCCGGCCTGGTGGCGTGGCTCACCCTGTGGCGTCAGCGCGTCGGCTTCGCGCAATCGCTCACGCTCGTCTGGCGGATCGGCGTGTGGCCTCTCGGCGCGCTGATCCTGTTTCTCATCCTCAGCAAGGCCACCGTCGGGGCATGGCTGGTCACCGGCGGCTTCTACGAGCCCAACAACCCGGCCTATCGCGAACCGGCGAAGGCGCTTGTGCAGGTCGGGTGGGGGCTGGGCCGCGTCGGCGGCTGGCCGGTGGCGTGGGCCGCGGCAGCGGGGGCGATCGTGGTCCTGCTGCAGGGGTTGGTGCGCGCCGATCGGCAAGCCTGGTGGTTCGTGCTGGCGCTGGCCGGCAGTGCCGCCCTCCCCTACTACGCCTTCGTGAGCGGCCACCCGTTCAGGATCCGTTACATGATTCTGCTGATCACGGCCGCGGCGGCCTGCATCGGCATGGTCATCGCGCTGCTGCCGAAGGCCTGGCGCCCGGCGGTGCTGCTGGTGGTGCTCGGGGTGCTCGCCGTCGAGCGCCGCCCGCTCGGCCTCACCTCACCCATGGTCGCCGAAGCGCAATGGGACCGCGCCAACCAGCGCGAACGACGTGACGTGACCGCCTGCCTGATGGACGCCTGGCGCGGCGAACCGATCCTCGTCAGCATGGGCTCCCTGGCTCACTACATGCAGGAGACCTCGACGAGCGGCCTGGCCATTCGCCACTACATCCACGAGGGCATCGGCGAACTCTGGTACGAGGCGCTCAAGAGTCCGAGACGCCACGCGGCCTTCGTCCTCGTCGAGGAGAAGGCCGAGGGGGGCGACCAGCTGTTCCAGATGGCGCAGAAGGATCCCGCGTTTCTCTCGGGCTTCACCCGCACCTGCGAGGGAGGCGGCGTCGCACTCTACGTGCGCACGCCGCCCACAGGGGACGCGCCGGGACCAGGCCTGCGGCCTTAGCGGAACTTGAAGGCGAGCGTGAAGAGGACGGTGTTGCCGCCGAGATCGATCGTGTCGCCGAAGAAGCCGAGGTCGGGGTCCACGTCGGCCTTGGCCGTCGAGTAGCGCCACTCGCCGCCCATCAGCAGGTTGCTGCCGACCGGGAAGCGCACACCGGCGAGGAACACCGGGCCGATCTCCATGCCGTCGTCGACGAAGCTGTCGCGGAAGATCTCGCCGTTGCTGAAGTCGAGGAACTCACCGACCTCGGTGTACTGCCAGCGGTTGAACTGCACGCCCCCACCGATGTACGGCTGGAACCCGGCATCCCGCGTCAGCGGGAACACCTTGGCCGTCAGCGCCAGCGGGATGTTGCGCAGCTTCAGGTCCGAATCGATCTCGGTCCCATCGTCGTCCACGAAGCGCGAGTAGACCGTCGGGACGGTGCGCTGGTAGTAGTTCAGCCCGGCGCCCACCTCGATGAAGGACCCGAGGCTGATCGAGAAGTCGCCACCCGCGGAGAGGCCGTCGAACTCGTCGAGATTGAACTCCAGGAAGCTGAGGTTCTGGCGCAGCACGTCGTTGCGATCGCGCGACTCTTCGTTCCTCACGAGGAAGCCGCCGATGTTGCCGCCGAGGACCACATCCTGGGCCGCTGCCGCCCCGCTGCACGCGAGCACCAGCGCTACGCCCGCCACCATCCGTCGAACCATGACCGTGTCTCCCCTGCCGTGTGGCATCGCCCGGGAGTCACGCCCCATGCGTGCGGCCCCCGGCACTCGTTGAGACGTCACAGAAGCAAGGAATGTGCCCGCGCCCCTGTCATCAGTCGGGGTCAGTCCGCCCGGCCCCGGGTTCGGCGTGCCTGAAACTCGGTGAGGAGGGCCAGCATCTCGGCGTGGATGCGGCCGTTGGTCGCCAGGACCTGCGGCAGACGTGACTGGAACCGGGTGCCCGTCCAGTCGGTGACCGTGCCTCCGGCCTCTTCGACCAGCAGCGCGCCGGCACACGAATCCCAGGGCTTCAGCGTCGCCTCGTAGAAGCCGTCCATGCGTCCCGCGGCCACGTAGCAGAGGTCGAGGGCCGCCGAGCCCAACCGGCGGACCGCACGGCTCCGACCGAGGAAGTGGCCGAACAGTGCCACGAGCTCCTCGCCGATCTCGGGCTGCTGCACGGTGTACGGAAACCCGGTGACCAGCAGGCTGTCCATCACGCTGTCGGCCTGCGTCACCGCCAGCCGCTCACCGTTCAGGCGCGCCCCCTGCCCCTTCTCCGCCGTGAAGAGTTCTCGACGCGTGGGGTCGTACACGGCGGCCACGATGGCCTCGCCGTCGAGCTCGAGGCCGAGCGAGGCGCAGAAAATCGGCAGACCGTGGGCGAAGTTCGTCGTGCCGTCGATGGGATCGAACACCCAGCAGTAGCCCGGCGCCGTCCGGTGTCGGAGATCGTCCTGCTGCAACTCTTCGCCGAGGACCACGTGATCGGGAAAGCGTTCGGCGATGAGCGCGCGGAACATCCGCTCGACGGCCACATCGACTTCGGTGACGAGGTCGATGGCGCCCTTCTTGTCGATGCGCATCGGCCCACCGAAGTGGGCCAGCTGGATGGCGCCGGCCTTCTGGACGGCTTCGATGGCCGTGGCCAGCAGCAGGGGGTCGGGTGTGGTCATTCAGCAGGGGCCGAGAGACGCTTGCGCATGCGGACTTCCATGCCGCCCTCGGGGAGCTTCCGCAACTGGACGTCGTCCATGAAGTTGCGCATGAAGAAGATGCCGCGGCCACTCGACTTCAGGAGGTTCTCCGGGGCCAGCGGGTCGGCGACTTCCTCGGCCTCGAAGCCCTCGCCCTCGTCGCGCACGGCGACCTCGAGGAACTCGGGCGCGTCGGCCGGGACGAAGGCGAAGTCGACGTGGACGTGCTTGGCCGGATCGAACTTGTTGCCGTGCCGGATCGCGTTGACCACCGACTCGCGCACCGACACGCCGACCCAGTGCCCGGCATCCTCGTTCAACTGCGCGGTCGCGCACAGCTGATCGCACACCACCTGCACGTAGTCCAGGACATCGACGTGGCTGTTGAGTACCAGGGAAAGCGCGGATCGGTCTGCGGCCATGTGGTCGGGCTTTGGCGTGCATCATACACGCTCCACTGTTTGTTACAGTGAAGCCCGCATGCCCGCCGCGTTCACCAGGACCGTTGCCGTCAGGCCCGCCGCTGCCCTCGAAGGCGTCGTGCGCGTGCCCGGCGACACGTCCATCTCCCATCGGTACGCGATGCTCGCGGCCCTGGCCGACGGCGTCACGCGCATCAGTCACTTCGCTCCGGGACTCGACGGTCAACGCACCCTCGCGTGTCTCGAGCAACTCGGCACGGTGGTCTCACGCCATACCGGCTTCGACCGTCAGACCGGCGCGGAGGTCCCGACGGTCCAGGTCGTGGGACGCGGCCTCCGGGGACTGCAGCCCTCGCGCACCGACCTGGACTGCGGCCACTCCTCGGCCACGCTGCACCTGCTCGCCGGCGTGCTCGCCGCGCATCCGTTCACGAGCGTCCTGTCCGGCGACGGCGCCCTGCGGCGACGACCGATGGAAGACGTGGTCGAACCGCTGCGGGCCATGGGCGCCGAGGTCAGCTCGTTCAACGGACGACCGCCCATCAGTGTCGGCGGCGGCAACCTGCAGGCCATCACCTGGCGCCCCGACACGCCGAGCGCCCAGGTCACCTCCGCCGTCCTGCTGGCCGCCGTGCAGACGTCCGGCGTCACCACCGTCGAGGCAGCCGTCGGCAGGCGCGACCATACGGTGCGTGCCCTGCGGGCGTTCGGGGCCACAGTGGAGATGCAGGGGCGCGTCATCAGGCTGGCCGGTCCTCAGTCGCTCTCCGGACGACCTGTCGTGGTCCCGGGCAACCCGTCGTTCGCCGCCTTCTGGGCGTGTGCGGCCGCGGCGCTCCCGGGCTCCTTCATCGAGTTGCGTGATGTCGGTCTCAACCCGACCCGGATCGCCTTCTTCGACATCCTGCGTCGCCTCGGGGCCGACGTGGACCTGCACGTGGAGCGGACCGACGCCGACGAACCCGTCGGCCGCGCCCGGGTGCGGTATCGGGCGCTCCGACGTCTCGAGGTGACCCCGGCCGAGGTGCCGGCGCTCCTCGACGAATTGCCGATGCTGGCCGCCGTGGCGACGCATGGCGGCGAGCTGCGCGTCACCGGCGCCGGTGAGTTGCGCACCGGCGATGCGGATCGCATCACCCCGCTCGTGAACGGCTTGCGGGCCCTCGGTGCCGACGCCGACGAACTGCCGGATGGCTTCCACGTCCGCGGGTCCCGGCGTCTGCTCGGCGGCGACCTCGAGGCGACCGACGACCACCGTCTCGCGATGGCCTTCACCATCGCCGGCCTCGGCGCCCTCGAGGCGACCGTGATCCACGGCGCCGACGCCGTGGACGCGGCCTACCCCGGGTTCTTCGACATCCTCGCCGCGCTCAGGAAATGATCGGGATCCCCACCGACAAGCTCTACCTCGTGGGCTTCATGGGGTCGGGCAAGACCACGCTCGCGCGCGCCCTCGGCCGGCGGCTGGGCTGGCGCGTCGTCGATCTCGACGAGGAGATCGAACGGCGGGAGGGACGCACCGTCTCGCAGGTCTTCGCCCAGGACGGCGAACCCTACTTCCGCAAGGTCGAGCGCGACGTGCTGCTCGCCTTCCTGCCGGCCCGCCACGTCATCATCGCGACCGGCGGCGGGACGTTCATCCAGGCGGCCAACCGGGCCGACATCCTCGCCGACGGCCTCACGGTCTGGCTTGATGCCCCCTTCAACCGCATCGTCGACCGCGTGCCGTCGGACGGCCGGCGGCCGCTGGCGGCAGACCGCGAGGCCTTCGCGGCCCTCTTCGAGACGCGGCGTGCGGTCTACCGCCTCGCGCATGTCAGAATCGACGCGCAGGGGCGCATCGAGGCACTCGTCGAGCGGGTGCTGCACAAACTCGGCTGGTAGCCGTTCAGGTTGGCCGCGTTCATCGTTTATAGAGCCACAGCGTGCGCTACCTCGTCATCAGCGACATCCACGGCAACCTGCCGGCCCTGGCCGCGGTCCTCCGGGACTGCCCGTCGGACCAGTACGACCGTCTGCTCGTGCTCGGCGACCTCGTCGGCTACGGCGCCGAACCCGGGGCGGTGATCGATCGGATCCGGGCCCTCGCTCCCCACGTGGTCGTCCGCGGCAACCACGACAAGGCCATCTGCGGCGTGATGGACCTGCTCGCCTTCAACTCCCATGCGCGTGAGGCGGCCGAATGGACCACCCGCGCCTTGTCCCCGGCGCACCTGGCCTACCTTCGGGACCTGCCCGCCGGGCCGCTGCTGGTGGACGATGTGCTGGAGGTGTGGCACGGGTCCCCGGCCGACGAGGACGCCTACCTGGTCTGGATCGACGACATCCGCGATGCCGCGGCACTGGGCCGGCGCCCGCTCTGCCTCTTCGGCCACACGCACGTGCAGGGCGCCTACGGCTCGGGTGAAGGACACCCCGTCGTGGAGAGCGGCGACACGTGGACCCGCACCACGCTCTCGATTCGTCTGGAGGATCGCTGGCTGGTGAACCCGGGCTCGGTGGGCCAGCCGCGCGATGGCGACCCGCGCGCCGCCTACGCGATGGTGGACCTCGGCGCGCGGACCATCACGCTGCACCGCATCCAGTACGACGTCGCCGCCGAACAGGCCGCGATTCGGGCCGCGGGCCTGCCGGAACTGCTCGCGTCGCGCCTGTCCGAAGGACGATAGCGGCCGCCTCGGCGAGGCGGCCGCCCCTCACCCGCGCGCCCGCTTCTCGTCGGCGCGCTTCTGCTGCGACCGCATCGCATCCATCGCGGCACGCGACCCGAGAATCCAGCCAATCACGATGCCCACGAGCAAAGTCGCGGGGATGAAGATGAAGTGCCCGGCGGTCACGGCGCCCTACCGTCCGCCGGCGCTGCGCCGTGCCTCGCGCAGTTCGGCTTCGACCTGTCCGAGGCGACGCCAGAGCATCCACACGTAGATCAGAATCGCGCCCCAGGCCACCGAGTAGGCCGCGATCAGGTACGGCGCCGCGGGCAACTTCTCGCTCTCGGGCAGCTGATCGATCGGGACGTACTCGTCCTGCGCCGCAGAGGTGGGCGGCGCCTGCGCATCCTGGGCGCGGAGCGCGGCGGAGCCCGCGGTCCACAGGACGAGCAGCAGGGCGATGAGGGACAGGCGCGCCCGGGCCGGGCGACGCAGGCGAACCATGCGAGTGACGAACGTCATGTCTAGCCCTCAGCCTCCGCCAGCAGGAGGTCGAGTGAATCCTGTTGCTCGGCCAGGCGCACGCGCGTCTTGATGAGGGCCAGAAACAGGAGGAGGAACGCGGCCATGCACCAGTAGAACGGGAAGCGCATCTCGGGCACGAGCGAGGGCACGACGGTCGTCTTCGGATGCATCGTCCGCCACACGTTGACGGACCAGTAGATGAAAGGCACGTTGGCCATGCCGAAGAGCGCCACCCCCGCGGACAGCTTCTCCGTCCCGGGCCCGCCGAAGCGCCGCAGGAGCAGGTAGGCCGAGAACAGCAGCCAGAGCACCAGCGTGGACGTCAGCCGCGCGTCCCACTGCCACCACACGCCCCAGGCCTTGCGGGCCCACAGCGGCCCGGAGATGAGGGTGATGATGCCGAACAGCACCGTCAGTTCGGCCGCGGCCTCGGCCAGGCGGTCGCTGTGTGCGCGCCCCTTCGCGAGGTACGCCACACTGGCGATGCCGCACACGAAGGTCGCGAGGAACATCATGATCGCGGCCGGCACGTGGAAGTAGAAAATCTTCTGGACGAGCCCCATCGTGGACTCGTACGGCGCCTGGGCGATGAAGTACGGCGCGACACCGAACATCGCCAGCGCCAGCACCAGGATCGCAGGCACGCTGCGCGTCAACATCTCAGGCCTCCTTGGCCACGCGTGGAGCAGCATCGGTCATCAGCGTGCCGAAGGTCCACAACGCGAGGATCGCGAACACCGCGTCAAAGCATATCAAGAGGGGCAGCCACAGGCTGACCACGCCCGGGACGTACGGATCGGCCAGGGCGGCCGCCGTGCCGCGCACCCCGCCGATGATCACCGGCACGCTCATCGGATACAGCAGCAGCGGCAGCAGGACATCGCGCGTGCGCGTGCGCGCCAGCATCGCCGCAAACAGCGTTCCGATGGCGGCGTACCCGGCGGTGCCAGCGGCCAGCAGCGCCACCAGCACCAGCGGTTCGCGGTCGATCGGCATCTGGAAGAACAGCGCCACCAACGGCAGCAGCACCAGTTCCACCGAGAACATCAGGGCCATCAACGCGCCCCACTTCCCGAGGTAGATCGCCGGCCGCGGCGTGGGCGACGCCAGCACCGCCATCAGGGTGCCAGCGGCCCGCTCGCGTTCGAACGTCCGCGCCATGGCCAGCGTGCCCGCCAGCGCCACCGTCACCCACAGGACCGCAGGGCCGGCATCGGGCACCGGCGTGCCGTCGCGCACCAGACCGAAGGAGAACACCAGCACGCACGCCAGCGCGAAGCACGCGGTGGTCAGGATGCCCTCCCGCGAACGCCACTCGATGCGCAGATCCTTCGCGAGCAACACCCACGCCGCGCGTGCGATGTCCGTGAGGGACGACTCGGCTGGTG
>LNFM01008951.1_pt1 | contig 14834 bp, 24 predicted proteins | sample 596031 | NCBI WGS metagenome assembly LNFM01 (sample SAMN04254537, study PRJNA301005) | activated carbon metagenome | isolation source: dual media filters at the Ann Arbor, Michigan drinking water treatment plant | place: USA: Ann Arbor
TGAAGTTCACTGAAGAAGTAGAGAATGAATGCCCCGTGGCTAAATCCCTTCTGAAATCTAGTGTGAAAACAGCACTGATTGGTGAAGGTATTGTCTGGGAGATTGATCGAAGCTCGGACTTTAACGACACAATTCCTGATGTTCTGGCACCGATGTTTAACGCTCTTCGCTTCAAGGTTAAGGGTGAAAAGCACAGTGCAAGCAAGGTGAAAACCATTGCCCCTGTGGACGTAGAGAAGGTCAAGAGCGTAGATGCTTTCGTGGAGTATGCCTGCACGATCAACCGGCTACAGCAAGGGCTGTCAAAGCTCGATGAGATGGGCCTAGAACGCTCCGTAAAGAGCACCGGGGACTACATCCGATGGGTAACCACTGATATCCTTGCAGAAGAGCTAGAAACGATGATTGCATCCGGTATTGAGCCTCGGGATATCAATGGGCAAGTCGCTCGAAAAGCTCGGGAATTCTTCATGCAGAACATCTAGACTGTGTTGTGAATTTGACAAAGAGAGCTAGTCGTGGTAGACTGGCTCTTTTACTTTGGAGATCAAGATGAACAAAGGTGTAGATTATAGAGGTGTCTTGCTTATGCCCGGAAGCGAGTGTTTTGAACTGTATCATTCAAAGGATGATCCGGGGCATAAGAAGCTTGATAAGTTATTGAAAGAGCTAGAGCAGAAGAATAAGGATTTAATCCAGAGATATGAAAAGGGTGACTAATAATAATGGCAGCGTTTATCAAACACGAAGCATGTGAAAGTTGCGGGAGTAGTGACGGCAAAGCAGTATATGATGACGATAGTACATTTTGTTTTGTCTGTCAAAAGGCTACCCTCAGTGAAGAATATAAAGAGTTACTGGCAGAATCTAAGCCTAAACTCAAGAAACGAAAGGAAGTTATGGCAGAAGAAAAAGTTAGTAAAAAACCCGTGATTGATCCAGAGGATGCAGCGGAGATTAAGGCCAGTACATCTATCAAGGCTAGAGGCTTCCGAGGGCTCAAGGACGAGACTTGCGCATATTTTGGAGTGCGACATGCCTTCGATGAAAGCTCAGGCGAAGTAATCGAGCAATACTACCCTTGTACTCAAGAGGCGCAGATGACAGGATATAAGATTCGTGAAGTGCCTAAGAACTTCCGCTCGATTGGCCGTACTGGGGCGGACTGTGAATTGTTCGGACAGTTCAGGTTTAATCGAGGTGGTCGTTATGTAATCATCACTGAAGGTGAGCTTGATGCACTCTCGGCTTATGAAATGCTGAAGGATTACAATAAATCCAAAGGCTGGGATTTTGAGACTGCAGTAGTAAGCCCCACCACTGGTGCAATGTCTAAGAAACAATTAGCAGCGCAGTATAAATTCCTCGATAGTTTCGAGAATGTGATCTTGTCATACGACGCTGATTCTGCAGGAAAAGACGCTACCGATAAGATTCTCGACGTACTTCCCAAGGGTAAGGTTAAGATTATGAAGATGCGTTTCAAAGACGCTAATGAATATCTTGAAAAAGGGAAGCAGAAAGAATTCATCAATGACTTCTATAATGCTGAGAAGCGAGTACCTGTAGGTGTGTTGCCTTCCGGTGGACTATATGACCGCATTATCCAACAAACAGAAGTAGCGAAGGTGCCGTTTCCTCCTTTTATGCGTAAGCTTAACGAGATGTTTATCGGTGGTATGCCGCTAGGATATATCTTTAACGTAGCTGCAGACACTGGAGTAGGCAAGACCACTTACGTAAACGAAATGATCTATCACTGGGTGTTCTCAAGTCCGCACCTTATTGGTGTGGTGTCGATGGAACTGGACGCAGGACAGTACGGTGAAGCTTTGCTATCAAGGCATATCTCCCGTAAGCTGGCGCTGATGCCTAATATGCAAGAGAAGATTGATTTCCTAAAGTCCGACAAGGTAAAGGAGCAAGCAAAGGAACTGATGTATCGAGAGGATGGCTCAGACCGATTCTACCTTCTCGATAACCGTGATGGTAGCGTAGAAGAGATTCAGGATACTATCGAGGAATTAGTAGTAGCTTGTGGTTGCAAGGTAATCATTCTGGACCCACTGCAGGACATTCTAGATGGTCTGAGTAATGAAGAGCAAGCACTGTTTATGAAGTGGGCCAAGGGTTTTATTAAGTCTCATGGTGTTACCTTTGTGCTGATTAATCACATGCGAAAAAGTGATAAGAGCGGAGAGCAGGACATTATGGGGTCTAGTACCATCATCAAGTCCGCCGCTGCAAATATCATCCTTCGTCGTGATAAGCTTGCTGAAGACCCGATTGTACGAAACACCACTCAGGCCGAGGTCGCAAAGAATCGTGTCTGCGGCCTCACAGGGCCTGCTGGCGGTTCTTACTACGACAACACTACTCATACCATGTATGATCTGGAGGAATGGCTCAAGGAGAACGGCCCGGATGAATTCTAACAGATAAAGAATTGACAACGGCAGCTATCTTATGGTAGACTGCCGTTTGTTATTTTTGGAGGAACAACATGAGATTTATTCTAGATATCGAATCCAATAATCTACTGGGGCCTGCTCTAGATTATTCTACGCTACCATTCAAACTGAAAAACACCTTCAAAGTCTGGTGTGCGGTAATTCGCAATATTGACACAGGAGCTGTTCGTCGTCTATACGGTCCTGAGTTGAATGCTAAACTCCTAGCTAAAGCCTTGGCAGGTGCTACAGAGGTTATTGGACACAATATTGTAGGATATGATTTACCTGTTTTGAAGCTGTATGGTCTTCTGGATTACCAGATTGGCTATCCCGGAAAGCCATCTACACTAAACGGTGAACCTGTACTGTTTACGGATACCTTATTGTGGTCGAAACTCCTGAATGCTGACCGTCTTGGAGGACATAGCCTCGATGCTTGGGGACGTAGGCTTGGAAATCACAAAACACACTTCGACGAGTGGGATAAGTTTAGCGAAGAGATGTTGGAGTATTGCGTACAGGATACCTCTGTTAATAAAACTATCTTCGAACACCTAGAAAAAGAAAAAGGTGGTACAGCGTTTGATCGCGCATATAGTATGGAAGTTAAGTTAGCTGATCTGACCTTACGCCAAGAACTTTTCGGTTTTGAATTAGACATTGAACTGGCTCACAAAAACCTTGCTTTTCTTGAGAAAGCTATGTCTGATATTGCTGAAAAAGTAAATCCTATTTTACCGCCGAAAAAGATAGGTAAAACTGCCCTGAAAGCGTTTACACCACCAAAGAAGCAGTTTAAAGCAGATGGTAGTTTGTCAGCAATCATGGTGAAGTTTATAGATAAGCATAACCTGCAGTATTTTGAAGAAAAGAATACCGTAATGGTTGATGGCAAAGAAGTTAAACTCCCATTAGTTGACCCTATTCGAACAAAAGAAAAAGCAACCATTGAAGATATTGATGTCGTCAAAGGGTATTTGCTATCTCTTGGTTGGGTTCCTTCCGAAATCAAGGAGCGGGATTTAACAAAGAAGACAGACAAGACTCAACGTAACTCTGTTGAACTAAAGGAAACGATTGAACGGTATGTTGAGCAAACCAAAGAATCTGTGTTCGAAGATTTACGGTACGATGCCTTAAATACCAGTGCATTACGAATGCAGGCTGAATTACTGAAGAAGATAGAACCGGGGAAACAACGCCCGATTTATGTCCCTACAACACCAAAGCTAACGGTAGGTGTGGAAAAAGAAATCTGCCCGAATCTGATCAGTCTAGGGAAGAAAGCAGAGTTTGTTTCAGACGTGGTGAAATATTACACGTACCGTCACCGTAAGAACTCTATTGCTGGTGGTGTGCTGGATGACGAGGGAGAGCCTGAAACGGGCTTTTTAAGCGCGGTTCGTGAAGACGGAAGGGTACCCACGCCTGCGGATACGTTAGGGGCTAATACAGGCCGCTATCGCCATAAGATTGTGTGTAACATTCCCCGTGTTACTTCTCTATTCGGAGAGGAAATGCGTAATATGTTCCGAAGCGGTAAGGACCTATGGCAACTAGGTTATGACTTTGCTTCACTAGAGGCACGGGTCATGGGGCATTATGTAATGCCTTACACAGAAGGTGAAGAATTAGCCGAAGCTTTGGTGGCTGAAAAACCTAACGATATTCACAGTATCAATGCAAAGAAACTAGGTATTGATCGTAGTTCTGCGAAATCGTTTTCCTACGCTAGTATCTACGGCGCACAACCTAAAAAACTAGCTAAGATGCTTGGTATTTCAGAAACTGAAGCTAAGGTACTATTCAATGCATATTGGGATGCTGTGCCTGCCTTGAAAGAGTTGAAAGCTGCCGTAGAGAAATCTTGGGAGGCTAATGGAAAGAAATATATCAGAGGTTTGGACGGGCGTCGCCTTATTACTCGAAGCAAGCATAGTCTTATTAATGTGCTATTTCAATCAGGAGGGGCAATTGCTGCGAAATGGTCTGCTGTTCGAATGGCTGAAGAGATGGAAACCTTAGATATTCTAGGTGACCCTTTCTTGCACAGTAAAGCAGATGTGAAAGCTTGGTGGATGATTCATATGCACGATGAACAACAGATGGCTTGTCACCCTAAGCTTATGGATGTAAAATCATTCAGCACTGAAGAAGAAGCCAAGCTTGCTCTTGTTCAAGGTTGCAGTGCGATTGGACACGGCAGGAAGGGGCCATATGTAGGCTTTAAGACTCAACCTGTAGAGTGCATTGATAAAGGCATTAAACAAGCCTGTGAAGAGCTTGAGCTAAGGGTTGACCTCGGCTTTGAGTGGATTCCGGGCCTAAGCTGGGGACAGTGCCACTAACCCCTTGACAACCCAGAAGATGTCTGTACAATTCAGGCATCAACCACACAACGGTAACTCAGCGGTAGAGTAGGCAGCTCATAATTGCTCGGTCACAGGTTCGATCCCTGTCCGTTGTACCAATGAAAGGAGAGTTATGAATATTCAAGAACTCAAGGAAGCTTTGAGGCTTCTAGCAAACGAAGACCCGGAGTTTATGGCTGAAATTATTGAAGCGACTCTACGGGAGCATCTAGTAATTACTAAAGAATCAAATGGGGGAGTTTTCAATCCCACAGTCACTTATGCGCTTAACTGGTATGATGAGAATTCTGGGTTTACTCAATTTTCAGAGGCGTACTAAATGAAATTGACCTACTGGTTCCGTCCAACTCGACATTGGAATATTGTCTCTAAGGAGGTCTACGATAGACTGTACTGGCACTACAGTTCTATTGACAACCGTTTGAAAATTGTTATTGAAGAAGAAAAGGAGTAATTATGAAGAAAATCGTACATTTTACCAAAGCTCAGCTTTTTACTTGGCCCGGTACCAAGAAGACTTACGCGGACGTGATCCCCGTTGACCATCCTGACACACAAAACGTTACCAATGGTCGTATTGCTATGACCTCTGAGGTAATCTCCAGTGTCAGTGACGAAGCTGGTGAATTGCAGGAGTTTGAAACCAAGAACACCATCTACCGTAAGCATGCTACTGTCTGAACTCCTACTAGACCTCTCCGAAATCTACGAAGAGTTTGGGGATATGCCTTGCAATTTTGATCGTAAGGTGTACAATCATGTTTCATCAGAGACAAGTAACGTACAGGTTTTTGTCCAATCCAATACGGACAACCCGAAGGAGCCTGTGCAGCATCGACTTTCTATGTATGGTATTTAAATTAAAGGCGTGGTATAGTGGCCGTGCAGCATTTGACTTTCTTTGCGGTTTCCTCAAGTGCAACAAGAGTTCAATTCTCTTCGCCTTTTTAATCTAGGAGTAAATATGAAAATGTACATTGCTGTTCTGGATGAATTCCCGGACTATATGACACCTACGCTCGTAGCTCACGCTGTACTGGGACACCATATTCATCAAGAGTCTAATAAGGATTCATCTCGTGAATCAACCCTATACTACTCGTGGTTGGGCTATTCATTTAAGAAGTGTGTGGTCCGAGTCAATCAAAAAGAATTTAATAAACTTTCTGCACTGCCGAATGTTACCCTTTCGCACGAAAACAATACACTAAATAGTCGCTTGGCATGTGCTGTATTGGTGGTTGACGATGATGTGCCGAACGTTCTAAAATACGCAAAACTGTGGAAACCAAAGGAGTAACTATGAAAGATATGTTAGGTCGTACAGTAAAAGTCGGAGACTATGTTGCTTATGCAAAAGTTTACGGACGGAGTTCTGCTATTCAGTCAATCTATCACGTTCGGGAAATTGTCCGAGAGGGAGGGGTTAAGGCTCATCAGCTAAGTGTACTGCACCCCAATCATTACGAAATCTGGGACTATTCCACAGGAGAGTATCAGCGCCGCGCTATGACTCCCGCAGAATGTAAAAAGCTTGACGAAAAAACAACAAAAATTTCTCAGAAAGAACAGATGCTGATCCTTGACAACTTTGATCCAGCGCCGTACAATCTAGTCTAAATAAACAAACGAAAGGAAATATCTTGAAGCTCGAAACCACAAACGAAGCAGTGCAAACCAGCGGTGGTAGCAACAGCAACTCCTTCAGCATTGCTATGAACGGCAAGGCTTTCAAGGTGTTGTCTGATACGCTGTACAAGAACAAGATCGGCAGTATTGTCCGTGAACTGTCTTGCAATGCTTATGATGCTCATATTGTGGTGGGTAAGAAGGATATTCCTTTCAGCATTCATCTTCCTGATGCTTTTGAACCTTGGTTCTCTGTTCAGGATTCTGGCCCCGGTCTTTCTCCTGAAGATATCAAGACCGTGTTCACGGTGTACTTTGAAAGTACCAAGGATCAGAGCAATGACAGCATTGGTGCATTTGGTCTAGGTGCCAAGACTCCATTCAGCTACACAGATCAGTTCACTGTCACGTCTGTCTACGCAGGCCAGAAGTCCATCTATGGCATGTACATCACCGAGTCCGGTATTCCTGATTATAAGCTGATGATGCAAACTCCTACGGATGAACCTACTGGTGTTGAAATCAAGATGTCTGTAAAGCAATCAGACTATGACACGTTCCGCAAGGAAGTCTCGAACCAACTGAAATATTTTAATGTAAAGCCTACGTGCAATATGAATATTCTTTGGCCGACCGTGGAGTTCTTTATCAGCACTCCGGATTATCAGTTGCCAAAAGGTGCTGGGTATCAGTTCAATATGACTATTATCCAAGGCAATGTAGGCTACCCTGTTGATGTGGAGAACCTGAACGGTATCTCGTTTGATGCTATGAGCGTTGTCAATCGTTTCCATAACTACGGTCTACGAATGATTTTCCCTATCGGGCAGATTGGTGTTACAGCTTCTTGTGAAGGTGTAGAATATACCAAGGATACCGTCAAGAACATCGAGAATATGCTCTTGAAGATTAATAAAGAGCTTGCTGAATATGCCAAGGATCAGATGAAGGCTGAACCATCGGATTGGGCTCGGACAGTATTACTGTCTTTGTTCAAGGCAAGAGCTACACCATTAATAAGCAAGCCAAGACTTTTGACCTTGTACTGGCTGGCGTGAAAGCCAATGATGTAGATAAGGTAATTCAGGCAGTTAACATCAAGGAAAGCATTACGACTGCACTCAACCAGAACTCTAATCTGGTACGTATCGAAGACGACAAGATTTTCTATGCTAACCGTGAAGTCACTGGTGTGATCGCTTCGCGTATCTTCGAAGTTATCCGTCTTGGTCTGGCTCGGGAACTGAATATCAGTCGTCGTACCGTTGGTCGTCTTCGTGACAAGCAATAAAATCAAGGAGTAACTATGCAAACTAACAAAACACCCAAGGAAGTCCTAAAAGAATTGGAAAAAGCGTATTACATTGCAGAGTCAGCACTTGTTGACCATGCACTAGAACACAACCTTAATCTTTATATCGAAGGCAAGGGAACGCTACTGCTTGAAGACCACAGCTACACATATAAGAACCGTGGTGAGTGGTTTACATCGACAGATAGTTGCAACTAAAGGAGAAAATTATGCTACAATTCGATGATCGACACAAGGCAATTGTTATTACAGCCAAGGACTACGACAAGTTCGTGGTGTGGGCAGTGAGTAATAATGTATCCTTCCAAGATGTCAAAACTGAAGACGACGCAAATACTATCTACCGCGGGCTCCCCTCTGCGGAAGAAGAGTGGGAACCTTCGGGTGACTGGGATTCTAGCGGCTGCTAATAAAGAAAGGTAAACATGCTTATCGTAGGCTCTTATGCTCTGAAATCAAAAGGGATTCTGTCCCGTACACCACAGGATGTAGATTTTATCGGAAGTCAACAAGATTTCCGTTGTCTGATTCAGGAACAAGTGTCCGCTGGTGCAAAAGTTCAGCAACTGATGTTCAAGGAGGATGGAGCTTACGCCAAGCTGTTCAAGAATGACGAGAGGATTATTCTTGAGTGTATGTTCACTGACGGTATTGGGGCTCTCTGTGAAAGTAACGCGGAAGTGTATAAGTGGGGAGTAGCGAACTGCTGGTCACGCCATGCGACACCCTTTGGTGTTCATGATATTGCAAGGCCTGTACTGATTCTGATGCTAAAGTTAAGCCATCGCTTTAAGAAAGATAGTCCGCATTTTCTCAAAACTCTGCGGGATATTGAAATCCTGCGTGAAACTTCTGATGGAGATTGGGGTTCTACACTTGGTGAACAACTTTACTGGAACAACCCTGAATTGCTTGAGATGCTTGCGCGAAGAGAGAAAGCTACTTACCAGAATAGCCTACCAAAGCTGAACACCAGTAAGAAGAATTTCTTCACTGATTCTGTTCCGTATCAGTACGATCATGATACAATTCATGAAGCCGTCAAAATGCTGGACAAGCCTGCTTATCAATACTACATTAAAGATGGTGAGCAAGTTCTGTGTGACATGGAAAAGTTTAAAGCTCTTCCTGAAATTGTAAAGCTTTATGGTGTTCTTGAAGAAAGTTATGTCTTGGCCCTAGAACGTGCTATAATCCCACATGGCACCGAACCCAAGAAAGCTTTTGATATTGCTCTTGAGAAAGTCTGCACCAGTATTACTTCTGGTGTTTTCCGGGAGTTTGCTTGGGAAAATTACACTAACGTGCAGAGTCTCTATCATGAAAGCTTCGTGAATAAGTTCAATACTGCTCTTGCATCTGGACTGATTGCTCCGTATAAAAAGTAGTTGCATCAATCAAAGGAATGTGTTACAATGCGATCTGCTCCAAATCTTGTACTCATCGAGGGTACCAAAGCCACACGGTATGTCAGCGGTAAAGCTACAGAAGTAGCCCTGATTGATTATACCGTAGCTCCAAAATACGTGCTTGAGCATATTGAGTTCTTTCGGACTCATGGCTTACCACTAGAAGATGAGGTTGGTGAACCTCTGTAAAACCACCAAATTTAACTATAAAGGAAACTACTATGAAGAAACTAACGGGTATGCTTGTTTTCGTGTGTCTAGATAAGGCTGTGCCTTGCTATGATAAGGAGAAGGGCAAAGAATGGAAGGTTGGTGTGGTTGTGGATGAAGATACTGCAGATGAGTTTGCAGCTATCTTCGCAAAGCAACCAGCACGTAAGGTTAAGCGTAGCGAGTTTGAAAGCATCTACAAGGTTGCACCTCCAGAGGGTAATGAAAAGAACCTCTATGTGATTACCCTGAAGAAGAACGAAAAGCTTGCAAACGGTCAACCTGTACCAGACCTGTACCGTCCCAAAGTATTCCTGCAGACCTCAAAGGGTCGTGATGAAATTACCACTAGCAAGCTGGTTGGTAATGGCTCTTACGGGACACTGAGCATTGATCGTTATGACAATGACTATGGTAGCTCTGCACGACTACAAAATGTACTGGTCACTGAACTGGTCGAATACGAACGCGGTACTGGCTATGAAGCTGGCTCTGAATTCGATGACGACAATGCAGATGATGGCGAAGGCAATAACGTCCGTGTGCCTGCAAAGGCAAAGGCCAAGCCAGAATCCAAGGCTGCTAAGCCAGCAGCTAAGGCTAAGCCTGTAGTTGAGGATGAGTTTGACGATGAAATTCCATTTTAATTTAAATGGAAAGCGGCACTTCTAAAAGGTGCTTTAAGTGCGGAGAGATTAAAAACCTCTCTCACTTTTATAAACACCCGAGAATGAAAGATGGTCACCTCAACAAATGCAAGACCTGTACAAAAACAGATGTTCAAGTAAACCGCTCAAGTAACATAGATCATTACCGAGAATATGAGAGCAAGCGGAGTAATGATCTGAAGCGGACAGAAGCCCGTACAATATATCAGCAACAGTATCAAGAATTACACCCTGATAAAGTTGCTGCACGTACTAAGGTCAGTAATGCGCTACGTGACGGACGTCTAACAAGAAACAGTATCTGTGAATGCTGTGGCAGTGCGGAGAATGTACATGCACACCATAGTTCATACTCAGAAGAAATGTGGCTTGTTGTTACATGGCTTTGTGCTGGATGCCATGCTACACTACACAGAGCCTTTGAATATAAAATCGGGTGTTGGAGCAATTAAACGCGTCTGTAGTTCAACGGATAGAACAGCAGGCTTCTACCCTGTAAGACTGTCGAAGGTCGAGGTTGGGGGTTCGAATCCCTCCAGACGCACCACGAATAACGAAAAGGAGTAACCCTGAAAGCAATAAAATTTCTCTACTCAGTGGCTCTTGTTGTGTTTTTTATTGTCTGGGTCAACTGGGGGGTAGGCTTTTCACTAAGATTACAGGAAAAGTCTGGTATCCTGCAAAATAAACAAAGAAAAGGAGTAATATGAACGAACAAGAAATGCTTGAAGCGATGCGTGCAGAAGCCAAGGAACGTAATGAAAATCTCAAGCGTCACGCGGCAGAACGCCTCCGCAAGAATGCAGAGTGGAACAAGGCACATAAGCGAACTCAACGAAAGGACTAATATGACCGAAGCACGATTTACCGTAAAGTTTAACAACGGCTTTCACAAGGTATTCGATAATCAAGAATACACCGACGCTGCACTGCATTATCTGAAGACGGAAGCTATCAAGCACGCAGAATTTCTCAATAACCGAACACGTAAGGAATCTAACTAATGTCTACACTCATGTGGGTACTCGCCCTAGTCCTTGTAATTGTCCTGATTGGCATCGGTCCAATCCTTACTATTCTGAGCCTTAATGCTCTGTTTGCCACCGGCATTGCTATCACTATCTGGAACTGGCTAGCTGTTGTGTGGCTTTCCCTGATCGGTGTTGGTATCGTCAGCACTGGTGTTCGTCAAGGGCGATAAGGAGTAATATGCAAAATCAAACTACCAATGCAACAAAGACCAAAGAAGAGCTAGTCCGCGCAATGCAGCGAGAGTTCACTGAGATTGAATCCATCATGGAGAATATCAAGGAACTAAAGGAAGAAGCCAAGTCTGCAGGCTATGACGCTACGATGCTTGCCAAGCTTGCAAAGGCAATGGCTGAAGCTAAGACTGATGACCTGATTGAAAAGTCTCAGGCATTTATTGACCTCGCTGACGAAGTTCGCGGCGTATAACACAAGTAGCCCCTTGGAGAAGTCCTTGGGGCTTCTTCTTTAGGAGGCTTATGAAACCAACAATAGTAATCTGGGACGGAGATATCCTATCCTACCGTGCCTCATCTGCCATTGAAAAACGCTCAGTCAAGGTGACGCACTTACCTACTGGCAAAACCAAAGTATTCAAGAACCGAACAGAATGCAAGGCTTCACTGGCGGAGAATGGAAAAGAATTTGATCCAGTGCTTTACAAGTTCGAAGATATTCAAGAGCCAGAAGATTTATCTCATGCCTGCCATATCATGAAGAATCAGCTTGAGAAAATCAATGACTTGCTATTTGCTGATGAATATCTAATCTGCCTTAGCGGTAAGACAAACTTTCGTGATGCGTTACCGCTGCCCTCGAAATATAAAGGTCAGCGTGCAGATTCTTTACGGCCTGTACATTTACGAGAATCCAAACTATACCTTTACAAAAATCATCCTTCTCTTCTTGCCAGTAACCGAGAAGCTGATGACGACCTGATTATTAAAGGGTATCAATATCAGACTAAAGGGTATAATGTAATCCTAGCATCACAAGATAAAGACTCAAGAGCATATAGTGGACTAACTTTATTTGATTTCACACAAGATAATCCAAAGTTAGAAACCATGCCGGACTTTGGAGAACTGATTGCAATGAAGGACAAGGTGTATGGCTCAGGATTCATCTGGTTCTGCTTCCAATGGCTTAATGGCGATCCCACGGATAACTATAAGCCTTCAGAACTATCAAGGAAGCGATTCGGTGAGAAGTCAGCTTATGCTTTGCTGAGTAAAGCGACAACTGAAAAAGAAGCTCTAGAGATTGTCGTGCAACAGTACAAGAGCTGGTACGGAAATGGTGTACAATACACGGATTGTTTCGGGAATGCTCATTTCGTGAATCACACACAATTACTTGGACTGTATTATAAATGCGCAAGGATGATGACTTACGAGGATGACCCTCTGGACTACAAAACAATGCTAGACTACTATGGAGTGAAATATGATTGAAGTAAAAACCGCAGCACTACGCGAAGCACTAATGAACACTTATGACTTCGACTGTAAACATGCAGAATGCATAGATAGCTCCACGGGGCAATTTACTGGAAACTTCTGGCATGAAGCCTATAAGTTTAACGATAAGACTCGTGTTTATTATTTTCAAGGTTCTGAGCTTTGTGCTTACGAAGATAAGGAGTAACTATGAAGACCCTATACGGTAAAGATTCTAAAGGCGAACTCCGAGTATGGAGCGTTTACACTGATGGTGCTGATGTGGTGGTTAAGCACGGTAAGCTCGGTGGGAAGATTCAAGAGAAACGATACCCAGCAGAACCAAAGAATACTGGCAAGGCTAATGAAACTACTCCAGAATCTCAAGCTCTCCTAGAAGCGGAAGCTAAGTACGTCAAGCAATTGAAGTCCGGGTATTTCCCCACGAAGGAAGAAGCTCTGGACTTTCAGGAGTTTACACCAATGAAGGCACAGAACTACAAGGACTATGCACACAAGGTATCCTACCCTTGCTACATGCAACCTAAGCTTAATGGTCAACGTCTGATGATCGACAAGAATGGTGTAGCTTGGAGTAAGCAAGGGGAACCTCTGGAGTTGCCTGCTCATTGGCAAGGTGTGAAGGAGCTTGCTATTCGGATGGGTGGCCTTGATGGCGAGGTGTACGCCGGATTGGAGTCTGAAGGTGGCCTGAGTTTGCAGAAGATTATATCTGCTTTTCGTAAGCCGAACGCAGATACTCCAAAGCTACAATATTGGGTTTATGATATTCCAGTCGCAGATGGAATGTGGAGCCAACAGAACCGTCTACAGCTACTTGGTGCAACCACTTGTGAGAATGTAGTGGTGGTCAAGACTGAGTACGTTGAAAGTGAAGAGCAAGCCAATGCATTCTATGAAAAGTGCGTAGCATCTGGGTATGAGGGGGTTGTCTACCGGATGTTGAAAGGCTTATATGAATTCGGCAAACGCAGCTATAACCTAATCAAGCGTAAGCCCAGACAAACCGCTGAGGCTCAGGTTCTATTGGTAGAAAAGGATCGTAATAACTGGGGCATTCTGCAATGTATTACTGAAGCTGGCGTATTATTCAAGTGCCAGATGAGGGTAGACGCTGGGGAAAAGAACTATCGTGAATACGATAATGCACTGGACCTGATCGGGGAATATATCGAATATGAATTCGAGGAACTATCGGATGATGGTGTACCGACAAAACCTTCAGGTGTGTTGGTCAGAGCAGTGAACAAGTATGGACAGCCGCTGGTTTGAGTTATTGATGACAACTGACTTATATAATCCAACAGATAAGAAAGCAGTAAGAGAAGCCCTGACGAAAGAACAGAAGAACCTCTGCATCATCACAGGGCTTCCAATCGAGCCTAAGCAACACATCCTAGAGCATGCTCATGACGATGAAATGTTTGTCCGAGGGGTAGCTAGCCGTCAGGCTAATTCCTTCCTTGGAGTCATAGAGAGAGCGTGGATACGGTATATGCGATGGTGGAGTCCATACACTCTTTCTCAAACTCTTAGGCAGATAGCTAATTATTTAGAGCGACCAGCGGATACAAGATATCGTCATGATATGTGGATCAAGAAAGTAAATACTTGGTTCAATGCTTTGAGTGAAGGACAGAAAAAAGAAGTCCTACAAGAGCTAGGGCAGAATCTTGGAAATAATGCCAAGGAGCGCAAAGCGTTATTCCAAAAAGCACTATTGACACGAAAGTTCAGTTTTGATACAATACGAACTATCATTAACCAAGTGAAAGGAGAATGATGGATATAGATAATTTTAACAAAATGAAAGATAACGAGTCAAGAATTTCAGTAGCAATTCTTTTTGAATTTTTTGACTACGATCAATCTGCAGGAAGGTTGCATTGGAAAAAGATTGTGCCCCCAAACACTCTCAAAGTTGGCACTAGAGCCGGAAGCCTCCATAAACTTGGATACAGAATTGTTCGATTAATGGGGAAGTTTTACCGCGAACATAGGATTGTATGGGCTATGCAGACAGGGAGTTGGCCTGAAAATTTTATTGACCATGTTAATGGTATTCGTGATGATAACCGCTTTGAAAATTTACGAGCGGTAACTGAGTCCGAAAACTCTAAAAACCGGCGTAGAGGTAAAAATAATAAAACAGGTGTTAATGGTGTACACGTACAAGATGGCAAATTTATAGCAAGTATTCGAGTAGACGGAAAAGGTATTTATCTCGGCAGTTTCAGCACTTTAGAGGAAGCTGCAAAAGAAAGAGAAAAAGCAGAAAACTATTATAAATTT
>LNFM01013068.1_pt1 | contig 14833 bp, 12 predicted proteins | sample 596031 | NCBI WGS metagenome assembly LNFM01 (sample SAMN04254537, study PRJNA301005) | activated carbon metagenome | isolation source: dual media filters at the Ann Arbor, Michigan drinking water treatment plant | place: USA: Ann Arbor
CGACGCGGCGGCGGTTGATGCCCCAGGGCACCTCATGCTCGTTCTTGCAGGCGGTGACGCAGGCGTTGCATTCGATGCAGCGGTCGCTGTCACAAAGGAACTTCATGCGCGCCATGATTAGGCACTCCTGATCTGGCAGAGCGTGACCTTGGTTTCCTGCATGAAGGTCACCGGATCGTAGCCATAGGTGGTGATCGCATTGACGCTTTCGCCGAGCACGATCGGGTCCGTGCCCTGCGGATATTTGCTGCGTTGGTCGACGCCCTGGAACCAGCCGGCGAAGTGGAAGGGCATCCACGCCACGCCACGGCCGACGCGTTCCGTCACCAGCGCCTTCACCCGCACGCGGGAATTGCTCTCCGGCCCCATCACCCAGACGAACTGGCCGTCGCGGATGCTGCGGCTGGCCGCGTCCTCCGGGTTGATCTCGACGAACATGTCCTGCTGCAACTCGGCCAGCCACTTGTTGGAGCGGGTTTCCTCGCCGCCGCCCTCATATTCGACCAGGCGGCCGGAGGTGAGGATGATGGGGAAGTCGCCGGCCACCTGGTGGCTGCGGTTCTGCACGGAGACACCCAGATGCGGCAGGCGGAAGCCGCGGCGGTCCGGCAGGGTGGGATACTGCGCGATCAGGTCGGTGCGCGGCGTGTAGATCGGCTCGCGGTGCACCGGCACGGGGTCGGGCAGGTTCCAGGCCACGGCACGGGCCTTCGCGTTGCCGTAGGGCACGCAGCCATGCTCCATCGCGACGCGGATGATGCCGCAGGACAGGTCGGTGGCCCAGGAGAAGCTGCCGCCGTTGCTCTCGATCCAGCCGCGCTCCGCCTCCGTCAGTTCCTCGTACCAGCCGAGGCGCTTCAGCACGGCGACGGTGAATTCCGGGTAGCCGTCCTGGATCTCGGAGCCCAGCGAGTAGGACCCCTCCGCCAGCAGGGTCTGCCCTTCCCGCTCCACCCCGAAGCGGGCGCGGAAGGTGCCGCCGCCGTTCTTCACGTGCAGGTTGGTGTTGTACAGGATGTGCGTGCCCGGATGCTTCATCTCCGGCGTGCCCCAGCAGGGCCAGGGCAGGCCGTAGAACTCGCCTTCCACCGGGGTACCCGGGGCGCCGCGCAGGGTCACCAGGTCGAACTTGTCCTGGTGCTCCATGTGCAGCTTCAGGCGTTCCGGCGACTGGCCAGAATAGCCGGTGCTGAGCGAGCCGCGGTTGATCTCGCGCAGGATGCTCTCGGCGGTCGGCGCGTTGTTGCGGATCTCGTAGGGCTTGAACATCTCCGCCTGGATGCGGATCGGCAGGCCCTTGCGCTCCGCCGCGCCATCCAGCGCGCCGGCCAGGCGGTACATCAGCTCGTAGTCGGTCTTCGATTCGAACAGCGGCGCGACGATACGCGCGCCCCATTGGACGGAGCGGTTGGAGGCGCTGCGGCTGCCATCGCATTCGAACTGCGTGGTGGCGGGCAGCAGGTAGGTGTTTTCCTTGCGGTCGGCCAGCACGGCGAAGGTGGTGGGGTGCGGGTCGGCGACCACCAGCAGGTCCAGCGCTTCCAGCCCCTTCACCGCTTCCGGCATGCGGGTGACGGTATTGCCGCCATGGCCCACGACCAGCATGCCGCGCAGCCGGTCCCGCTGCTGGATCTGGTCTTTTGGCAATGTGATGGCGTCGAAGTAGCGGGTGGTCGGGATGCCCGGCGTGCCCATCATGGCCGGGCTGTCGAAGCGCGGCACCATGTCCTCGTAGCGCACGTCCCAGACGCGCGACCAATGGCGCCAGGCATTCTCGTCGAGGCCGTAATAGGCCGGCAGCGTCGTCACATCGAGGCCGAAATCGGTGGCGCCCTGCACGTTGCAATGGCCGCGGAAGATGTTCGCGCCACCGCCATTGTTGCCGACATTGCCGGTGGCCAGCAGCAGGATGGAGAAGGCGCGCACATTGGCCGTGCCGACCGTCTTCTGCGTCGCGCCCATGCACCAGATCAGCGTGGAGGGCTTCTGGGTCGCGAAGGCTTCGGCAACCTTGCGAAGCTGCGGGCCGGGAACGCCGGTCACGCGCTGCACTTCCTCCGGCGTCCACTTCGCGCATTCGGCGCGGATCTGATCCATGCCGTAGACGCGCTGGGCGATGAATTCCTTGTCTTCCCAGCCATTGGCGAAGATGTGGTGCAGCATGCCCCAGATGATCGGGATGTCCGTGCCCGGGCGGATGCGGACGAATTCATTGGCATGCGCCGCCGTGCGGGTGAAGCGCGGGTCGATGACGATCAGGTTCGCGCGGTTGCGTTCCTTGCCCGACAGCACGTGCTGCAGGCTGACCGGATGCGCCTCCGCCGGATTCCCGCCCATGATGATCATGGTCTTGGAATTGCGGATGTCGTTGTAGGAATTGGTCTGCGCGCCGTAGCCCCAGGTATTGGCCACCCCGGCCACCGTGGTGGAGTGGCAGATGCGCGCCTGGTGATCGACGCTGTTCGTGCCCCAGAAGGCCGCGAACTTGCGGAACAGATACGCGCCCTCGTTACTGAACTTGGCGCTGCCCAGAAGGAACATGCTGTCCGGCCCGGATTCCTGCCGGATCGTCATCATTTTGTCGGCGATCTCGGTCAGCGCGACGTCCCATGACAGGCGCTGCCACTGGCCGCCGACCAGCTTCATCGGATATTTCAGGCGGCGGTCGCCATGCACCAGCTCCCGCACGGAAGCACCCTTGGCGCAATGCGTGCCGCGGTTGATCGGGCTGGCCCAGGTGGGCTCCTGCCCCGTCCAGACGCCGTTCTGCACTTCGGCCGTGACGCTGCAGCCGACGGAGCAATGGGTGCAGATATTCTTGATACGCTGGACCGGCTGGCTGTGGTCCTGCACGCCCATGGAACTGCCCGGCGCCGCCTGCGCGCGGGAGGCGCCGAGCGTGCCAAGCGCCGCGAGGCCAGCGCCGGCGAAGCCTGCCTGGCGCAGGAAGCTGCGGCGGTCCAACCCGCCGGAGGAAAGGCCCTGATAGGCGGCGGACAGGCGCTGGCGTGCGGCCTTGCCCTCGGAGCGCTTGATCAGCATCTGGCGAGCTCCCGGTTCTTATTCGTAACGATTTGTGCGGTAGAAGGCCTGCACATGGGCCGAATCCGGCTGGTAGCGCGCAGCCAGGCGCTGCGCCTGGTTTTCCTTGCGGGCCTCGCGCGACGGTACGGTATCCGACCGCTGCGCCAGCGCCGGCGTGGCCACCGCCGCGCCAAGCCCGAGGGCTTTCAGGAAACCGCGACGGGCCGGCTTCTCGGATGCCTGTTCGCTCATCTTGGCTCTCCCCAATTCAGGCCGGCAGATCCGCTGCGGCGGCCTCGATTTCCACGGCAAGGCGGCCAAGCCGCCCGACCGCACGATAGAAATCCGCCATCTCCGCCTTCTCCAGATCCGCGAAGAAACGCGCGGCCCAGGGGCGGATGTGGCGGGTGAAGAACGGCAGGGCGGCGCCCGGTTCGGTCGGGAAGGCGCCGGCCAGCAGCCCGGCATAGGCCTCGCACAGGAAGGCGATGTGGTCCTCCGGCTCCGCCACGCCTTCGGCGCGCAGGATACCGAGCCGGCCCAGATCGCCGCGCAGATCGGCCAGCGGCCGTTCATGCAGGAAGCCGGTCAGGTAGTAGCTGGCATAGGGCAGTAACTCGCCGCGGCCGACGCCGATGAACAGCTTGAAGAATTCCTGCTCCGCCGCCTCCGCCCGGATGCGGCCCGAGGCCTCGGCCAGGGCGCCATAGGCCTCCCCCAGCTCACCGGCCTCACCCCGCAGCGCGCGCATGCGGATCAGCAGGCCGGCATCCGGCGCCGCCCCGAGCAGGCGGCCGAGCAGGGAAAACAGCCGTGCCCGTTCCGCATCCACGGGGTCCAGCACCGGTTGAACCTGTTCTTCCTGCATCCCGCCGAATGTACCCAAAATGGTGACGCCACAGCTCCCCAGCCGTGCAACGTCGCCGTCACGTTGCATACCAAGCGCAAAGCTCGGCATTAGGCAAGTCTTTGATTATGTACTGCGAATCGTTCTCAACTGCCGCTGCCGGCGTGTCTGCACGAGACCTTTTCAGGCCGGCATCGCCCCGCCGTGGCGCCGCCGCGGTTGCCCCGGCTCCAGCTCGATTTCGGCCCGCGCCGGGCTTTCGGGCGCGGGCCCGGATGGCGCGGCTTCCGCCAGCAGGGCCGGTGCATCGGGTTGGTCGGGTGGGTCCGGCTGCGTGGCCTGGGCGGGCCCCTGCTGCGGCGCTTCCTCCTCCGCACGCTCCCCGATCGCCTGGGCCAGCAGCTCCTTCAGCTTGCCGCCGATATCGAGCGAGAAGCCGGGCGGCATGCCGGCCGGGTTGTTGTAGTCCCAGGCATAGTCGGCGGGGCCGATGAAGTCCCGGATGGTCGGATCCAGCGACCACATCCGCCGCAGCGCCGCACCACGCAGCGCGGCGGGGATGCCGGGGCGGAGGAACAGGCTGAAATCGCTGGCCTCGGTCAGGTCCTCGATTCGCGGCAGGGCCGAAAGGTCGATCTCCGGCACGCCCGGGATCGGGCAGGCCTGTGGCGCGAGGGGCGGGACCGCCGCCTCGGCCGGGGCATCAGCCTCGATCTCCGGCTCCGGCTCCGGCTCCGGCTCCGGCTGGCGTTTCAGGCGGGACCAGCGGCTAAGGAAACCGCCCTCCTGCCCGCTCATTCCTTCGGCTCCGCGATGCGGCTGCGATGCGCCAGCGCCTCCGGATCCGCCTGGTCGCGCTTGCGCTTCCAGAAGCCGCGTTCCTTGTGGTGGCGTTCGACGAAGGCGGTCATCTCCACATGCAGGCGCGGCGGCATGGGCAGGGATTCCAGCAGGTCCTGGCCGACATCCGCGTAGAGATGTGCCTCCCCCGGATCGGCGGTCACGGTCTGCAGGGTCCAGCCGATGGGAGTCTCCGCCGGCCGCAGCAGCACCCAGACCAGCGGCTGGGCGGAGGCGAGGTTGTGGCGGTAGTTGTCCGTGTCGGTCGGGTACAGCGCAACCTCCGCGCTTCCGGCGAAGAAGACGGTGCGGCCGGCTTCCTCCCGCAGCACGGTCCAGGGCGGCAGGTCCGGTGCCTCCTCCAGCACCTCGATCGCGCGCCAAGCGTATTCCGCCCAGCGGGTCACACCAGGGCGGCGTTCCACCAGAACAGCGAGGGGGATGAACAGGCTGTCCGGATTGTGGGAGCGCGTCATAGGCGCCGCTCCGCGGCGGGGGTCACGCGCCCGTCTCCCGCGCCCGCAGCGGCAGGCCGGCAACGAGGTTCTGCGGCTTCATCCGCAGCTTCTGCGCCGCATCCATCGCCAGCGCCAGATACACCGGCTTGCCGGCCACGCGCGGCAGCACCCGCGACGATTCGTGAAAATCCAGCACGCCGAGCCAGAGGATGCGCGCCAGCCGGGCCTGCTTCACCTTCTTCCCCTGCCACAGATCATTGGCGATGCCCGTCGCCTCCGCATCCAGCCCGACATGCCAGGTCCAGTTGTGGTCCTCGATCACCGGCACCGGGCGGATCGTCACCTGGTCGCCGATCACATGGCCGATGAAGCGTTCCAGCGCGCGCGCCAGCCCGTGCTGGCCGGGCCGGTTCTCGGCGATGTCGAGGGCGAAGTCATGCGCGTCCGACCGGCCACGATACAGCGGCGCCGTTTCCTCCGACAGCACGTCCAGCTCCACCTCCCGCGGGGGGGACCCGGCTTCCACCAGCAACTGGCCCAGAGGCCCGAAGCCGCCATCGCCGCCACGCGCGTCCAGGAATTCCTCATCCGCCAGCAGCAGGGCGCCGTGGTGGATGGCGGCGCGTTGTGGGCGGAAGAACAGCTCGGCGGCGCGCAGGGTGAAGGGGTCTTCCACCCCCTCCAGCGCCGCGCGGGTCACCAGATGGGTCAGCATCTGCAGGAAGATCGGCGGCACGCCCTGCACGCCATTGCGGAACAGGTCGAGCCAGGCGGCCTCCAGGCTCGGCTGCGCCACCACCCGGTCGCGGAAGCCGAGGAACACCGCGAAATTCTCCTGCGCATCCGCATCCGCGAGACGGGCGAGTTCGGCCGGCGGCACCACCCGCATCGGATCGGCCAGCAGGGCGGCATGCAGCGCGCGTTCGGTCGGGCAGGCTTCCTCCGGCGGTACCAGCTCCGGCCGGGCACAGAAGGCGCGCCAGAGGTCTGGGGTGCCGAGGATGCGGCCCTGGTCGTCCCGGTCGCACAGGTGGTGGCCGGAGGCGACCCAGAAATCGCCCGGCGCCAGGCCGGGGGGTGCGAGACCCGCGGAGGCGCTCATGGCTGGCGCCTTGCCAATGATGTCAGGTCGGGGTGCTCCACGGCTTCATCCTCGCTCTCCACCACCGCGAAGACCGGCATGCTGGTGAACTGGCTGTGCGGTTGTTCGCGCCGGTGCAGGGTGCGGAAGCGTTCGCGCACCTGGCCATCCTCGACGCTCCGGGACAGCGCCAGCACGGTGCCGGGCGGGTGGTCGCAGAGGCTTTCGGCGAAGCCCAGCTCCTCCCGCGCCGCGGCCTCGGCCGCCGCGTCATCCGGCGCGCCGTGCTCCGCGCGGATGTGCTGCGCCAGCGCCGCCAGGGCCGCCGCATGCTGCGCCTCCGTCGCCTCCGCCACCTCAACGAGCGTGGACCAGCCGAAGGAGGCGAGGCCGAGGAAGCCGCCGCGAAACGCCTGGCGCCGCTTGCCGGACAGCGCCTCGGGCGCCTCGTTCCAGAAGGCGAAGCCGCCCGGCACCGCCCATTCGCCGGGCTCAGCCGCTTCGGCGAAGATCACGGTGTCCGAAGGATCGAGCCGCAGGGTGCGCGGCAGGCGGTGGGTCATGCGGACTCCATCAGGGCGGCGACCAGCGGGTGCAGGCGGCGCGCGCCATCCTGTTCCAGCACCAGCGCGCCGGTCGCCGGGTCCAGGCCACGGCGGGCCTCGCCCATCCAGGGCGCGACCTCCAGGCGATCCAGGTAGCGGGAGGCCATGCGCGCGAAGCCGCCCTGCGGGCCCGGATGCTGCCATTCCGCGAGGCCGGCCATCAGGTGCCGCGCCCAGGCGGCGGTGAGATCGGCGGCGGAGACATCCTCCTCCGCCCAGCCTTCCTCGCGCAACGCGGTCTGGTGCAGGTCGAGGCCCGCTTCCCAGCCTGCGGGGAAGGACAGCCGTGCCTCGATGCCCACCACCAGCCAGTCGGGCACCGCATCCTCCGGCGCGCCTTGCGGCCAGGCGAGGCGGGCCTGGCCGATGCGGCCGGCATTGACGCGCAGCGTGGCCGGCCAACCGATGGTGATGGCGACCTCCGCCGGGCCATGTGCGCCCAGCGCATCGGCCAGCGCGCTGGTGGCGGCGAACAGCGCCGGGCGAGCGGCGGCCAGCGGTAGCTCCGGCTCCAGCACCACCGCGGCCTCGATCCGGGCCGAGGACCGCACCCAGGCCAGCGTGCCGGCGCCATGGGTGGGCGCCATCCGCACGGCGTGCGACAGCGCATCGCCGCTCTCACGCAACGCGATGACGGGGCCGAAGACGGTGGGCAGGTCGGGCAGGCCGGATGTCACGGCGGCGGTGTCTTCCCCGTTGTCCCTCGCAACAGCGCGAGGCCCGGCATATATGGCGGGCCAACCCCCGGGCCTAGGGTCTGTGGAAAGGTGGGGCCGGGATGCGGCCGGTGAGGAATTTTGCGTGCTGGGAAGGAAGACAGCGGAGCCGATGGCTTTCCATCGGCGAGCATGGCTGACGCACCCAGCGCGGAAAAGAACCGCCGGACGCGCCCGCAACCCAATTTTCCACAGGCCCTAGGGCCTGGGCAGGCACGAGGACGCCCGGCGCCCGCATGACACGCACCCCGATCACCTTCGCCTGCACCTGCGAGGAGACGATGCCGCTGGATGGCCGCGCCATCGCGCGTGGCTGCGCTGGCGGGGCGCCCCGCCTGGCCGAGCAACTCTGCCAGTCGCAGCTCGACCGTTTCCTGGCCGCGCTGGCGGAGGATGTGCCGGTGACGGTGGCCTGCACCGCGCAGGCGCCGCTTTTCGCGGAGGTGGCGGAGGATGCCGGCTTCGCGCGCGCGCTGAGCTTCGTGAATGTGCGGGAGACGGCGGGCTGGTCGGCGGAGGCCAAGGCCGCCGGCCCGAAGATGGCAGCCCTGATCGCCGCCGCCGCCGTGCCGATGCCGGCAACGCCGCTGGTGCCGCTGAAAAGCGAGGGCATCACCCTGATCCTCGGCCGCGACGAGGTGGCGCTGCGGGCGGCGGAACGGCTGGCTGGGACGCTGGATGTGACGGTGCTGCTGGATGGCAGCGCACCGGTCGCGCCGCTGCGCTCCGCCGAGTTTCCCGTGGCGCGCGGCCGTGCCGGTGCGGCGACCGGCTGGCTCGGCGCCTTCGAGGTGGTGGTGGATGGTCATGCCATGCCGCGCCCCTCCTCCCGCACCGCCTATGAATGGGGGCCAAGGCGCGATGGCGCGGTCAGCCGCTGCGACGTGCTGCTGGACCTGACCGGCGGCGCGCCACTGTTCCCCGCGGCCGAGGTGCGCCAGGGCTATCTGCGCGCCGACCCGGCCGATGCCGCCGCGGTGGAACGCGCGATCGGCGCGGCGAAGGAGCTGGTGGGGGAATTCGACAAGCCGCGCTTCATCACCTTCGATGCCGGGCTCTGCGCCCATTCCCGCAACAAGCGCGTGGCCTGCACACGCTGCCTGGATCTGTGCCCGACCGGCGCCATCACGCCGGGGCGGGACAGCGTGGTGATCTCGGCCGAGATCTGCGCCGGCTGCGGCGCCTGCGCCGCGATCTGCCCGACCGGTGCCGCCAGCTACGCGCTGCCCGCCTCCGACAACCTGCTGCGACGGCTGCGCGCCCTGCTGCTGACCTACCGGGAGGCGGGTGGCGAGGCGCCGGTGGTGCTGGTGCATGATGCCGAGCATGGGGAGGCGCTGATCGACGCGCTGGCCCGGCACGGCACCGGCCTGCCCGCCCGCGTGCTGCCGCTGCGGGTGAACGAGGTCTCGCAGCTCGACCTCGCCTTCTTCCTGGCGGGCTTCGCCTGGGGTGCGGCGCAGATCCGCCTGCTGCTGCGCGGCCGCCGCGCGCATGGGGTGGAGGGCGTTTTGCGGAACGTCGATTTCGCCACGGAAATCCTGTCCGGCCTCACGGTGCCGGACCATGGCGCGCCGCGCGCCGGCGCGATCGAGACGGATGATCCCTTCACCCTGGGCGAGGCGCTGGCCGCCCTGCCCCGCCGCGGCCTGCCCTTCCCGCCCGCCACCTTCCTGGCGCTCGGCACGCCGCGCGAGATGCTGCGCCAGGCCGGGCGCGCCCTGGCGGAGGGGATGAGCCGGCGGGACGCGGTGCTGCCCATGCCGGCGCTGGCCCCCTTCGGCCTGGCCAAGGTGGATACCGAGGGCTGCACCCTGTGCCTGGCCTGCACCATGGTCTGCCCGACCGCCGCCTTCACCGCGAACCCGGAAACGCCGCAGCTTCGCTTCCTGGAAGATGCCTGCGTGCAATGCGGGCTGTGTGCCGCGACCTGCCCGGAGAAGGTCATCACGCTGGAGCCGCGGCTGAACCTGGCGCCGGAAGCGGCGCGGATGCAGGTGGTGAAGGAGGAAGCGCCCTTCTGCTGCGAGCGTTGCGCCAAACCCTTCGGCGTGAAGTCGCAGATCGACCGCGTGACCCGCAAATTGCAGGAAGGCGGGCACTGGATGTTCCGCGACCCGAAGCAATTGGCCCTGCTGCGGCTGTGCGAGGATTGCCGCCCCTTCGCCGCGACGGATTCCGGTGTCGATCCCTATGCCGGCCCCGACCGCCCGATCGCCAAGACCACGGAGGACTGGCTGCGGGAGGCGGAGCGGGCGAAGCGGGAGACCTCCTGATTGCGCCATTCCGCGCGGCGCGCCTGGCTCGCTGGCCCCCCTTGGCCGATGACAACAGCGCGACGCGTATCGTCACGGCGCTGGACGAGGCGGCCTCGGGCGCCCATGGCTGAGGGGCCAAACCGGAGGACCATGCCATGATGAACCAGCAGATCCTGCTCGCCCGCCGCCCACAGGGCGCCCCCGTGGCCGAGGATTTCCGGCTGGTGGAAACCCCGATCCCCGATCCCGGCCCCGGCGACGTGCTGGTGCAGCACCGCTTCATCTCGCTCGACCCCTACCAGCGCGGCCGCATGGACGACGTGAAGTCCTACTCCGCCCCGGTCGCCATCGGCGGCGTCATGGAATGCCAGGCGGTGGGCCAGGTGGCCGGCAGCAGCGATGCGCGGTTCCGGGAGGGCGACTGGGTGCTCGGCGGCTTCGGCTGGCAGGGCTATTCGGTGCGGCCCGCCAAGTCGCTGATCCCGATCGACCCGAAGGAGGCACCGCCCTCCACCGCGCTCGGCGTGCTCGGCATGCCGGGGCTGACCGCCTGGGTGGGGCTGGAGGATATCGGCCAGCCCAAGGCCGGGGAGATGCTGGTAGTCTCGGCCGCCTCCGGCGCCGTGGGCCAGGTGGTGGGGCAGCTCGGCAGGATTCGCGGCGCCAAGGTGGTGGGCATCGCCGGTGGGGCGGAGAAATGCGCCTTCGTGAAGGATACGCTGCATTTCGACGCGGCGATCGACCATCGCGGCAACCTCGATGCCCAGCTCGATGCCGCCTGCCCGGATGGGGTGGATGTGTATTGGGAGAATGTCGGCGGCGCGGTGCAGGCGGCGGTCTTCCCGCGCTTCCGCGATTTCGGCCGCATGGTGATGTGCGGCATGATCGGGCCGGGGCGCCGGCGGGCCCCAATCTCGGGCCGGTGGTGCGCAAGCGGCTGCGGATCCAGGGCTTCATCGTCTCCGACACCGGCTGGCCGCGCTACGCGCAGTTCCGCAAGGAAATGCTGGGCCACATCCAGGCCGGGCGCCTGCAGTACCGGGAGGACGTGGCACACGGCCTGGCAAATGCGCCGGCGGCCTTCATGGGCATGCTGGAGGGGCGCAATTTCGGCAAGCAGGTTGTCGCACTCGACTGACATGGAGGACGCGGCGCTGGCCAGCCACTTGGCCGGCACCCGCGTGCTGCTGTGCTACGGCCTGCTGGGGGAGGTGATGGCCGGCCTCGCCCCGATCGGCATGGACTATATGGGGGAGCAGCTGGCCTGGCTCACCGGCCTCGGCATCGCGGTGCAGGTGGTGAAGCTGCCGACCGCGGCGCCGGTCGCCATCAATGCCGGGCGGATTGCCGAGGCCATCCTGGCCGACCCGCTTCCCGCCATCCTGGTCGGCCATTCCAAGGGCGGGCTGGAGGCGCTGGCGGCGCTGATGCGGCCCGGCATGGCGGAACGCTGCCGCGGCTTCATCGCGCTGCAATCGCCATTCTTTGGATCCCCCATCGCCGACCTGATCCTGGCGCGGCGACCGGTGCTGATGGCGGTAAACCATGTCGCACGTCTGTCGCGCCTCGGCACCGGGCGCGGGCTGCTGGACCTGACCACACAGGTCCGCCAGGACTGGATGCGCGGCCATGCGGCCAGGGTGACGGCGCTGACCGCGCGGCTACCGGTTGTCACCCTGGCGACGGATCTCGGGGCCGAGGGTGGCGATTGGCGGGACGGGATCTACCGCCCGCTGGCGCGCTGGATGCTGGCGCAGGGCGCCGGGCCGAATGACGGGCTGGTGCCCGTCGCCTCCGCCCTGCTGCCGGGGGCGCGCCAGGCGGTGCTGCCAGGTTGCCACCGCGCGCTGGTCGCGCGCGGGGCGGGGCGGGACCCGGTGGGGGTGCTGCGGATGGCGCTGAAGCGGATGCTTGCAGCGGCCTGAGCCGGCCGGATCAGCCGAAGATGACGTCGCCCTCGGCCAGGGATGTGATGCCGCGCAAGGTGGCGATCAGCACCGGGTCCTCGCCACCCAACCCATCCATATCGAAGCTCAGCTGGCTGTTGGTGGTGTTGAACAGCAGCGCCGGTTCCGCGCCGGCCACGGGTGCCGCGCCCTGTATCAGCGGCCCGGCGGTGCCGAAGAAGATGCGGATCACGTCCTCTCCGCTGACGAAGCCGCGGAGGGTATCGCCGCCATCCGCGCGGTCGACGAAGATGAAGACATCCTGCGCCCCGTCCGCATGGGTCTGGAGCAGATCGGCGCCGGTTCCGCCATAGAAGGTATCGGCACCGGCACCGCCGATCATGGTGTCGTTGTCACCGCCACCAACCAGCTGATCGTTGCCGGCACCGCCATTGAGCAGGTCGTTGCCCCAGCCACCGGTCACCACATCATCGCCCGTGCCGCCCAGCACGATGTCATCACCATCATCGCCATGCAGCGTATCTGCGCCCGCCCCGCCATTCAGCAGATCGCTGTCCGCGCCGCCATACGCCAGATCATCGCCGTCGCCGCCGAGCAGGGTGTCGTCGCCTTCGCCGCCATCCAGGGCGTCGTTGCCGGCGCCGCCATTGAGCAGGTCGTTGCCCGCCTCCCCGATGAGCAGATCGTTGCCGTCATTGCCCTGCATGCGATCATTGCCGGCACCGCCGAACATCCGGTCGTCGCCCGCATCGCCGCGCATCGTGTCGTTGCCATCGCGGCCCCAGATCTGGTCGTTGCCGGCGCCGCCAACCAGGATGTCCGCGCCCTCTCCGCCATCCAGCACATCGCTGCCGTCGCCACCGGTCAGGGTGTCATTGCCACTCCCGCCGTCGAGCGAGTCGTCGCCAAAGCCACCGATCAGGCGGTCATTGCCGTCCCAGCCGTAAAGAGCGTCATTGCCCGCGCCGCCCAGAAGCAGGTCGTCGCCGAGCCCGCCATAAAGGGTGTCGTTGCCTGTCCCGCCGAGCACCGTGTCGTTGCCGGCTTCGCTGTAGATCACGTCGTTGCCGCCAAGGCCGGAGATCAGGTCGTTGCCGGCGCCGCCATGGACCGTGTCGTCCTGTGCGCCGCCAGTCACCGAGTCGGCTCCGGCGCCCAGAACGGTCAGGCTGCGACGCTCCGGCGCCAGGTCGAGCGAGACGCCCTGTACCGCATCCGGCGCGAGGAAGATCGAGACCTGCTGCGCGGAAATACCGGGCACGTCCTGGATGGTCAGGTTGAAGCGGGCAATGCTGTCGATCTCAAGCGGTTGTCCGGCCAGGCCTGCATAGCTGTGGGAATGGGTGAAGGCGGCGGAGGGTGGCTGGGGCAAGAAGGTCTCGCTGACCCCATCGCCCCAGTCGGCGACATCCAGCGATACGGTCAGGTCCGGGCCGGCGGTGAACAGCCAGATGGGTTCCAGCGTGACGAAGCCGTTCTGAGATCCCCGAACGAGAAAGACGGTGTTCACAAGCATGCGGCGCTCCGGTTCGGGTACAACTTTAACCGGAACGATAGAAAAGCCGATGAAAAAAGAAAGCAAGCGTTAAAAAATGACCAAGGCGAGACGCAGGGCGTCCCGCCAGCCGGGGCGCGTCGCGCGCCCCGGTCCGATCCTCATTCCTTGGCCACCTCGACCATCACCAGTTCCGCATCCTCCTCCGCCGTGATGTGGATGGCGTCCTCATCGACGATACCGGCGCCGTCGCGCGTCGCCAGGGTCGCGCCATTCACCGTGGCGGCGCCCTTCGCCACCACAAGGTAGGCGGCGCGGCCTGGCGCCAGAGCCTGGGTCAACGTCTGGCCCTTTGACAGCGTCACCGCCATCACCGCGCCATTGACGTTGAGCGGCAGGGCCCCCGTGCCGGCATCGCCAGGGCGGCCTGAGGCCAGCACCGCAAAACCCGCTTCGCGGGATGCCTTGGGGAATTCCTTCGCGCCCCAATTCGGCTTGGCGCCCCGCACATCCGGCGTGATCCAGATCTGGAAGATCTTCGTCACATCCGGTTCCAGATTATACTCGGCATGGGTCACGCCGGTGCCGGCGGACATGATCTGCACATCGCCCGCCGCGGTGCGGCCCTCATTGCCGAGGTTGTCCCGGTGCGTGATGGCGCCTTCGCGGACATAGGTGATGATTTCCATGTCGCGGTGCGGATGCGCATCGAAGCCGGTGCCGGGCGCGATCTCGTCGTCGTTCCAGACGCGCAGCTTGCCCCAGCTCATCCGGTCCGGGTCGCGGTAGCTGGCGAAGGAGAAGTGGTGCTTGGCCTTGAGCCAGCCGTGGTTGGCGCCGCCGAGGCTGGCGAAGGGTCGGACATCGATCATCGGGTCTCTCCGTTCCTGCGCCCGGGCCGAGGCCCGCGGCGCGTCTCTGTTGGACGGAGAGATAGGCGTGAAGCCCTTCCGGCACAGCAACGCCGGCGGGATGGGGGCCATTCAGCGGGTGAATGACCCCGGCGCGCCTAACGGCACATCAGGATCGGGATTTCCGAATTCTCCAGCACGTGCCGCGTCACGCCGCCCAGGATGAGCTGGCGCAGGCGGGAATGGCTGTAGGCGCCCTGGCACATCAGGTCGGCGCCGAAATCCCGCGCCGCGCCCAGCAGCCCGGCGCCGACTTCGCGGGTCTGGGATTTGAAGGGCATCAGCTCGGCCTCGATCTCATGCCAGCGCAGATAGGCCTGGATGCCCTCCGCCGCCGGGCCGCGGCGCTGGTAGTCCTCGGAGTGCAGGATGCGCACGGCCTGCGCGCGGTGCAGCCAGGGCAGCGCGGCGGCGACGGCGGCGGCGCTCTCGGCGCTGCCGTTCCAGGCGATGCAGACCCGCGCGCCCAGCACGTCCGGCGCGACGCGCGGGGCGATCAGCACCGGGCGGCCGCTGTCGAACAGCACGGCATGCAGCGCGTCGGAGGAGGAGACATCCTCATCCGCCTCCGGATGCGGCACCACCGCCATGTCGTACAGGCGCGACTGCTGCGCCACCACATCCTCCTCCCGCCCCGCGATCGCCTCGAAGGACAGGGTGACGCCCGGCACCTTCAGCGCGGTGTTCGGGT
>LNFM01008953.1_pt1 | contig 14832 bp, 9 predicted proteins | sample 596031 | NCBI WGS metagenome assembly LNFM01 (sample SAMN04254537, study PRJNA301005) | activated carbon metagenome | isolation source: dual media filters at the Ann Arbor, Michigan drinking water treatment plant | place: USA: Ann Arbor
TGATGTTGTTTCTTCTGATGGTGGGGGGAACAGCGCTGTACGCACAACAGTATCAGGAAGAAGTGCCGGGTGACAATTTCAGTCTGGAAGGTGCGTTGGAGCTATTCAAAAAGTCAGCCTCTCCAGAGGAATTTGAAAGGTTGCTCAATTCTGCTAATGCAGAGGTAAACAACCTCGACCTGAATGGCGATGGCGACATTGATTACATTCGGGTAATTGATCGCAATAAAGGCGCGGTGCATACATTTATTCTCCAGGCAGTAATCTCACCGAATGAGAGCCAGGATATCGCTGTAATTGCGCTTGAAAAATTAGCCAATGGTAAAGCCGTGTTACAGATTACCGGTGATGCCGACATCTATGGTATTGAAACAATCATTGAGCCTACACAAGAAGTTCGAATCAATGCGGGCACAAGTACCGCTCGCTCCGTAGTGAATGTGTGGTCATGGCCTTCCGTACAATACGTTTATGGTCCTTATTATGATCCCTGGATTTCTCCCTGGCATTGGACCTATCGTCCTATCTGGTGGAATCCCTGGAGACCTATTGCATACATTCACTATTACCCACGATGGGCTCCTTATTATTCCTATTATAACATCTGTTATACTCCACGCATACGATATGCGCATGAGATATACAGGCCCTACCGCAGTACATCAGTGGTAGTATATAACAGGCATCAGACGCAGATTACAAATTATCGTTCAAGAAGTGCTTCCGGGTATACGCGGGGTCGTGATAATGATCGACAAGTTAGAGACTACCAGCGTCAGAGCAATGGCTCAAGATACGATGTTGATCAGCGCAACAATAATTCGAGATCAACTGTAAACGCAAGACAAAGCTATGAAAGCAATCGAATAGAGGTTAATAGAAATGGAGCTAACACCGAACGCAGCGGTTCATTAAATACGCGTGAAGAGTCTACCTTCAGAAATCGTTCTACTTCGGAAGTGAACAGATCCTCTGTGTTGGACCGAAATACTCGTGAAGTGCAACGTGAGGATACGAGAAACAGATCGAATTCGGATTCGAACATCGAACGTCAGCGAGAATTCAGAACAAATTCTGATGCGCGTACTACGGAACGTTCAACTCCTCAGTTTGAAAGAAGAGAATCGGGAAATTCAGGTGGCCAACGATCAGCTCCTCAAATGGAGAGAAGGCAATCAAATGAGAATTCCAGAGCTGAACAACGTTCTGCACCTCAATTTGAAAGAAGGCAATCCTCTGACAACGCTGGTGGACAGCGCTCTGGTAGTGGAAGTAGTGGCGGATCGAGCCCACAAAGACGCGGAGGAAATTAATGTTAACAAATTAAGTTTAAGGTCGTGCTACCAACAAGTCGGTGGCACGACTTTTTATTTGCTAATCAAAAGCAATGATCAGTTCATTATCCAATTAACATTAAGTATTCCTTACTTTGTGTAAAGATTACTTACGCATGAATAAGAAGATCCTGCTTGATGAACTGACAAACCATACCTACATCATGCTCAAGCCTTCGGCCGTTGCGGGCATTGGAGTGTTTGCCATTAAAAACATACCCCGCGGTTGCCGAGATATGTTCAGTAAACCCAACAAACAAGACAACTGGATTAAACTTTCTAAAAAGGAAGTGGAATTGTTGCCGCAGCATACGAGGCTGGTCATTGAAAACTACTGCCTGTACGATGAGGAAAACTATTTTGTACCCGATCATGGGTTTAAAAAAATAGACCTATCCCTATTCCTGAATCATTCCGATAATCCTAATATCATTTCTATTCAGGAGGGTGATTATTTTGAAGCCCTACGCGACATCGCTAGCGGGGAGGAATTATTTATAGATTATGGAGAAATTGTAGACGAGTAATCACTCTTTATAGCCAACTATTGCTTAAAACGAGGATTCAAAAATTATCCCTTCTAGCCTGGCTCGTTTTTCTTTGAGGTCTGCGCCAACTTATTAATTTTGTAGCTATAGTGAATTAGTATGCACGATCGGAAAAAACTATGGAAACGACTTATCTGGCTGGCAATCGCTTCGCCTGTGGTAGGGTTTACGCTACTCGTTGCAGTAATCTATTGGAAACAAGATGACATCGTTCAGGAATTGATTTCGACCCTAAACGAGGACTTTACAGGAACAGTTATTATTGAGGATAGCCACATCTCTCCTTTTGCCAATTTTCCCTACGTGTCAATCGATCTGGAGCAAGTAAAGGTGTATGAAAACAAAAGTGAATTAACTGCGCCACTGGTAGATGTTCATGATGTATACCTGGGTTTTGATATCTGGACTATGCTTAGCGGATCGATGGAGGTTAAATCCCTGAAATTATCAAACGGAATCATCAACCTGGTGCAACATAAAGATGGCAGTTTCAATATTGCCAATGCACTTACAAATAAAAAGGAAATTGAAGATGCCGGGGAAGAGTTTCATATGGACATTAAGCTGATCCAACTTACCGATATCGATTTGCTTAAATTAAATGAAGACAATAATATTCTGCTGGAGACTTACATAGACGAAGCCAAATCAAAATTTAAAAGTAGTGACAATCACATTATGTTTTCGCTTGATAGCAAGTTTATGCTCAACGTGGTGATGAATGGCGATACAACCTTTATCAGGAATAAACATATCAATCTAGTGACCCAACTTGATTATGTGCTTGACCAGAAAATATTGGTGATACAACCATCCGAAGTTATGCTGGAAAAAGCATCCTTTAAAATGGAAGGCACTATGGATGTTGATGACGACATGAACCTGGACATCAAATTTAATGGCAACAAGCCTAATTTCAATCTCTTTATGGCCTTTGCTCCGGAAGAACTTGCTTCAGCTCTTGAGCGCTACGACAATTCTGGCAAAATATTCTTTAATGCTTCCATCACAGGAAAATCGATTAATGGACATAATCCTTTAGTGGTTGCAAACTTTGGGTGTGAAGATGCTTACTTCAATAATAAATCATCGCAAAAGAAATTGGACCAACTTTATTTCAAAGGTCAGTTTACCACAGGCGCTTCCGGCAATGCATCAACAATGGAATTTTCACTAACTGATTTTAGTGCCAAACCGGAAGCTGGAATATTTAGTGGAAATCTCTATGTTAAAAATTTTAACTCTCCGGAAATCGATATGAAACTTCGTTCTGAATTCGACCTCGATTTCCTTTCCAAGTTTCTCAATATCACAGATCTGCAGGAGTTAAAAGGCCAGGTGGCACTTACCATGAACTTTCACGACATCATTGACTTAACTAATCCTGAAAAGAGTATAGAGAAACTGAATGAATCGTATTTTACCGAATTACAAGTAGAGAACCTTAGTTTTAAATCACCCGATTATCACCTCCCTATTCATGACATAGATATAAAGGCAAGCATGGATGGGCATGAAGCACGCATTGATCAATTCGATGTAAAGGTGGGTGACTCAGACATATCCATTCAAGCAAATGTAAGTGACTTGCCGGCTATCCTGCATCACACTGCTAATCTTGTTACGGCCGATATGGTTATAAAGTCCAACCTGCTGGATGTTAAACAACTAACAGCAAGCGATACAGCAACCCAAAAACCAGTCGATGAACAAATTAAAGATTTAAGCCTAAAACTTAAGTTCACCAGCTCTGCCAAGGCCTTTACAGAATCACCCACATTGCCTATCGGTGAATTTTTTATAGAAGATTTATACGCTCAACTCACACACTATCCGCATAAGCTTCACGATTTTCATGCCGATGTGTTTGTAGACGATCATGATTTCCGGGTGGTGGACTTTACAGGCATGATTGATAAAAGTGATTTTCATTTTACCGGCCGGTTAAAAAATTATGACCTCTGGTTTAACGATGATCCACTGGGCGATACAAAGATTGAATTTAATCTAACCTCTGCCCTTTTGAAGTTAGAGGATTTATTCTCTTATAACGGTGAAAATTATGTACCCGAAGATTACCGTCATGAAGAATTTCGTGATCTAAAAGTACATGGTTTTGCGGATCTGCATTTTAACAAGGGTTTACAATCAGCCGATGTATCCATCGATCAAGTGCAAGCCCAGATGAAAATTCACCCTATGCGCTTCGAGAATTTTAAAGGCCGGGTGCATTACGAAAATGAACATATTGTTGTTGAAAATCTAAGTGGTAAGCTTGGCAAAAGTCAATTTACTGCAAACCTGAATTATTATTTAGGCAAAGACGAAGCCATCAAGAAAAGAGACAACTACTTTTCGCTCAGCGCCCCCCGGTTAGACTTTGACGAATTGTTCAACTACACCCCGCCCCCCGCATCCAGCACGACCAAACCGGGAGATCATGAAGCGGGCTTTAATATCTATGACCTACCCTTTACCGATATGTCCTTTAATTTTGATATAAAAAATTTGAATTATCACCGGTATCTGATCACAGATTTTTATGCGAAAGCACGCACACAAAAAAATCATTACATCTATGTGGATACGCTGTCACTGGCCGCAGCCGGTGGTAATATTCATCTAAAGGGATACTTCAATGGCTCAGATCGAAATAAAATTTATTTCAGTCCGATTATGACTTTGGATAAAGTAGATCTTGATAAGTTACTTTTTAAGTTCGAGAATTTTGGTCAGGATCATCTTGTTTCTGAAAATCTGCATGGCAAACTCAGTGGTAAAGTTACCGGCAATGTACATATGCATGCGGATTTGGTTCCGATCATTGATGACTCGGAGATTAAACTTGATGTAGAAGTAACACAAGGCCGGTTAGAGCATTATGCCGCTTTGGATGCACTCTCGGAATTTTTTAAAGACAAAAACCTTAGCCGTGTTTTGTTCGATACACTTAAAAATAACCTTGAGCTTAATAAAGGAGTTTTATCAATCCCAAAAATGACGATCAATTCAACGCTGGGATTTGTTGAAATTTCAGGAAAACAAGATATGAATATGAACATGGAGTATTACTTACGCATTCCATGGCAATTGGTAACGCAAGTGGGAAAGACCAAACTCTTTGATAAAGAGAATCAACCGGCCGGTGATGATGAGATACAATATCGGGATGAATCAAAGCGCGTACGATTTCTCAACTTAAAACTTACGGGCACACCTGAAAATTACAAAATCTCGTTAGGGAAGGATAAGGGTACTTTATGAAAGTGATACTGCAACTCACTTAATATTTCCGTATTCGAAAAGCATCATCTCAGCTTCCTGTAAAGTACTTCTTTTTAGAGCTTCTTGCAGATAAACTTTTGCGGACTCATACTTTTCTTCATACTCTAAGAACACAGCACAATTGTAGTAAGCCCTGGCTGCAATGAAGTTATCCGGTGAAGTGGATAATTGTTCGGAAAGGTCAAATGCCTTTTTATAATCCAATTTTTTAAGGGCTGCGCCTACCGCTTTAAATTCTTTGGTGACAAACAAAAAGCGAGACCGCATATCTTTTCCGGGGAAAAAGCTTCGTAAGTATGACTCTACATTAGCTTCAACACCTCCCAGGGATTCTTCCGTGTTGGACACAATATTAGGTCCTGCTGCCAATAGTCCACTAATAACGGCACGCGAGCTATGAAACTTGCGAAGAGAAATTAAGGTATCATAAAGCGGACCCTTTCGATCACGAAAAGAATAACCTATTTCCACAATAATATCATAGAAAGCCTCGCGACTTTTGCCTCCGCCTTCTGATTCTGTTACAACTACTTCAGTCTGTTCAAAGTAGATATTAAAAGAAGTAATCAGAATGGCATGGGTGGCATGATAGGCATTCATTAAAATACGGGTGATGCTATCGCGGGTTGCAGGCGGAATTAACAGACCTTCTTCAAAAAACGATTTAGCATCAACCTGTTTGTCAATTTGAAAATCCGTGTGGCGCACTGCGTGGTTTAGCAACATAACAAATTGCTTCTCCTTGTTGTCTCGGTATTTGTTTTGGGCCACATCGTAGGAATTGGCTACCACAATGATTGGAGGCGATTGCCCGAATGGGTGGTAAACGGGCAAGGTGGGAATGGTTGTGGAAATAATCGAAGGGGCCGTACAGCAAACACCACTGACCGCCACAAGCAGGATTAAAATTCTACCGGGTACTGATAATCTATACATACAATAACAATAGTACAGGCCTACTAAAAATAGGAACAAAATCTAAAATATCAAGGATTCCTGACCACATGAGAACCCTGAATGAGAATCGGGTAGTGATTTTCAACTGCATTTATGAGCAGTATCAGGTCCTGGTTTTGGTATTTATCATCTATAAACATGACATAGGTCATAGAATGAAGAATGGGAATTTCGGAAAATTATATACTGAAATTAATAACTGAAACGCCATGGATAAATTAATAGAACACCTGGAAGAAGTAACTGTACGCTTTGCGGGTGACAGCGGAGACGGCATGCAACTGATAGGCACCCAATTTAGCGACACCGCAGGTTTTGCCGGCAACGAAGTAAATACCTTTCCTGACTATCCCTCCGAAATACGAGCTCCAGAAGGAACACTTTATGGTGTAAGTGCTTTCCAGGTCCACTTCGGATCTAAGAACATTCACACGTCAGGTGATTTTGTTGATGTATTAGTGGCGATGAATGCAGCCAGCCTGAAAGTAAATCTTGCTCATGTACGCGAGCAAGGAATCATTATTGTAAACGCTGAGGGCTTTGACGACCGGAATTTAAAACTGGCAGGTTATACAAAGAATCCTTTAGAGGATGGAAGCCTTGCCAAGTTCAATGTATTTCCGATTGAAATGAATAAGGAGTTGAAGAAGGCTTTCATTGAAGTGGATACCCCTACCAAACTCGTACAAAAAACCCGCAACATCTTTGCGCTTGGTATCACCTACTGGTTGTTTAACCGACCCCTCGAAGCCACGGTGAACTGGATCAACAAAAAGTTTAAAGGCAAAGAAGATGTGATCATGGCCAACGTGCACTCCTTACAGGGCGGTTGGAACTTTGCCGAGAAGCATCCGGATTTCAGAAAACAATATATCATTGATAAATCAGAATTGCCGCCCGGTAAGTATCGTAGCATCACCGGCAATCAGGCTGTAGCCCTGGGCCTGGTAGTGGCTGCAACCAAAGCACACTTACCGTTATTCCTTGGCTCCTATCCCATCACCCCAGCCACGGATATTTTGCATGCAATCTCAGGTTATAAAAAATATGGTGTTAAACATTTACAGGCGGAAGATGAAATTGCTGGTATAACCAGCGCCATTGGTGCTGCCTTTGGTGGAAGTCTAGCCGTAACTACTACAAGTGGTCCGGGACTATCCTTAAAAACAGAAGCCATGGGTCTTGCCATCATGACTGAGTTGCCATTAATCATTGTAAATGTAATGCGGGCCGGACCCAGTACGGGTTTGCCCACAAAAACAGAACAAAGCGATTTGATGCAGGCAATGTATGGCCGGCATGGAGAAGCACCTATGCCCGTATTGGCCGCAGCCAGTTCGGCTGATTGCTTCAATATGACGCTGGAAGCCGCACGAATAGCCCTTAAGTACATGACTCCGGTAATGTTGCTTACAGATGGTTACATCGGCCAGGCTTCTGAACCATGGCGCATCCCGGAGATTGATAAGTTGCCCGAGATTGCTCCCCATTTTGCACAAGATGCCGCTACCTTCAAACCCTACTTACGCAATCCGGAAACTTTAGCTCGCCAATGGGCAATACCCGGCATGCAAGGCATGGAGCATCGTATTGGAGGCTTGGAAAAAGAAGATGGCAGTGGTGTGGTAAGTCACGATCCAATGAATCACCAGAAGATGGTGGAACTGCGTCAGAAAAAAGTGGATGGCATTGCCAATGACATTCCGGAATTGGAAGTAATGGGCGAACAGGAAGGTGATCTCTTGCTTCTCAGTTGGGGAAGTACCTACGGGGCCGCCAAGACTGCGGTTGAACATCTGCAGGCACAAGGACATAACATTTCCTACGCGCACCTTCGGTACCTGAATCCATTCCCTAAAAACCTGGGGGATGTGCTACACAAATTCGATCGCGTGGTTATCCCTGAATTGAACTTGGGTCAGCTGAAGAATCTGATTCAGGCTAAATATGTTAAACGCGTGATGGGCATCAATAAAGTGCAAGGCAAACCATTCAAAGCAGTAGAATTAGAAGAAAAGCTAACGAAGCTGATCTCCATGCGCGACATTAAAAAATGGCCGGCTAATAAAAAAGAAGATCTTCCTGTAGACTTATAAAAAGAAAACTATGAAAACAATTATAGATGAAATGCTTGATAAGCCGCACAGCGGAGATACGAATTACACCAGCAAAGACTTTAAACCGGATGTAGACGTTCGGTGGTGTGCCGGTTGCGGGGCAATCTCAGTACTGTCACCTGCACAAAGGCTCATGCCCGAACTGGGAGTTCCCAAAGAGAAAATTGTATTTATCTCTGGCATTGGCTGTTCAGGTCGCTTTCCTTACTACATGGATACGTATGGCTTCCATGGTATTCACGGCCGAGCCTTGCCTATTGCCAGTGGATTAAAAATTGCCCGCCCTGATTTAAGTGTATGGGTAGTAACGGGTGATGGCGATAACATGAGTATCGGTGGTAATCATTTCATTCATGCTTGTCGCAGAAATGTAGACATGAACGTGTTGATGTTCAACAACGAAGTGTATTCCTTAACAAAGGGCCAGTACTCGCCTACTTCGCATCGCGGACAAATAACCAAATCATCACCTTTGGGTGCGTTGGACGATCCCTTTAATCCTGTAGCCCTTGCGCTAGGTGCCAGCGCAACCTTTGTAGCCCGCGGCCATGATAAAGACCGGGCTCAATTGCAACAGTTGCTGTTGAAAGCTTCGCAGCATAAGGGATTCTCTTTTGTTGAAATCTATACCAATTGCCGGATCTTTAATGATGGTGCGTTTGATCTTTATACCAATGCCGAATCGCGTGAAGACCATACGGTATGGCTGGAACATGACAAGCCCCTGATTTTTGGTAAGAATAAAAATAAAGGCATCAAACTGCAAGGCTTCACGCCTACTATTATCGACTTAACAGAAAGTGGCAACAGTATCAACGATGTGTTAGTGCACAACGAGAAAGATTCAACCCTGGCATTTATACTTGCCAATATGACCTATTCTGAAACCTTGCCCCGCCCCATGGGCACACTACAAAATCTGGATGAGCGCACCTCTTATGAAGACCGTGTGGTAGAACAGATTCAGCACGAAGTAGAAACAAAAGGAATCGGAAATCTTGAGAGTTTGTTGTTGGGTGGAAGTTTTTGGGAAATAAAATAAGCTTAAAGCTGAATAGCTTAAAGTCGAAAGTTTAAAGTTCAAAGTTTAAAGCTACCTCTTGCTTTGAGCTTTTTACTTTAAGCTTTCAGCATTTTACTTTGAGCTTTTTACTTTAAGTTTTAAGCTTTCAACTTTTCTACTCATTCCTGATCTAGATCATAGAATTCAAAAATGAAAGTTCGGATACTTGGTTCCTCGAACGCATTTACTTTTTAAACTCTACACCACTATGGAACTTAACCAACAAATTCTCAGCGACATTATTGTATACATGAAATATGCCCGCTACCTGCCTGAACTAAAGCGCAGGGAAACGTGGGATGAAATCTGCACCCGCTACCAACATATGATGACGGAGAAATATCCGCATCAAAGCCTTGAGATTGAAGATGCGATGCTTTGGGTGCGACAAAAGAAAGTACTTCCCTCCATGCGGGCCATGCAGTTTGCAGGCACCGCTATCGCGCGCAACAATTCAAGAATTTATAATTGCGCTTACCTGCCGGTGGATGACATCCGTGCATTTTCTGAAACCATGTTTTTATTGCTCGGTGGCACCGGAGTTGGCTATTCAGTGCAATATCACCATGTAGAAAAATTACCTCCTATTCACAAAGCTCTTAAACATCGCAGATTTTTAGTGGGCGACAGCCTTGAAGGCTGGGCGGATGCCGTGAAAGTATTATTGAAAGGATACTTCGGCATCAGTGAATACATTCCAGACTTTGATTACTCAGACATTCGCCCAAAAGGTGCCCGCCTTGTAACCGCGGGTGGTAAAGCACCTGGTCCTGAACCTCTGAAACTTTGCATTGCACACGTTCAGGCACTACTCGATCGCAAAGAAGATGGACAGAAGCTGACACCCCTGGAATGTCATGACCTGATGTGTTACCTCGCCAATGCTGTGCTGGCCGGTGGCATACGCAGGTCGGCTATGATCTCACTTTTTTCTTATGACGATGAAGAGATGCTTACCTGTAAGTATGGCAACTGGTGGGAACTGAATGAACAACGCGGTCGCGCCAACAACTCGGTGGTTTTACAACGTGACTCCATTACCCGCAACGAATTCCTCGAACTTTGGAAGAAGATAGAACTATCAGGATCTGGGGAGCCGGGATTTTATTTTACCAACAACCTGGATTGGGGTACAAACCCGTGTTGTGAAATTGCATTAAGACCTTTCCAATTTTGTAACCTGTGCGAAGTTAATGTGAGTGATGTAGAAACACAGGAAGAACTCGATGCGCGCGCGCGGGTTGCTGCTTACCTGGGCACGTTGCAGGCAGGATTTACCAACTTCCATTATCTGCGTGAAGTATGGAAGACTACCACAGAAGAAGATGCACTGGTAGGTATTGGCATGACCGGCATTGCCAGTGGTCGGGTTGGTAAACTCGATTTAAATCAAACGGCACAAGAGGTGAAGCATGTCAATTTGGATACATCTTCTGCAATTGGTATTCAGTTCGCTGCCCGTTGCACCACCATTAAACCATCAGGCACCTCATCACTGGTTTTGGGAACTTCTTCCGGAATCCATGCGTGGCACAACGACAATTATATAAGGCGTGTGCGCATAGGTAAAAATGAAGCACTGTATGAATACCTGCGTATTTCACATCCCGAATTACTGGAAGATGATTTACTCAATAGTCGCCAGGCTATAATCTGCCTGCCTCAGAAAGCACCAGCCGGCAGTATCCTGCGCACCGAAAGCACTCTTGATTTGCTGGAGCGCATCAAAAAGTTTAATACGGAATGGGTGCGCAACGGATTCCGCAGAGGCAGCAATGCCAACAATGTGTCGGCCACCGTTTCTATACCGGATGGCGACTGGCCGCAGGTAGGTGAATGGATGTGGACCAATAAAGCATCTTATAATGGACTTAGTGTGCTGCCCTTCGATACCGGAAATTACAAACAGGCACCCTTCGAAGATATCACGAAAGAACAATTTGAACAGTTAGAGAAAAGTCTGAAGTCTATTGATCTCACGGCAGTTTATGAAACAGATGACGAAACCGATCACAAGGCGGAAGCAGCTTGTGCCGGGGGTGCTTGCCAGATCGTATAAAGCCGGAAGGCTGGAAATTTGATGGTTTTAAAAGAAACACTCCAAAAATGGCGTAAATACCATGCTGATTATCATTCTAACAGAATAACTTTTTAGCTACATTTAGCCTGTCTAATTGCTGTGGCCATGGTACCAAAATCACTCGTATTTATATGCCTGCTTCTGCTTTCACAGGCTGTGTTCGCGCAACAAAAATCAAAGTCTTTATTTAAAAAATCACATTACCAGGAAGTGGATTTTGAAGACTTGATGCATCGTTATTTCGGGAAGGAAACAACGAACTTTACAAAGTTTGAAGGTATCTATTCCGTATCCTGTGTCATTACAAAAACGAGCAAAGCATTCCTTAGCGGGCAATTGAAAGTAAAAGTGGTTGAACGTAAGGATAACTATGCACGTGTAGCCATTCTGAAAGATTGGCCTGGCAGCCAACGCGATTTCATTGAAGTGTCATTAAGCTTTCGGTCAGCCAATACCTATCCGATTGTGGGTGAAATGAGTTCTCTTTCCGGAGGCGAGGCTTTTATTTATAAACATATAGAACCCGATGGATCGACACGTGATTTTTCGATGGCTCCTTCTTTACCGGATATGATTGATGGGGAGTATTCCGAAATGCAGCGGAGAAAGACCATCACTTACAAGTTGTCGTATGTAAAAATCTATCCGAAGCAAAACGCTACGGAAATTGTAGCTGGTTCAAGAGAATAGAGAGACTTTTAGCGGCTGATACTTCTAATCCTGCCTTCATAGCTTGTACGTTCTGTTGTGCGTTCGTACCCAACCGAGTATTTAATCAACTCGATAAAATTCCCCTGTATTTTCTTGTGACCAAATTATTTTTGTCGCCCTACCATTTTCAACAACAAATTGCAATGTTGTACGAATTCTTTTAACTTCTGGCAATAAGAACAATGTCTCGTTTTGAGCAAAAAGAACCATATTAGTACCTGTTCCATTAGACAAAGTACAATAGAGTCTGCCATCACCTCCCATTTGTATTGTCATTGATTGGTTAAATTGGTCGTTTTTATATGTGCCAACATAGCCATTAAGAGTCTCACCATTAACTTTGACTTCTTTTAGTTCGTTGCCAGTTTTTATGTCTAAAACAATATCAGCTACACTTTGAAATAGTCGTTCAAAATTGTCTTGGTCACTGTTGCATAATAAAGCTATGAAAACGTCTTTTTCTGGATAATACATTTCTATTGCCCTAAAGCCGTCAATGGATCCACCGTGCCCAATTGACTTTATCCCATTTTCAATTTTATTGAAGAATCCGTAGCAATAATCTATTTGTCTTCCGTCAGCAAGTTTATAGGGTTGAATAGCTTTTAAAAATGTTTCTTTCTTTAATAGCCTTCCTTCGTAAAGTGCCTTATGCCATTTGTATAGGTCAGAAACGGTTGAACGTAATGCGCCTGCACCATAAACTAGAGACATGCTAATAAAATCGGTGTTCCAATATTTGCCTTCTGAATATGAATAGCCGTTGACTCTTTTAGGTATTATGTCTGTTGGACTTTCATAATATGTTGAGTTAAGCCCTGCTGGTTCAAAAATATTTTCTTTAAGATATTGCTGATATGATTTCCCTGATACTTGTTGGATTATATAACTTAAAAGAAAGTAATTTGAATTACTATAATTATATTTTGTATTTGGCTCAAATTCCAGAGAAAGTTTGTTCAGGCTGTCAATAACAGTTTTTGGTGAAAAATCAACACGCATTGGATTTGGAACCTTTGCGTCAATCTGCTCATAGCCTCTAATACCTGAGGTGTGTGTTAATAAGTTTTCAATGGTTATTGTTTTTCCTTTGAAATGAAAGTCTTTAATGTATTTTTGAATACTGTCAGTCAAAGCAATTTTCCCTTTGTCCACCAATTGTAAAATTGCTATTGCAGTAAACTGCTTGGTGACTGAACCAATCCTAAAAACCATCTCCGATTTCATAGGAACATTCAGTTCAAGATTTGCAGTTCCAAAACCTTTTTCTAAAAGTACTTCGCCTTTCTTAGCGATTAAAACAGCACAGCCCGGTGCCAAACTTTTGAAATTGTCTGAAATTAATTTGTCAATCTGTTTTACAATTTCTTTGTCTTTTTTACTCTGTCCAAACGAAAGAGTATAAAGTCCTATGAAAACCATTAATAGTAAATGTCTCATATAATTTGAAGTATCTTTTTGGTATGACGCACAACGTTTGTGTTTCTGCAGTGGTGCCTTTCTGAAGCCGCGTCCTGTCCCACGAAACTAAACGTTGAACGAAGATAAAACTTTATACCAACTCGTCACGGCACCACTGCAGAAACATGCTGTTGTGCGTTGTTTTGCCTTCACGAATCTATTTAGTCAACCCTTTTAAGGATTCCTTTTTCACCATCGCCACAATCTCAACTTTTGGCCCAGCTAACGTTGGAATTCTATATTCCATTAAAGGTCCTAATACTTGTGACGCTTCGTTGAGTGAAAGACTATAGTCCTTTTGTACCCATTCAAGTAGGCCAAGTGTCGCCAGTTTCAAGGCCTCTTCCAATGTCTTCGCTGTCGCCATTGCCATAATGTGTTCCGAGTCCTCAATTCTTGGGAACTTGAGTTGTAATTCACTTGACTTGATAACTTTAGTCACAAGTGAAAAATCCATTGACGTTTCAAGTGCGTCCCCCGTTATTTCACCGTCTCCCTGAAGTGCGTGGCCGTCACCGATATATAAGAGAGCTCCTTCATGAAACACTGGCAGATAAATGGTCGCCCCTTGCGCTACTTTATAGAAGTCCATATTTCCGCCAAATTGTCCAGCGAAGTATGTTAGTGGTTCTTTGTCTTTTGACGGAGCCGCAACTGCTAGGCAACCCATAAATGGCTTAAGTGGAACTTTGAAATTGCCAAGGTGTTCATGAGTGATCTGTGGAAAAGCATAACCTTCATCTCTGTCCAGTGTCCACTTTACTTGTTTTGCATTCCAACCAAAAATGGGTTTAGCAACCTTAAAGGGAAGGCTTCTTTTTACAAATTGCTCTACGGTAAGTGCATAATCTCTATTTAAAAAAACCTTTGTCAACGTTATCGCTAAAACATCTCCAGGCATTGCGCCCTCAACATAAAATGGACCTGTCTGTGGATTCCCACTTTCCGCAACACTCTTACCAGTTTTGTCAAATCCACCCGCGTCAACCGTCTCGCTCACTAATGTGTCACCGGGGGAAATTCTAATTGCCGGAGGAGTCTTGTGTGAAAATTTTCTGTAATACGCTTTCGGCTTGAACTCAATTGTCTTGGGTTGTCCAAACGCAGTCAGTGTCGAAAGAATCAAACTTAATATCAGAGTATTTCTCATATGAAACTTACTTTGTCCAGCAAAATAACGCACAACGTTTGTGTTTGCGCAGTGGTGGCTTACTGAAACTGCGGCCTGTCCACGTGGGCAAACTTTATAAAATAAATATAACTAAATACCTTGATG
>LNFM01008955.1_pt1 | contig 14828 bp, 13 predicted proteins | sample 596031 | NCBI WGS metagenome assembly LNFM01 (sample SAMN04254537, study PRJNA301005) | activated carbon metagenome | isolation source: dual media filters at the Ann Arbor, Michigan drinking water treatment plant | place: USA: Ann Arbor
AAGCCAGCGCGCCAGGCGCTCGGCGACGGGTGCAGGGTCGGCGAGGTCGGCCGTCCAGCTCTCGAGCGCGGCGCCGGCGGGCACCGGGACATCCGCCGCGCGCCGGGCGATGCAGAGCACGCGGTGGCCGCGTGCCAGCAGTTGTTCGACGACGGCGCGGCCGAGGCCGCGCGAGCCACCGGTGACGATGCTCAGGTGCGTTTTCATGCGGGTTCGTGGGGCTGGGGTTTCAGTGGTGATCGGCTGCCGGTGCACTTTAGCCGGCGCTCAGAACAGCGGCTCGCTGCGGAAGTGCATCGCCTGGCCGCCCTGCGGGTGCGCAAAGCCGATCTCGGCCGCGTGCAGCAGCAGCCGCGCGGCGCGGATGGGGTGCGGCGCGTAGAGCTCGTCGCCGCGTATCGGGTGACCCAGGTGCTGCAGGTGCACACGCAACTGGTGCGAACGGCCGGTGACGGGCGACAGCGCCACGCGGGTGCAGCCGTCGCCGCGCGCCAGCACACGCCAGTGCGTGAGCGAAGGGCGGCCGTTCACCGGGTCGACGACCTGCCGCGGCCGGTTCGGCCAGTCGGCAGCCAGCGGGGCGTGGATCTGGCCTTCCTCGCCTTCGATCAGGCCTTCGGCCACGGCCACGTAAAGCTTGCTGACGGCACGCTGTTCGAAGGCCGCGTTCAGGCGCCGCTGCATCTCCAGGCCGCGTGCAAAGAGCAGCAGGCCCGAGGTCGACATGTCGAGCCGGTGCACGACCAAGGCGTCGTCGAACATCGCCTGCACGCGAGTGGTGAGGTTGTCGCGCCCGGCCTCGCCGCGGCCGGGCACCGAGAGCAGGCCTTCGGGCTTGTCGGCGATGACGAGGCTGTCGTCGACATGGATCAGGTTCACGGCGTGCATGGCCGGCAGGATATCGGTGCGCTGTCGTCGGCCGGCCACACCCCCATGAACAGGCTTGACGGCGGTGCGTTGCAGGCGCACATTGCGCGCTCGTTTCAACCCACCACAGGAGGCCACCATGAAGACGCTAGACCTTGCCCTCCTGTCGGCCTGCGCGCGCTGAAAGCGGCATACGCCTGCGGCACCCGCCGCGGCGTCGAAGTCCAGGTGGCGTCACCCGCCACCGCGCCCCACAGCGTGAACCCGTGATGTCGTGACCCTGCGTCGCGGCCGACAGCCCAGCATCCCCTGAAGTCGCCTCGGGCCGTCCTGCCCGAGGCCGTTGCACGCACCCGTCGATCTCATGATCGGGGGCCGCGTGATGGCTGCCCCTGCACGGAACGCTTTTCAAACATGATCGAATCCTCTCTGTTGCAACGGCTGCGTGGCATCGGCTTCGCACCTCCGCTGCTTCAATCGCTGGCCCAGGCGGCACCCGCCGAGGCCGACATCGACGAACTGGCACCGCTGCGCGTGGTCGAGGTGCAGCGTGAAGGTCTGGTGCTGCACGACGGCCAGGCCGAACACCCTGCGCGCCTGTACCCGGCACTGCGCGCGTCGCTGGCCACCGCAGGCGACGCCATCGCCTGTGGCGACTGGGTGCTGGCCGAGCGCAACACCTTCGGCGAATGGTGGGTGCACACGCGGCTGCCGCCGCTGAACCAGCTGGCGCGCCGGCTGCACGACGGCCGCGACAAGGTCGAGCGTGTGGTCATCGTCAGCAACGTCGACACGGCGCTGCTGGTGATGGGCCTGGACCACGACTTCAACCTGCGCCGGCTGGAGCGCTACGTCGCGCTGGTGCGCATGGCGGGTGTCGCCGCCGTGGTGGTGCTGACCAAGCGCGACGTGGCGGCCGACGCGCCCGCGCGCCTGCAGCAGGTGCAGGCGGTGCTGCCGGTGGACGTGTTGGCCGTGGCCGTCAACGCGCTGGGCGACGAGCCCCGCGAGCAGCTCGCGCCCTGGCTGCTGCCCGGGCAGACACTGGTGCTGCTGGGCTCCAGCGGCGCCGGCAAGAGCACGCTGACGAACGCGCTCATGGGCAGCTTGGTGCAGTCCACCGGCCCCAACCGCGCCGGCGACAGCCACGGCCGGCACACGACCACCGCCCGTTCGCTGCACACGACGCCGATGGGCGCCTGCATCATCGACACGCCCGGGCTGCGCACGCTGCGGCTGGATGGTGACGCTGGCGCCCTCGACGCGGCCTTCGACGACATCGTGCGGCTGGCGCCGCTGTGCCGTTTCCGCGACTGCCAGCACGAGGCCGAACCGGGCTGCGCGGTGCGCGAGGGCGTGACACCCGACCGCCTGCGCAACTACCAGAAGCTGTTGCGCGAGGCGCGGCGCGACTCGCTCACCGCGCTCGAACGCAAGGTGCAGGTGCAGCAGTGGAAGGCGCGCAGCCGCGCCGGCCGCGCACGGCTGGAGAGCAAGCGTGAAACCCCTCGTGGCTGAGGGCCCCGTGCCCCGGAACCCGCCCTGCGCGGTGCTGTCCGGCGTGCCGGCCTCGACCGTGTCTTCAACCCCTGCGCCGTGCCGCCCGCCTGCGGGCCGTGCGTGCGCTGTCAGGCCCGTGCCCGACCTCCGGGTTCCGCCGTGCCGGCCTGCACCAACGCGTCACGCTGCGCCAGCGTGGGAAAGAAGCGCCACCAGAGCCCCGCCACCGCCAGCGTGCAGACACCGCCCAGCACCACCGAGCCCACCGGCCCCATCAGCGCGGCCGTGGCGCCCGACTCGAACTCGCCGAGCTGGTTCGACGCACCGATGAACACCGAATTCACGGCGCTCACGCGGCCGCGCATGGCATCGGGCGTCTCCAGCTGGACCAGGGTCTGGCGGATGACGACGCTGACCATGTCGGCCGCGCCGGTGACGGCCAGCGCCGCCAGCGACAGCCCGAAACTCGTCGACAGCCCGAACACCAGCATCGCCGCGCCGAACACCGCCACGGCGCCCAGCAGCACGTGGCCGGTGTGCCGACGCACCGGCCAGCGCGTGAGCGCCACCGACATCAGCAGCGCACCCACCGCCGGCGCGCTGCGCAGCAGGCCCAGGCCCCAGGGGCCGACGTGCAGGATGTCCTTCGCGAAGATGGGCAGCAGCGCGGTGGCGCCACCGAAGAGCACCGCGAAGAGGTCCAGCGAGATCGCGCCCAGCACCACCTTGCTGTGCCAGACGTAGCGCACGCCCGCCAGCAGCGTGTCCAGCGTCGCGGGTTCGTTCGGGGGCGCCACGTGTCGGTAGCCCAGCGCCAGGGCCAGGCCGCAGGCCAGCGCGAACAGCGCAGCACAGGTGCCGTAGGTGGCGGGCGCGCCAAGCACGTAGATGAAGCCGCCGAGCGCCGGCGCGCCGATGATCGCGCCCTGCATGCCGGCCGAGCTGAAGGCCAGCGCGCGCGGCAGCACGTCCTTGGGCACCAGCTGCGGCGTCAGCGCCTGCTGCGTGGGCAGCTGGAAGGCCCGCACCGCGCCCAGCACCACGCTGATGCCCAGCAGCAGTTCGCGCGTGGCGTGGCCGCCGGCGCTGCCCAGGCACAGCAGTAGCGCGCACAGCGCCTGCAGGCCCAGGCAGAGCGCCAGGATGCGGCCGCGGTGGTGGCGGTCGATGAGGTGGCCGGCGGGCAGTGTCAGCACCAGCGCCGGCGCGAACTGCAGCAGGCCCACGAGCCCCAGGTCCCAGGCCGAGCCGGTGAGGTCGTACATCTGCCAGCCGACGGCGACCATCATCATCTGGCTCGCCGACACACCCGCCAGGCGTGCAAACCAGAGCCGGATGTAGGCCGGATAGGCCCACAGCGAGACCGCAGCGCTGCTCACGCGCGCCAGGGGCCGGGGAGGGCGGAAATGGATCGAGCCGCCGCACCGGGCCGGCAGCCCGGCCCGCCGCACCCCTCAGCGGGGGGATGGAAGGGGTTGCTGCCGGGCCACTGGGGCAGGGGTGAGAGGGGGTATCCCTGATAAGCTCGTTCTTGCATGTCCGACGCCAACACACGCCTGCAGAGCGACAACCCCAGCGCCTTGCCCCCGGGCACCCGCCTGGGCGAGTTCGAGGTGCTGAGCCTGCTGGGTGTCGGCGGCTTCGGCATTGTGTACCTGGCCTTCGACCACGCGCTCGAGCGCGAGGTGGCGGTGAAGGAGTACATGCCGGCCTCGCTGGCCGGGCGCACCAAGACGCTGCACGTGTCGGTGCGTTCGCAGTCCGACGCCGACACCTTCGCCCTGGGCCTGCGCTCCTTCGTCAACGAGGCGCGGCTGCTGGCGCGCTTCGACCACCCCTCGCTGCTGAAGGTGCACCGCTTCTGGGAGGCCAACGGCACCGCCTACATGGCCATGCCGGTGATGCGCGGCCGCACGGTCAAGGACGTGCGCGCCGAGATGGCGCAGCCACCCGACGAGGCCTGGTTGCGCACGCTGCTCGGGCCGCTGCTCGGCGCCATCGAGAAGCTGCATTCCGAAGGTGTCTTCCACCGCGACATCGCGCCCGACAACATCCAGATCGAGCCCGATGGCCACCCCGTGCTGCTCGACTTTGGCGCCGCGCGCCGCGTCATCAGCGACAAGAGCCAGACGCTGACGGCCATCCTGAAGCCGGCCTACGCGCCCATCGAGCAGTACGCTGAGGTCGGCGCGGTGCGGCAGGGCCCCTGGACCGATCTCTATGCGTTGGGCGCCACGCTGCACTACCTGCTGCTGAACCGCCCGCCGCCACCGGCCACGGCACGAGCGCTGCACGACGACGCTTCGGCCCTCACCACCGAAGCCTGCCCCGGTTGCAGCGAGACTTTCCTGCGCACCATCGACTGGATGCTGGCGCCACGTCCCAGCGACCGCCCGCAGAGCGTGGCCGCGCTGCGCGAGGTGCTGGATGGCCACGCCCATCCGCCGCGGCGGCGCGTCGACACCGGCCCGGTGCCGTCGCAATGGGACCGCACCGTGATACTGGACGCCTCACAGGCGACGACGACCATCGCGCCGCGGACGACACCACCTCCGGCCGCCGCGCCGCCGGCGTCGACCGACATCGACTTCGACGACGACCGCACACGCGTGTTGCCGCCGCCTGCAGCGGCAGCCGTACCGCCCCGGGTGGCTGCCGCACCCCCTGCGGCAGCGGAGGGCGCGCCCTCCGGCCGCGCGACGGGCGCGCCGCCACCGCCACCACCACCACCGCCGCCAAGCTCCGCGCCGCCGCCGGCCATCGATTTTTCGGCGCCACCGGTGTCCACCATGCAGGCGGACGCATCACCGCCAGCGGGCGGACGCCCGAAGCGGCTGCCGCTGGCCGTCGGCGGTGCCTTCGTGGCATTGGCTGCGGCGGCTTTTGTGCTGTGGCCCCGTGCACCGGCTCCCGAGCGGGTCGGCGCCAACGCCCCTGCCGCCGCGGCCTCGGTGGCTTCGGCAGCGGCGCCCGCGGCCTCGATGGGCGTGCCCGACACCCTCGTCACCACACCGTCGACCACCGCGTTGCCCGAATCCGCGGTCACCACGGTCGTCGTGCCCAGCCGGCCGGCGCCCGCGCCGACCCAGACCGTGGCGACGCCACCCAGTGCGCCACGGGTCGCCGACAAGGCGCCAGTGCCCAAACCGCAAGGCCAGGTGCGCCCGGCGCCGCCAACCGTCACCACGGCCCAGCCGCACTCGGCGCCGGCCGTCTTGCCCGCCGCTTCGCGTCCACCCGAGCCCGCGCGCGTGGCCACGCCCGTGACCGCGCCGCCCGCTGCCACGGTACCGCCCGCGGTGACGCCGGTCGAGCCGCCCAAGCCCGCCGTCGCCGCGGGCCCCGAGGTCAAGTGCGGCGGTCGCAACCCGCTGAGCTACTTCGTCTGCATGGAGCGCGAATGCCTGCGATCGGCACTGCAGGAGCATCCCGACTGCCTGAAGTGGCGCTCCGAGAGGCCGCGCAACAACTAGCGCCACATGCCTTGCCGCCGCCGCGCTGCGGGTAAAGCGCGATGACGCCGAAGGCCGTTCGGCGCTACACCTTGGGCCGTCATCACCGGAGCCCGCCTTGCCGACTGCCGATACGCGCCCCCACGCCACCGCCTGGCCGCGCCGCCTGCCCGCCACCGTGACGGTGCCCGAGACCCCGCTCTGGTTCAACCTCGAAGTCAGCGCCAGGCGCTACCCGCACAAGCCCGCCTGCCTCTTTTTCGGCCGTGCGCTGAGCTACGCCGAACTCATGCGGCAGGCCGAGGCGCTGGCCGGCTGGCTGCAGGCCCGCGGCGTGCAGCGCGGCGACCGCGTGCTGCTCTTCCTGCAGAACTGCCCGCAGTTCCTGGTCGCCTTCTACGCCGTGCAGCGAGCGGATGCCGTGGTGGTGCCGGTGAACCCGATGAACCGCGCCGACGAGTTCGGCCACTACATCACCGACGCCGGCGCCAGGGTCGTCATCACCAGTGCCGACCTTGCCGCGACCGTGGTCCGTGCCAACGAACGGCTGCCCGAGGCGCAGCGAGTGCAGCACCTGCTCGTGACCCGGCTGGCCGATGCCCTGCCCGAAACGCTGGACCCCGAGGAAGCGCCATCGATCGCGATGCTGGACTGGCTGCGCGCCGGACACCCGTTGCCCGCTGGTGCCACACCCTGGGCCGAGGCGCTGGCCGCCGGCCATGCACCCGGCCCCAGCCAGGCCGAGCCCGACGACCTGGCGCTGCTGCCCTACACCTCGGGCACCACCGGCCTGCCCAAGGGTTGCATGCACAGCCACCGCACGCTGATGCCCAACACGGTGGCCGGCGCGCTCTGGTCGCAGGCCAGCGCCGAGACCGTCAGCCTGGCGGTGGTGCCGATGTTCCACGTCACCGGGCTGCTCTACGGCGTGCTGCAGCCGGTCTACCTGGGCAGCACCGTGGTCATCCTGCCGCGCTGGGACCGTGAACTCGCCGGGCGCCTGATCTCGCGCCACCAGGTCACGCACTGGACCTGCATCCCGACGATGATCATCGACCTCTTCGGCAGCCCGAACTACCGCGGCTTCGACCTCGGCAGCCTGCGCTACCTGTCGGGCGGCGGAGCGGCCATGCCGCAGGCCGTGGCCGAGCGGCTGCAGCAGGAATACGGCATCACCTTCGCCGAAGGCTACGGCCTGACGGAAACCGCCGCGCCCAGCCACGGCAACCCGCCCGAGCGCGCCAAGCTGCAGTGCATGGGCATCCCCATCTTCGGCGTCGACAGCCGCGTCATCGACCCCGACACCCTGCAGGAACTGCCCAACGGCGCGGTGGGCGAGATCGTCACCCACGGGCCCATGGTCTTCAAGGGTTACTGGGGCCACCCGGGCGCCACGAAGGCGGCTTTCATCGAGATCGACGGCAAGCCCTTCTTCCGCACCGGCGACCTGGGCCGGCGCGACGACGAGGGCTACTTCTTCCTCACCGACCGCCTGAAACGCATGATCAACGCCAGCGGCTACAAGGTCTGGCCGAGTGAGGTGGAACTGCTGCTCTTCAAGTGCCCCTGGGTGCAGGAAGCCTGCGTCATCGCCACGCGCGACGCCTACCGGGGCGAAAGCGTGAAGGCGGTGGTGGTGCTGCGCGCCGAGGCCCGCGGGCAGGTCAGCGAACAGCAGGTGGTGGACTGGGCGCGCGCGCACATGGCCGTCTACAAGGCGCCGCGCGTGGTCGAGTTCGCCGACGCCTTGCCGCGCAGCGGTGCCGGCAAGGTGATGTGGCGGCTGTTGCAGGAGAAGGAAGCCGGGGCGCCCGACTGACGCCGGCTCGCGTCCGCCGGCGGCAGCTTCAGTGCGCCGCCACCCGCGCCAACGCGCGCTGCAGCGCGCGGGCGTCATTGCTCGCACGGTGGCGCTTCAGCCCGAGTTCGGCCACGGCGTCGCGGCGGGCGGCGTCGAGTTGCGCGAGGTGGTCCTCGTCGAGCAGCGCGCCCACCGACTCGAGCTTGAAGCTCGGGCTGAAGCCCGCTTGTTCGAACAGCGCGGCCAGCCAGGGGTAGTCGTGTGCCCAGCCGTCGCAATAGACCGTCTGGCCTTCGAGGTCGCGGTTCAGCGCCAGCGCCACCTCGCGTGCGTCGCGGCCGTGCGTGGCCAGCACGCTGCGCGTGATGCCGTGCACCTGTTCGGCATCGACGTCCCAGTGGGTCCATTCGGCCGCCGGCCGCACCAGCATGCAGGCCGCGCGGCCGTCGGGCAGCACGTAGCCCACCTCGATGGGGTAGCTGCTGCGGCCGAAACCCGAGGCTTCGATGTCGAGCACGCAGGGCAGGGGGCAGGCAGGGGGCATGTGGGCTGACGAAGCTGACGCGAGATTCTTGCCAGTTCGCAAGGAGCGTGCCGCGGCGGCGCCGCGACTTGTTGCCGTTGTGGCAGCGGCCCGGCTGCAGCCCCGGGCTCGGCGGCCACAATGGGCCATGTCCGAAGAGAGTCAGATCGTCGTGCCGCCGTCCTTCGTGGCGCTGTTCGTGCCGCCGGGCCGCATCAAGCCCACGGCGGGCCGCGACGAGATCGCCAGCCGCTACGAGCTCTGCGAAGACCTGGCGCAGATGCTGACCGAGCAGGCCTCGACGAAGAAATGGGAGCTTGGCGTCACCGAAGCCGACGTGCTGGAGCGCTTCGAGCGCGGGCTGCTGGCCGATGCCGGCATCGTCAACGCCGCCGAGGCGCGCTGGGTGGTGCGCCGCCTGGCCGAGTTGCTGCACTGGCCCGACCCCGGCGCGGCTAGCGAGGCCGCCTCCGACGGCGCCTGAGCTGCCGCCGGCCTACAGGCGGAGCGGCCCGGCGCGGAAGATGCGCGCGTCCATCAGGCGCAGGTCGGCGGCCACGGCCACGGGCGTGCCGCAGACGTCGAGCACGTCACGCTGCAGATCCATGCCCGGCGCGATCTCGGTCAGTGTCAGCCGAACCACGCCGCCGCGGTCGGGCCGCAGTTCGAACACCGCGCGCTCGGTGATGTAGCGCACCAGCTGCCCGCGCCGCGCCATGTAGGGCGCGTTGTAGCTGAGGTGCGAAACGGCCGGCACCAGCTTCCGGACCCGGCCTTCCTGCACGATGCGCAGGCGGCCCTCGCCCGCCGCCACCTGCAGCCCGCCGGCGGTGAGGGTGCCGACGAAGACCAGGGCGCGGGCGCCCTGCGTGATGTTGATGAAACCGCCCACACCCGCGATCGACGCGCCGTCCCCTACGCCGAAGCGGCTGACGTTGACGTTGCCCACGGCGTCGAACTCGGCCATGCCGAGCACGGCCAGGTCGATGCCGCCGCCGTCGTAGAAGTCGAACTGGGCCGGCTGGTCGACCACCGCCTCGGGCCAGGCCGATGCGCCGAAGCTCAGGCCGTCGGCCGGTGTGCCGCCGGTCGGGCCGGCTTCCACCGTCAAGGTGAAACCCCCCACCCCGGCCGCATGCGCCATCGCGCCCACCGCCGCGGGCATGCCCACGCCCAGGTTGACGACGCGGTGGCTGCGCTGCGCGAGTTCCAGTACGGCGCGGCGTTGCACCAGCGTGCGCGCGTCCAGTGGCGCGGCGTCGGCCAGCACCGCGGCCGCCGCCAGCATCTGCGCTTCGGCGGCTTCGCCCTGCCAGGGTTGCAGGTAGCTCGGGTTGTCCTGTTCGCCGAAGGTGATGCGGTGCAGGGTCGGGTCGTCATTGACCACCACCACGTCGACCAGGATGCCCGGCACGCGGACGGGCGCCAGTGCGTCGTGGTGGTCGACGAGTTCTTTCACCTGGGCAATGACCAGCCCGCCGCTGTTCCGCACCGCCTGGGCCACCGCCAGCAGTTCGTGGTGGAACGCCTCGCCATGGGTGCTGAGGTTGCCGCGTGCGTCGGCGCTGGTGGCGCGCAGCAGCGCGCAGTGCACCGGGAAGCTCGGGTAGAAAAGCAGTTCCTCGCCGCGAAACTCCACCGCCTCGACCCAGGGCCGGCGCCCCGCCGCCAGCGCCTGCAGCGCCCGTGTGTTGACGGCACCGCCCTGGTAGCGGGCGTCGAGCGCCGTGCGCGGGTCGACGAAGGTGTGCAGGCCCACGCGCGTCAGCACGCCCGGCCGCCCGGCGGCGATGGCGCGGTAGAGGTGGGTGATGACGCCCTGCGGCAGGTTGTACGCCTCGCACGCTTCGGCCAGCGCCAAGGTCGACAAACGCGGTGCCGATCGCCAGTGGCCGCCGCACACCACGCGGGTCATGCCGGCGTTGCCGAAGTGGTTCACCCCGCGCTGGCCGCGGTCGCCCTGGCCGGCGGAATACACCAGCGTCAGGTCACGGGGTTCGCCGGTGGCCAGAAAGCGCCGCTCCAGCGCCTCGGTCACCGCTTCGGCATGGCCGGCGCCGACGAAGCCGGCGCAGGCCACCGTCCAGCCACCCTGCACCAGTGCGGCGGCTTCGTCGGCGGTCTTCAGCAGCACGGCCGTGTCACTCCAGTCGGTGGCCGCGGGCGCGCAGCAGCAGCAGGCAGGCAGAAAAGCCGAGGCCGGCCGAGAGGAAAAACAGGCCCGTGGCGTAGACCTCCGGCGGCGTGTCGGCGCTGCGGCTGACCAGCAGACAGGTGAGCCCGGTGACCGTGCCCACCATCGCCAGCAGTTGCACCGGGCGCACCGTGGCGACGAAGCGGTCGTAGGTGCCGGGCGTGAAATGGCCGTCGACGCCGACGCGTATCTGCTTCATGTCCAGCGGGTGGCCGCGCATCCACAGCGGCAGGGTGCCGGCGAAGAAGGCCGGCAGTGCCAGTGTCACCCAGCCCTTGAGGCCGGGTTCATAGCCTCCGGGCAGCGGCGTGCCGGCCAGCGACAGACCCTGGCGGACGGCGACGACGAGCATCACGGCCCAGAGCAGGGCGGCGAAGACGCGGATGGGGGTCATGGTCGAGCGGTGACGTGGTGGCTGGTGGGCATTCTGCCGCCGCACGGCCCCGGGTCAGGACTTCGCGTCGTTGAGCTTCCAGTCGTAGTCGAGAAAGCCGATCTCGACCTTGCCGGCGCGCACACGGTCCCGGTCGGCCGGGCCGTCGGCCAAGGCTTCGGCGTAGCGGGCCATGAAGGCCGGCAGCGAGCCGATGCCGCGGTGGCCGAGGCGGAAGTCCTCGCCGAACCAGTCGAAGATCTTCGACACCTCCAGCCGTCCGCGCGCCGCGTTGTAGCGGTTGCGCGAACGGTCGCTCATGAAGCGCAGGGCCTGCTCGTCGAGCTGGGTTTCGAGCCTCACCGCGTCGAAGGCTTCCTCGCGCAGCGCGGGGCAGCCGATGCTGGCGCAGTTGACGGCGAAGTGCACCCGCGGGTCGTCGTAGCGGCCGCGGGCGCGCAGCATCTCGTGCTCGATGTCGTCCAGCGACACCTTGGCGCCCAGCAGCGGCACCCACTTCGGTTTCCACGGGCTCTGCAGGAAGCTGCCCAGGTCCTTGATCGATTCCAGCTTGGGCCAGCGCGTGAGGATGAGTTCCACCGTGAACGCGTTGTAGGCGTTGATCAGGAAGGCCATCTGCTGCGGCTTGCTCCAGCCCGCGAAGGTGCTTTCGCCGACAGCCGAGAGCGTGTCGAGATAGGCCTTCAACGCCGCGCGGTCGGCCGCGAAGCCGCCGTAGCGCACTTGCGAGGCCTGGCCGCCACGTTGCACGGCGACATGCTTCTTCAGCAGCGCCGTCCACGCGGCGTGGCCATGGTCGAAGGCCTGCGCGGCGGCCGGGCGCACCAGGGCGGCGGCCAGGGTGAGCAGCAGCTGGCGGCGGTGGAGGGCGATCGGCATGGAGGTCCTCGAGATGGGGCTTCAGGGCGGGGCAGCGCCGCGCGGCGTGCGGCGGGTACTGCGGGGGAAACGGCATCGGCGGCAACTCCGTGGGCTGCGTGGCGGTCAGCGGGTCATCCAGCGGCGCGCGCCGTAGCTCAGCGCATCCACCGCCGCCACCAGCACCAGCATCGCGCCCAGGATGGTGGCCGTCTTGCCCATGTGGAAGAGGCCCATGTGGAAGGACAGCAGCTGGCCCAGCCCGCCGGCACCCACCACGCCCAGCACGGCGGCGGCGCGGATGTTGTTCTCCCAGCGGTAGAGCGTGTAGCTCAGCAGCTGCGGCAGCACCTGCGGCAGCGTGGCGTAGAGGAAGACGCGGGTCTTGCCCACGCCCTGTGCGCGCAGGGCGTCGGCGGGCCCGGCAGACGCGTTTTCCAGCGCCTCGGCAAACAGCCGGCCCAGCACGCCGGTGGTGTGCAGCGCCAGCGCCAGCGTGCCGGCGAAGGGCCCGAGACCGGCGGCGATGAGCAGCAGCCCGGCCCACACCAGCTCGGGGATGGCGCGCAGCGCGTTCAGCAGCAGCCGCGTGGCGCCGCGGCCGGGCGCGCCGTCGTCGGCATGCAGGCGGCTGGCGGGCAGCGCCAGCAGCAGCCCGCCGGCGGCGGCCAGCACCGTGCCCAGCGCCGACATCGCCAGCGTTTCCCAGGTGCCCAAGGCCACGTTGCGCAGGAACTCGGACGAGGTGTCGGGCGGGAAGAACTCGGCCCCGAAGCGCCCCATGCTGCGCGCCGCGTCGAGCGACAGGAACTGCGCCCACTGCAGGTCCAGGCTCCAGAAGCTGGCCACCACCAGCAAGAGCAGCGCGGCGGTGAACCAGCAGGCCTTGCAGCGCGCGTTGAACAACGGCGGCGGCAGCTTGTAGGGCGGGTTGGCGGCGGGGCGCGGGTCCATTTCAGCAATCCGACAACAGTCGAAGCGTGCAGGTACGACCAAGCTTCCCGCCACGGAACCGGCTCTGCCGGGCCGCAGGCGTGCGGCCCCCCTGGGGGGTAGCGAGCGCCAGCGAGCTTGGGGGCTCCATTTCAGCCCAGCGACTTGCGCAGCCCGGCGCTCACGCGGTCGGCCAGCGCCACCAGCGCCACGAAGACGGCGAGCATCGTGAAGACCTCGCCGCCGTTGAACATCTTCATCGAGTTGTCCATCTCCTGGCCCAGCCCGCCGGCCCCGACGAAGCCCAGCACCACGCTGCTGCGGATGGCGCATTCCCAGCGGTAGACGGTGTAGCTCGTCAGCTCGGCCGCGTTCTGCGGCAGCAGGCCGTAGCAGAAGGCCTGCAGGCGTGAACTGCCGTTGCGCAGCAGGTTCTGCGTGGCATGGCCTTCACCGCTTTCCAGGATCTCGCCGTAGACCTTGCCCAGCATGCCGCCGTAGGTCAGCGCAATGGCGAGCACCCCCGAGGTCGGCCCCAGGCCGACGACCCGCACGAAGACCAGCGCCCACACCAGCTCGGGCACGCTGCGCAGCACGATGAGCAGCCAGCGTACCGACTGGCGCAGCCAGAAGGGCCCGCGTGCCATGCGCCCCGACAGCGCGGAGACCGACAGCATGCCGGTCGACAGCAGCGTCAGCGGCAGCGCGATCACCAGCGCCAGCGTCATGCCGGCCGTGGCGATGGCCACCGTGCGCCACGACTCGCGCGCCACCATGGCCAGGAAGTCGGGGGCGTGTGCAGGCGGCAGGAAGGTGGCGAGGAACTGGCCGGTGACCTTCAGGTTCGCCGCTTCGACCAGGATCCAGGGCCTGAACTCGGTGGCCACCATCAGCGGCCACAGCAGCACGAGGCCGGCGCCGAGCCAGAACACGCGCGACAGCCAGGCCGGGTCGCGATCGGGCGCGCCGACGGGGCTGCGCGGGGCGCGGGGCGCGAGTTCCATGGCCGGCGTGCGTCAGCGGCAGTGCATCACCACCGGCGCGGGTGCGGCGGGCGGGGTGTCGCCGGCCGGTGGCGGGGCGCCGAGCAGTTCGTGTTCGTGCTGCGCGTAAAGCTGCTCCAGGCGTTCCCTCGTGACTTCGGCCGAGGGCAGGTCGAAGGCCAGCCGGCCGTCGCGCAGCGCGACGATGCGCGGGAAGTTCGCCAGCGCCATGTCCACCTGGTGCAGCGTGGCCACCAGCGTGACGCCGCGGGCCTGCGCCTGCTGCACCAGCGTCTGCACGGACTGGCGCGCACGCGTGGGGTCCAGCGCGGAAAGCGGCTCGTCCACCAGCCACAGCCCGGCCGGCGCCAGCAGCGCGCGCGCCAGGCCCACGCGCTGGCGCTCGCCGCCCGAGAGACGGTCGACACGCTCGAACAGCTTGTCGGCCAGGTCGAAGGCGTCCAGCGCCGCGTGCGCCGCAGGAATGTCGCTGGGATAGAACAGCGAACGCAGGCTGGCCAGCAGACCCATCGCCGGCAGGCGGCCTGCGAGCACCGCCGTGACGACCCGCTGCCGCGGCGGCAAGGGTGGCGTCTGGGGCGCCAGGAAGAGCCGACCGCGCAGGCGCTGCAGCGCACGCCGCGGCAGCGCCCAGGGGTTCTGCCCGCCGACCTGCAGCGTGCCGGCGCTGGGCGGCAGCGCGCAGGCCAGCACCTGCAGCAGCGTCGTCTTGCCGGCGCCGGAAGGGCCGATCACCGCCACGTGTTCGCCGGCGGCCACCTGCAGCCGCAGCGGCTGCAGCGCGGGCGCCGCACCCGGCCGCGCCGCCGGGTGGCGCGCGGCGACGCCGTCGAGGTCGAGCTTCACGCGCGGCGTGGACGCGGGCTCAGATCAGCCCGGCACTGCGGCCGGCTGCCTCGAGACCCTTGTAGTTCTCGGCCGAGGTGGGGATGTAGCGTGTGGCACGGTTGATCTGCAGGATCTCCTTGCCTTCGGGCGTGGCCGGATCGATGTCGAGCAGCGCCTGCTTGACCTTCTCGCGCAGCGCGGCCGGCATGTCGGCGTGCACCGACCAGTTGTAGTTGAAGAACGGCGGCGTGGTGAAGAACACGTCCACGGCCTTGGTGTCGACCTTGTTTTCGGCCACGAACTTCCTCCACACCGTGATGTCGAGCGCCGCGGCGTCGACCTTGCCGCTGACGACGCTAGAGATGGTGGCGTCGTGTGCACCGCTGTAGGCGATGCGGCGGAAGTCCTTCTCGGGGTTGATGCCGGCGTTCAGCAGGTTGCTGCGCGGCATCAGGTGGCCCGAGGTGCTGCTCT
>LNFM01008956.1_pt1 | contig 14827 bp, 16 predicted proteins | sample 596031 | NCBI WGS metagenome assembly LNFM01 (sample SAMN04254537, study PRJNA301005) | activated carbon metagenome | isolation source: dual media filters at the Ann Arbor, Michigan drinking water treatment plant | place: USA: Ann Arbor
AATGGCACGACGTGGGTCTATTCACCAAAAGTGACAGGACTACCGCTGGCTCAATGGGTTTCAAGAATTCCCGGGCAGGCGAATCAAATCCTGCTTCGAATTAAGTCCACCGGGGGCCATTCAATTTATATTTACGATATGCAAACCGAAACTGTTCTTTCGACTTATGCGATTTCTGGATACGTCGAAAAGTCGTCTCGCAATGGACATCCACATTTAGTTCTATCGCCGCTGGATTCAAATTCTTACGTCGTTGTTTATCCGGTGAACGGCGTTTTGCAATCCGTGCAAAGAACTCGATATGCATCCGAATCTGTTAGCACAGTGCTCAATTCAAGATTAAGTTTAGTTGAAGATTCCTTTTCCTATGTTGAAGCAGTTCGGTCGTCTGGATTTTTTGATGAAAACTGGAACTACAATTCAATTCGCGAAAATCGAACATTCAACAAATTCAGTTTGTCCGAGATGCTGTTGCAAAGTAAATTTAGCATACCCAATGGAGTGTTGATCGAGCTATCGGAAGATCATTTGTTAGCACTGTATCCTCATCGACTCGGTTACGCTGTGAGCTTCGAACTAGACAGCGCGAACGGCCAATCACGCCACGAGTTTCGTTTCTTCAATCGCCGGTGGTTGAAGAAGTAGCTTTCTGCCAGCTTTAAAGACAACTTTCAGACTGTTTCAATTTGAGGCGGTGTGGCTGTTTCATTTACATGTGAGCGACATTTAATGGAATGAATTGCAACGTTTATGATTTGTCTTGTCTGGAAGCATTTAATAGCCAATTTAGAATTTTTGGTGTTCCTGACTTTTGCAATTCGAAAACTGAAGTTAAATGGCAGTTATTTCGAACGCAACAGCTAGGAGTATTCAATGAAAATCAAATCTATCATGCTTATCCTTGTGATCACCAGTCTCCTTGTGTCCAGTCTTGTGCGCGCGGGACAAGATCTCGAGTCTTATGTGACTCGAGGATTCAAAATCGACTACAATTACGGACCTAAAGGAAAACATCACAAGGAATATTTTGTGGGAGATACTCTCGAGCAAACTTTGCGAGCTTGTTTTAGCAATCCTAAGACGTATAACGACGAATGTGTTAGGCAAGTCGCTGGGGCGTTTAAATACCAATTCGTTCGATACCCCTCAATGCAAGGAAACTCATGCGTTACGACTTCCAAGGCTTCAGGATTGACCTTCTATGGCAAGACGCCTCAAGAAACGGTGCGGAAATGCAAAGCGGAAGCGACAACAAGTGACAGAGAATGCGAAAGGAATCTGAATCGAGGATGCCGAGCATGCGGAATCCTTTACGGAGAACGCCAACAAACTTATTTTGTTTTCATGGACCCAAATTCAGATGGCCAAGATCAATTTGAATTACCCGGTAGCACAGAAAATCATTTACGTATTTTAAGCGGAATCCGATGGCAATCGCCCTGCGAATTTTAGTTCAATTGATAATTCAAAGGATTGGATTTCTTCAAAGAGGAGTGGAAAATTTTTTTAATCAGTCTAAAAGACTCTTTGGTTCAAAGCGCAATTAATAAGAGCATGTATGATTTTTCGTAGGTGGACCCCAACGAAAACTGTGCTTTTAGTCTAGCAAAAATCACTGTCAAAAATGCGTTTTCTCCTCTAAGAAATGGCAATTTACAAAATCAAAATCACGAATCTCAAAAAACATTTCGCTAGACGTGACTCACGTCTACGGAGACGGAAGTCTGATCGTCTATGGTCCACTACGGACTAGTTGCGACCTACTTCTGATCTAGAAGTTTCATGCTTTTTCCAAGACCATGGTCCTGAAAAACCCCGAATCTTAGTCTAATTTTCAAAACCTTAGTCTAGTTTGCGAAAGACTTTGGTCCAGTTTTGCTCGACGAGACTAAAGCCGTTCACAGACTCGCCGAAAGGTTGTCTAGATACAACGACTCAGACTGGACTCGAAAGCGGACTAGAGCGATGCAAGGAGTGACTGCCGAACATAGCTTGCCTGAAGCCGAGGTCGACGAAGGTGTAGGTCACCAACACGTACAAAAAGAACTTCATGCACCAGATGCCTCTGAAGTTCTTCAAACAAGAGAGGTCAAAAATGGGAATGAGAATTACGACAAACGTTGCGTCGCTAAATGCACAACGAGTTATGTCAAAGAATTCAACTGAGATGCAAAAGAGCATGGCTCAGTTGTCAACAGGATCACGCATCACTAAAGCTGGTGATGATGCAGCTGGATTAGCAATCAGTGAAGGTTTGAAATCAGAGATTCGTTCTTTGGGTCAAGCTGGACGAAATGCGAACGATGGTATATCCATGATTCAAACTGCAGAACAAGGTATGGGAGAAATCTCAAACGTTGTCACTCGATTAAGAGAACTCGGAATCCAGGCAGCTTCTGATACATTAGGTGAATCAGAGCGTGGATTCATTCAAAAAGAAGTTGATGCGCTTAAAGCAGAAGTTCAGCGTGTTGCTGAATCAACATCTTTCGGTTCACGTAAACTATTAGATGGTACTGGTGGTGTTTATGACATCCACGTTGGAACTCAGGCTAAATCTGAAACAACTGACTGGATTTCTTACGATGCAGCAGTAACAAATGTAACAACTTCTAACTTAGGTGTTGCGGATCTAGATTTCAGCTCTAAAGAAGGCGCTCGTGCTGGTATCTCATCTTTGGATGCGGCACAGTTAGCTATCAACGGTTCACGAGCTAATTTAGGTGCGATGCAAAATCGATTGCAAACAACAGGTGAAGTGATCAGTACAATGGGCGAAAGTCTAAGTGCTGCAAACTCTCGAATGCGCGATACAGATGTGGCAGCTTCTTCTTCTGAATTAGCTCGTAACAATGTTCTGTTGCAAGGTACAACTTCAGTGTTGACTCAAGCGAACATGTTTCCACAGATGGCTTTGAAATTGTTAGGATAATTTGAATTAACCTAAGATTTCAGATTGAATGGGATTAGAACCTACTCGAATGATGAAGCACGTTGATGGAAGTAGCACGTAACAAATCGAGTAGTGAATTTTATAGGGTTTCGAGATAATCCTTGTTTTGTGGGGGGGCAGGCAGACTGACCTCCGCCGAAAAAACAAGCCTCCCAAAAAATTAAAACCTCGATCAAACCCGGTGAAAGCCGGGTTTTTTTTTGAGGTTCGTCGGTTTTTCTGTCGATCATTTTTACACTTTTGAATTCCTTATAAAATCGGCCGATTTCACAAACCATTTGATTTTGCTGTGGTAGATTTTTGTCTCAACCAAAGCAAAACGAACTTTAGAAGAGTTCAATGGAGAAAAATATGAAAACGATCCTTATTCTATTAGCTCTCGTGGCGACATCGACGACTTTCGCTGAATCAGAGCCAAACCTCGATAAAAAAACTGGTGGATCTTTAGTTTACGATCAAATCGGGTCTGATGAAAAATACGTAGCGATCACTGGTGCCTCAGCTAAAAAACTTTACGAATCAATGACTAACGTTGCTGGCTCACGTATGGAAAAAAATTGGGTTCAAAAAGTCGGAACAAACTTCACGTGCGACAGAGTTTATGATTCATCAACAAGAAAGACATCGTATAGCTGCGGGACACGCGTTGACGCATCAGGTGCGGCGACTTCAGGTGGAGCAGGATAATTCAAGGCAAGGTCTCTAGCAAAGCTAAATAAGGCTCTGCAGAATTTCTTAAAGTGATAATTCAAACGCAATAGAAAAGACTCGGGAAACCGGGTCTTTTTTTTTGTGTACTCAGGCTTAGGAGGCGAGTTACCCTATAGACTACTAGGGTGAATTTTGTTCTCAAATTGGTTCAAAGGCGGTCCTGTGAAAATTAATTTTATTTTTACTTTAATTCTTTCACTTTTGCTTTTGAATTGTACGAAAAGCTCGTCGACTCCGGACCCTGGGTGCACGACCTTGCTTTGCAGTGCTTCGAAATTTAGTTTACTTGTCGCCAATTTGGACGGAAGCAATGTCACGCTCGTGAAAACAAGTTCATACCAAGATATGACACATCCACGAGTCTCCAATGATAAAAATTGGATCATGTACACGACTTACAATGATCGAAATGCTGAAAACTGTGCGACCGTTGATCAGGCTTATTTGAATACCGAAATTCGAGCGATTCAAATGGCTGGGTCCAATGATAAATTAGTAGTAAGTCCTGTGAGTGGTCAGCTCAATTCGAATAATTATTGGGTCGGTTCCACAAATGAAATAACTTATCTTTCGGGACCGCCAACAGCATTGAAGTTTTTTCGGCGGACTGTCGATGCCAACATGAATACCACAGTAGGTCCAACCCAAATTTCAGTGCCTGGGACGATCACTCCACTAGATCCAGCAACCCACGCTGGGACAAATAAAATCGTCTATCCTGGTTTGTACGAACAGACTGGTGCCTATTACAAAAGTATTTTTATCATGAATCTATCTGACAGCTCCAATGTTGTGGGTCTATCGTTGGGTCGAGACCACGCCTCAACTCCGATCCCGTGTTTAGATGCCGAATGTGCCAACATCATGGAGAATGATCCAAAAATTTCTCCGGATGGAACCAAGGTTGCGTTCATGCGGCGTGCGCCGTCGTCAGGGGCAAATAGTTTTGGCTGGCACATATTCGTCGTGCCTGTCGCAAGCCCGCTGGCTGAAGTCGACATTTCTTATTCACACATTGGCTCTGATCTTTTTAAAAATGATGTTTTGCCAGAGTGGATTAGTTCGACGAAATTAATTTTTTCCACAATTGATATTGTTTCGTCGACAGTCTTCAATAAAAAGGTTTACACAATGAATGCGGATGGAACCGACCGTCAGCAAATCAGCCTTCCAGAGGGCTTTCGCTATGCCGATGTTTTTCCATACGTCGATGCCGATGGTAATTCGAAAATGATTCTATCTGCTGAAAAGATCGATGCGTCGTGCAGTCCCTGAGATTATAACCTAGACCTCGTCGGGACTAATGTCTCACTATAGGATTTCAAACAAATTCCGATAAAGGCTTTGTGAATATTAAAAATTTGCTGGGCTTAAATTCCATTCCAAAGACAGAGCGGGTCGCGACCAGTGGTCTGACTCAAGTCGATCGCTCGATCAAGTCTGAAAATACCCAAGATCGCGATGCAAATGGGCAGCAATTTTACGACAAGCAAAAAAAGCGACGTCAACGAATGACACCCGAACAATTTCAACGCGCAATCGCGATCCTAAACGAAAAACCGTGGCTTCAAGAAATGTCGTGGAAAGCATTTGAAATGACAGAGGATGATCTTTTGTACGCTGAGGTCCGCGACGTCAACAATTCTGTCATCCGGCGTATCAGCGAGTATGATATGTGGGAGCTTTTTGAAGAAGTCCGTCCTGGTGAAGAGAAAAAAGGCCAGCTTCTTAAGAAAACGGCCTAGTTTTTTCCAACCTTTGACGAGGTTTAAGTACTCACGGCCAAACGGCTGGGATTTTTTTTCCCCCCACACATAGCCTAGAACACAAGCCTGACAAGCAATTGACTCACATTCTCATTGGCCAGTCTGCCATACTGAGGACATGAAACTGCATCGTGTTACGGAGATGTTATGGCTGGGATAAAGATCGGAGGGCTTTCAAGTGGGCTCCCGCCGAATCTTGTCGAACAGGTCATCGAGGCCGAGCGCATGCCCGTGAAACAAATGCAGGAAAAAAAAGCTGTCGTTGAAGACAAAGTCAAATTAGTCGGAGAATTCGAAACAAAAATTAATGACATCTCAAAAAGTGTGACGTCCTTAATTGGCCGCAAAGGTTTTGTGGATAAGCAATTCACATCTGGATTTCCCGATGTCATCGCTGGCACTCTTGACCCCGAGCTCGCAGAACCAGGCGAGTGGACTTTGGAAGTCCTTCAATTGGCGAATAAGCCGTCGGTCGTGAGCAATGGTTTCCCCGATAAAAATGAAACGACAATTGGCGTGGGTTACATCCGTTTTGAAACAGAAGATGGTGAAAAGGAAGTTTATTTCTCTGAAGAAAATTCGACGTTAGAAAAACTCGCCGCAACGATTAACGAATCTGGAGTCGGCGTTCGAGCGACGGTCGTGAATGATCGAAGTGATAAAGAAGACAGTTATAAGATTGAATTATCCGGCGAAAAAACAGGCGATGATTTTGAAGTCAAGTTTCCGGTCGTCTACACCATTGACGGAGACCGCGACTTTCAATTTGTCGAAAATAATGTCGCGCAGAATGCAAAATTCAAATTAGATGGCCATGAATTTGAAACGTCGAGCAACCTTGTTTCAGACCTGCTTCCGGGAGTCACATTAGATTTAAAACAAGCAAAGCCTGGTCAGCCTGTGCGAGTCAATATATCGGAAAATTACGATAAAATTTCTGAGAAGGTAAAGTCCTTTGTCGATTCCTACAATGCAGCACTGGGCTTCATTCAAGGTCAAAATAAACTTGTTGATGGAAAAAATGGGATGCAGCGGCTCGGCCCACTAGGTGGAGATAGCATGTTGCGCATGACCCAGGGCCGAATGCAGTCGATCATCCAAGACATCCAAGTAACGGGTAGTGATATTAAGCGAGTCATTGAGCTAGGAGTCGAATTCAACAGAAATGGAACTTTGAATTTCAATCAGGACAAATTTCGAAAAATTCTCACGGATGATCCACAAAGAGTCGTCAAATTTCTAAGGGGAAACTCGGTTGACACCGGTTTCATCCCAAATTTGACCCAGAAACTAAAACTGCTGACTGATGGCTCAACGGGAATCATTTCATCAAGAAAAAAGAATTTTCAGGGGCGAGTAGATCAATTTGACCAGCGGATTGATCGAAAAGAAAAGTCGTTAGAACGTCGTGAAGAACAGCTCCGCCGGCAGTTTGCCAAAATGGAAGAAGCCATGTCCAAAATTCAGCAACAATCGGGCGCACTGGGCGGAATGGGCGGCGGTCGTGCTTAGAAATTTATTTATTGTAATGGATAAAATTGCGAGGAGAAAAAAATGAGCAACCCGTATCAAAAATATAAAACGAATGCGGTCCTTAGCGCATCCCGAGAGCAGATCCTGCTGATGCTTTATGAAGGTGCCATTCGCTTTACAAAACAGGCGCTGGAAGCAGCCGAAAGCAATCGGATTGCAGATCGAGGACGCCTGATTCTTCGCGCCTATGACATTGTTTTGGAATTGCAAGTTTCTCTTGACCATAAAATTGGTGGAGACTTAGCAAAACAATTAGATCAGCTCTACACGTATACTTTGGATCAATACACCAAGGCGAACATGACGGGGGATACACAGGCTTTGAAATCTGCCATCAAAGTACTTGAAAACTTGTACGAGGGCTGGCAACAGGCAGTGAATAAAATAATTAAAGAAAACGAAGCGAAAGGGGACGCTAAATGATGACCTTAATTCAATACCTAAATGAGAAGAACTACTTTTTAGAAAAGTTTTGTCAGCTCAATGAGGTGCAGTTCAAACTACTTCAACATGGACACGTAGAAGGTCTTGATCACTTTTATAATCAACGAGAGTCGATTATTTCCATCATCAAGAACATTGATACGAAAATTAATCAGACCATCACCATGAACCCAACAGAGAAATTGACTGGACCTGAACGAGAGTCTGTCAAAAAAGCTATGGGAGCCAAAGACGAGTACGTTAAACTCATTTTGGATCAAGACTTAGAAATTATGGCTTGTATCGATCACCTGAAGTCAGAAATTTTCAAAGAATTGAAGACCGTTTCAGCAGGCAAAAAACTAGTCACTAGTTATAAGTCTGCTTCTTAGTCTGAAGTCGGAGAACAAAATTCCTAGACTGCGTATGGCACTTGGCTTGCTTTAATGAGTATCAAGAGATTTGTCCTACGCAGATCTAAAGATTTTAATTTCCATGGAGGATATTTTGACGACGACGACTTCGGAAAATTTGATGCATGTGCAATCACTACTAGATCAGGGAAATTCACAGCAAGCTTTTTTAAAACTTATTGTTCTTTCTAAAACACAGTCCGAAAATGTAGACTTTCTGAAAATGCTTCTTCAGGTTTTGAAGAAAAAATCTGATCATAAAGGGATGATGAAGACCGCTCGGGCGATCTATCAACGATCGAAATCTTTTGCCGATCGATTGGCCTATTTTGATACTTGTTTGGAGTTGGCTGAATTCAAAGAGCTTTCATCTGTCCTGGAGTCTGTCGATCACACGAGTCTAACATCAGATGAGATGCCTAAATTTCTCGATATTTCGATGGAGCTCGCGATTCATCATGGTGATATCGAAAAAATATTTTTCTTTCAGCGTTTGTATGAAGCCAGCAGGATCGTAAGTCCACGTTACTACTATTCTATGGCTCTTGTGGATATGAAAGCAGCTAAAGAGGCTCAGGCTATAGGTCATCTACGATCAGCCTTAACTTTGGATCCCAAAATGGACATTGCGTGGACGGCATTGGCCTTACTGCATCATAAATGTGGAGATTATGATTTGGCGATTGGCAACTTGCAAAGTGCATTAGATAGCAATCCCTATAATCAAACAGCACTTAAACTTCTCTCAGCATGGAGTTCCGATCAAACTTCAATCAGCAAGGCAGAGACCTATATTAACTTTTACTTGGACCGATTTACCTTTGATGAATCTATGACGATGAATAAGATTAGTTTGTTTGAGCGTGCGGGTCGATTTGATTGGGCTCAGTGCGAATATTCAAAATTAAAATTCTATTTCAGTTAAGCTGAAATTCCCTTTCAGTTAAAACGACACCTATGCTAGCCTTGGTTCGTGAGAGTCATCAAGTCGAATGAATTATTGAAAATAGGGACCATCGAGCAGATCGTCCTTGAAACCAAAAGCTGGGCGGAAGACACCAAAATACCAACTCAGCGTGCTTTGGACTTTATTACTCTCTCGGAAAAGACAGACCTTGTACTGTTCGATCGGGAAACCGAGCCGTTGATTAAACTGCTCCCGATGATCCAAGCAAAATCTGGATACCGCCCATTTTTTAAAAGAGCACTCGTATCAGATTATATCGGCTCGATTCCAGCAGAATCCATTTCCGCTGAATTGGATTACTATATCCCAAGTCATTCGCCAGAGTTTTTCAGCAAAGTTGAAAACCATGTTCAAGATGAATTGCAAAAACGGCACTACATCCAAAAAAACCGTGAAGCAGTCCAGAGACGACGGCAAGAGCTTGAATCTTTCAATCAAGAACTTGCGGATGCATCTGGGAAAAAGTTAGAACTTTTAAAGCGTTTCGTTGATGTTGAGGAAGATCGAAAGAAATCCGAAAAGAAAATGCTTTATTTTTTGGACTTTATTAATCAGGAATTTCAGTCACAAGACTTCATTCAACAAATGTTGCGTTTTCTGTGGAAGGAAAATACCTGCCAAGAATTTTCACAAATGATCGGCTTTCAAATTTCGGCGGAAGACTTTTCTTGGCTATCTGTTTTCACTCCGCGAGCCGAGCGAATTTTTTACGATGAGCGAATTGACTTTAGTGATGCCAGTTCTCAGTTGGCGAATCTGCTTAAAAGACCTGTGGGGCGAGTTGGTGTTCTTAATATAGAGTTTAAAGACGCAAAATTTGAACTATTTTATGAATTGGTCGTGGGTCAGTCAGTCAACATTGAGCATTCGATTTCGTTTTTCCAAGATCGGATGCCTATACTTCTTCTTTCAATTTATAATTGGATCGCAAATAAGAAATTAGCCGCACAGTTTGAAATTTGGGATTCTATTTTCAAAAATCGGATTGATCCGATACATTTTATTGATGAAGAATTCAATTTATTGCGGTCTAACTATCAACTCAAGACGACGTTTGTCGCAACCAAGAAGTGCTATGAACGCCTTGCCCAGCGTGACAGTCCTTGCGATGATTGTCCCGTTTTGACAAACAGAGCGACGGGGATGGTTCGAATCAAAGATCGAAAATTTGGGGTGACTGTTTCCAGTTCAAAATCCGGTCTAAAAAATAATTATCTAGTTTTCTATACCGACGAAACATCAAAGGACCAACTAAGGAAAAGGTTGATTCAGTCAGAGAAAATGAAACTGCTTGGAAAACTTTCAAAACATTTGTCTCACGAATTAAATAATCCACTGACAGGCTTAAAGCTCCAAACAGATTTTTTACTTCAGAGTAAGGGGCCACATTTAGATTCATCGCTTCAAGATGATTTGGTACAAATTGGTTCCGCCGTGGTTCGATCTATGAATATTTTGAAAGATCTGAATGCATTCCTAGGCTCGGAAGATGTCCAAATAGGTGAGTATGATGTCCGGGAAATCGTGCTTTCGGCTTTACGACTTGTCAAATCGGCGAGTCAGAACATTCGCATTTTTAATGATGTGAAAACAGCTCGAATCAAGGTTCACCCGGGTTTACTCCAGCAAGTTATCTTTAATCTGATAAAGAATGCTGCTGAGGCGATGAACTATAAAGGAACCCTGAAAATTTACTCGGTGTTGGAGTCTCCAACAGTTTACAATTTGACGATTGAAGATGATGGGCCAGGACTACCAGAATTTGTCAAAAGTAAAATCTTTTCGCCGTTTATCAGCACCCGAGAAAGTTCGGGAGGCACCGGTCTTGGTCTTTACATTGCCTTTGAATCCTGCCGCAAAATGGGCGCACTCTTAAAGTTTGATGAAAACTATAAAAGTGGAGCCCGCTTCATATTACGATTTAATTTGTCCGGAGTTCAGAAATGAAAATTCTCATTGTCGAAGATGAAGATTTGATTCGTAAAACATTGCAGCGCAGTCTGACTTCAAGGGGCCACGAAGTGGAATCCGAGCCGGACGGAGAAAAAGGACTTCTACGTGAACAGTCTTTTAAACCTGATTTGGTATTGCTGGATTTGATGATGCCGATCAAGAATGGATTTGATTTTATGAAGGAAACAGAATCCAGAAGTCCAATTATTATTATGACGGCCTACTCAGGAGATCATCTTGAAAAATTTAGCTCGGATGAATTTCCTCTGGTGATAGGTCTGTTGAAAAAACCTTTTGTTGACCTTCAAGATTTACTTTTACAAATTGAAAGCCTGTATGCGAATCATTTCCGGAAAATATAAAGGCCGCCACCTTGTTTCATTTAAAGCAGATCACATCCGGCCGACGATGGATCGAATTAAAGAAACACTTTTCAACAAACTTATCAGCCACGTTGAAGACGCAAAAGTGTTGGACCTTTTTGCTGGAACCGGCAATTTAGGCATCGAAGCTCTCTCTAGGTATGCTCGGCATGTGACATTCGTCGAAATGAATCCGAAATCAATCGACATCATAAATAAAAATTTAGACCTGTTAGAGATCGAAGATTCGCAATGCGATTTATTTAAAAAAGACGTCTTAAAATTTCTGAAGAGTTATGCGGGAGAGCCGTTTGATTTGGTTTTTATCGACCCTCCATTTACTGAAAAGATGGCAGATGATGTAATGAAGGCGCTGAGTCAATCAAAAGTCTTCGGTGATCAAACCATCATTGCCATCGAGGCCGTGAAACAAGAGCACATTGGCGATCTTTATGAAGAACTCACGTGCTTTGACAGGCAGAATTACGGCGACAAAAGTCTTTCATTATTTCGGAAAGTCGCTAAGATCGAGGCATGAAAATCACAGCGGTTTACCCCGGTAGTTTTGACCCCATTACAATAGGACATCTTGATATCATTCAGCGGGTCGCCCGAATTTTCGATGAAGTTATCGTCCTCGTGGCGGAGTCTGATCGAAAAGAATATATGTTTGCGGTCGATGAGAGGGTTGAATTGATTCGGTCCGTACTCAAAAAAGATTTGCCTGATGTAAAAAATGTTCAGGTTGATAGACATATCGGTCTTACAACAGAGTACATGGCCAAGAAGAAAGCGAATGTCATTGTTCGAGGTCTTCGTGCTGTTGCGGATTTTGAATATGAAGGAACTCTCGCGAACATGAATAAGCGTTTGAGTCCAGATGTCGAGACCTTTATGATTTTTTCCAAACCAGAGTATTATTACATTTCATCGCGTGGTGTGAAAGAAATTGCCCGAAACGGGGGGCCGCTTACGGGACTTGTGCCTGATGTTTTAATTCCGGCAATTCAGTCTCGAAGTTTCCCTAAATTGGTTAAATAGGATAATTTTCGGATAATCGATTGATTCAACAAGGAGACAAAATGCTATCTCAACGAGCCTTAACTTTAAAAAGTTCTCCGACATTGGCTTTAGTCGCAAAAGCTAAAGAGCTGACACAAAAAGGACATCCCGTTATTTCATTGACCGTTGGCGAACCCGACTGGGCAACATACCCAATCGCTGCGGAAGAGGGTATCAACGCCATTCGCACAGGATTTACAAAATACACGGCGGCCAATGGAACGATTGAGCTTCGGCGGGCCATTTCTGATAGAACCCTTCAAGACTTAAAACTTCAATACGATCCCAACAAACAAATCGCGGTCACCAGCGGAGCTAAATTTGCGATCTTTGCGGCGTTGCAAGTTCTTTGTGACGCGGGTGATGAAGTTGTGATCCCTTCACCTTATTGGGTGAGCTATCCGGCGATGGCCGAATTGGCGGGAGCGACGCCTAAAATTATTTTTTGTGATGAAACGGTCAACTTTAAAGTCACTCCGGATTTGCTACGAAAGAATTTAACGGCAAAGACGAAGGTATTTTTATTTTGTTCCCCTTCCAATCCAACAGGATTTTGTTATAGCAACGAAGAGATGAAAGAAATCGCCAAAGTGCTTCGTGAGTTTCCACGAGTGGTGATAATTTCGGACGATATGTACAATCGATTACTTTTTAATAAATCTTTGGTAGCTCCGCATATTTTAAATCATGCGCCGGATCTTGTTGATCGCACGATTGTCATCAACGGTGGTTCAAAAGCTTATTCAATGACAGGGTGGCGGATTGGATGGGCGTGTGGACCAGATAAAGTGATCAAAGCCATTTCAGATTTTGCTTCACAAGCGACGGGTGCGCCATCCAGTATCGCTCAAAAGGCAGCTGAAAAAGCGTTGCCAAATTGCGAACCCGACATTGTGGTCACGAATAAGCTCTTGGCAGAACGCCTTGAGCTTGCTTTACAAAGTGTTCGTCGTATTCCGCAGTTTCAAGTCTTTGTTCCCGATGGAGCTTTTTATCTTTGGCTCAAGATTGAAGGAGCGTTGAATAAATCATATCAAGGAAAAATGGTCACGACATCGGCTCAATTTTGCGAAATTCTATTAAATGATTATTTCGTGGCAACGGTTCCTGGCGAAGAATTCGGACATCCAGGCTATATGAGATTGAGCTTTGCAATCGAAAGCAAAAAAATGTCCGAGGCCTTTGAGCGAATGCAAAAATTAATTCAGGAATTAAGATAGCCGTTACTGTTTGCCGTTCGAGCTTCTATCTTTCGAAATACAAAAGGCCTGATGGATGAAACTGATTTTGCTTCAACAGCTGTGCCTGGTTTTAATAATTGATTCTGCGAGGATGTCAGACTCGTCATGCTTTGAATGATGGGAGTCACCGGCGTCACCGTAGCAGGAACTGGCGTGACCGCCGAATCACTTTTTTGCATGTCTGAATTTGCATTCAAAGTATCAACTTTTTTTCCTCTTAAAAATGCTAATTTTTCTTTTTGTTGTTTTAAAGTTTTTTCAAAGTCTGACATTTCGAGGCCCGTTTGCGGCCGCTCTGGCAAAGAACTGGCCCAGGCAGGTAGTTGATCTTCTGCAAATTGAAGTTTGTCGCGGTTGATTTTTAATATCAAGTCGACTTCGGCTGGATTCAAACTGATTTGATTCAAAATTTGATCCTTACTAAAACCTTGATGAGCCAGTCTTGCCGCGTGGACCCTCATGGCCATATTTTGTTGATCGACTTCGGGTGACGGTTGCGCATAGTGAAGCAAATTTCTTTGTGTCTCCGTCGCGGTATCCAATGCAGATCTAATTTGCTGATTTTTTTCTTCAACGGCTTGGATCAATTCTTTAATTTGATTGGCTCTTTGATCTAAGGTTTGCACTGTTTTTTGGACCTGATGGTCTGTGCGATCTGAAAGATCCTGAAGTATTGAAATCTTATTTTGCAAAAGTTGAAGACCTTTAGCCAGGCGTTGATCTTCCTTTTTTTCTTTTAAACGAAGAAAAATTTGGATCGTTAACGTACTCAGGACAATCAAATTAAACACCGTAAGAATAAGTAACCATGTTGATGACATTCCTCAATTCTAATCGACTGTGGCGGACTTCACAAGTCGGGGAGTCCGAGACTGGCTGCTAAATTCAGAGAACCAGACCTTTGGTCAATTTCCATCCGTAATTTACTCCGGCATGATAATGAGGTGAGGTCACAATGCAAAATAACTCTAATGTAGAACGCATCTTAAAACCCTATGGCTTGCTTTTATTTCTCGTCATGCTCAGCGGTTTTAATTTCAGCTGTGCTCCAGTCAAATTCGCAAGGTCTAATACCATCATGGTGGACCCAAATGTGAATCCAAATTCAACTGAAGTGATTTGCTATCCACGGATCAATAACACTTCGGCTACATTTACCTACACGAGTGGCGGAACACTTCCATTCATTGAATCGAACTGTAATCGCAAAGATTTATCGTATAAGTGGCTCGTGAAAAGAGCCAATGGCGGTGAAGTCGCAGCCACCATCCCTGGTCTAGAACCCGTCATGAACCCAAAAGATATCGACTTTCGTGGGCAAGGCGAAGGAGCCTATTACGTCTTTCTAGAAGCGACACCTGAGGGACAAGCTCCAAGTCCATTTTTCCTAAAGACACCGCTGGAGTTCATCGTACCAGGCCCAGGAACCGGAAATGGACTTGT
>LNFM01008957.1_pt1 | contig 14826 bp, 15 predicted proteins | sample 596031 | NCBI WGS metagenome assembly LNFM01 (sample SAMN04254537, study PRJNA301005) | activated carbon metagenome | isolation source: dual media filters at the Ann Arbor, Michigan drinking water treatment plant | place: USA: Ann Arbor
TTCCTTTAGGCGTTGCGCTCCCGCTAGGGGTTAATGGGATTTAGGAGAATATCATGAAGAAATTTGTCGCAACCGTCGCCGCCCTCGCATTCACCGTATCGCTTGCCGCATGCGGCCAAGAAGGCGAAAAGGCAGCTGAAGAAACCGCAGAAGCAGCCGACGCAACCGGTGATGCCGTTGAAGCTGGCGCAGAAAACGCAATGACCGAAGCCGAAGGCGCAGCCGATGCAACCGCCGAAGCCGCTGGTGAAGCAGCCGACGCAACCGCTGATGCCGCCAAGGACGCAACCGCAGCCACTGGCGCAGCGGTTGAAGAAGCTGGCAAGGACATGCAAGAAGCTGCAAAGTAACTCGCAAGCCATCGTATTAAGCGGCCCGCCCTGCTTCGGCAGCGGCGGGCCTTTTATTTAGTGCACCCGAACTGATAAAGATGGGCACTCAAATCATTGGGAAATTTCGGTACCGATGCCTGTTTGAACGTCGGGCGAGGATGTGGGACACTCCCGACAGTCTCCTTCTGACGTCGCAAGGGCGTTAGCGGTCATTCGTTCATCAACCGCTGGAGCAACAAACTTGTCGAGTCGCCAGATGAGCAATGTCATGCGTTACCGCCTTACAGCGTTGTGCGAAAAAACCGATTAAGCAAGGCTGCCGAAATCGATTGAAGAAGGCACCATAGCGCGGAAAACAATCCAATTTCGATCACCGTTATCGTTGCAGATCAAGTCAGATATCTGCATTCATAGACCTCTTGGTGTCAGACCCCGACGCCCGCTCCGCTCAATGCGACCGGGCGGGACGACATCGAATTCGAGTGGTTTAGATTTGCTGCGGCCAGCGACCGGGAGCGTTTGATCAGGTTTGTTGCCTTTGCCGCTGTTCATCCTGAAATCGACTTCTCGCGGAGCTTGCCGTCTTGCGCGATATGCGAATGGAAATCGCCCCACAAGGTGCAGTTCGGGTCCAAGAAACACTGTGGTCGACGCAGGTCGATCAATCCGTCTATAACGGTGCTTCGGTAAGCGCGCGAGGGAAAAGAATGAAGATAAAGCGGATCGCCATCGATACTCACCCCGAAAACACGGCCTTCCTTTCGCGCGGTGGGAACGGTTACTCGCCCGAACAATTTCAGGCGCTGCGCAAGATCGAGATCGGCAACGGGACCGTCTCGATCCTCGCAACGCTGGCAATCATCGACGATGCGGCCCTGCTCGAGCCGGATATGATAGGACTTGGCGAACAGGCGTTTCGCCGGCTTGGCCTGCCAGAGGGCGCGGAGGTCAGCTTCCGCCAGGCGCCAGTCCCGCACAGCTTGGAACACGTTCGCCGCAAGATCGACGGCGACACGCTCGATGACGCCGACATCCACGAGATCATCCAGGACATATCCGCCTACCGCTATTCGCCAATGGAGATCGGCGCCTTTCTGGTGGCTTGCGCCGGTTTCATGACGACCCAGGAAACCCTGGCCCTCACCCGCGCCATGGCTGACGCAGGCCGACGCATGCGCTGGCCCGCGGAGATCGTCGTCGACAAGCACTGCATCGGAGGAATACCCGGCAATCGCACATCGATGATCGTGGTGCCGATCATTGCCGCGCACGGCCTGACGATGCCGAAGACGTCCTCACGCGCGATCACTTCACCATCGGGAACTGCGGATACGATGGAAGTCCTCGCTGCGGTGGACCTCATTGAGGAGAAGCTTGTTGCTGTAGTCGAGCAGGAACACGCGGTGCTCGCCTGGGGCGGGCGCATGAACTTGTCCCCTGCCGACGACATACTGATCACTGTCGAGCGCCCGCTGCGTATCGACACATTCGAACAGATGGTGGCGTCGATCATGTCGAAGAAGCTGGCGGCGGGATCCACCCACCTGTTGGTCGATATTCCGATCGGACCCAGCGCCAAGGTACGTTCGCAACGCGAAGCCATCCGGCTTCGCAAGCTCTTCGAATATGTCGGGCACAAGCTTGGCCTTGTTCTCGATGTGGTCTTCACCGACGGTTCGCAGCCGATTGGCCGGGGTGTCGGTCCGGTTCTGGAAGCGCGTGACGTGATGGCCGTGCTGCGCAATGAGGACGATGCGCCTGCTGACCTGCGCGAGCGGGCGCTAATGCTCGCCGGACGGGTGCTCGAATTCGATCCGGCGCTCGAGGGTGGGCGCGGCTATGCGCGGGCGATGGAACTGCTGGGTTCGGGCGAGGCGTTGGCTGCCATGGAGCGGTTGATCGACGCCCAGGGACGACGCAAAGAAGTGCTCGAGCCTGGGCGTCATCACCATGAAATCTGCGCTCCGAGCGATGGTACGATCACAGCAATCGATTGCCACCTGATCGCGCGCATTGCCCGTCTGGCGGGGGCGCCGATGGACAAGGGTGCCGGTATCGACCTGCTGCACAAGGTCGGCAAGGAGGTCCGCAGAGGCGAGGCCCTTTACCGAATCCACGCGCATTCGGAGACAGGGCTCATTTTTGCCCGCGAACTGGCTACGGCGGCGTCCGGCTATACGGTGACTCCGTGACAACAGCGCTGTTCACCTTTACCGACGGTGCCCGGCAAGCAGCCGGGCTGGCGAGCGAATGCGGAATCCCGGTCAATCAGATCGATGTGCACCGCTTCCCCGATGGCGAAAGCCTCGTCCGTGTCCATGGGGCGGCGGAAACGGCTCTGCTCTTTCGCTCCCTGGACGATCCCAATGCCAAGCTGGTCGAAGTGCTTCTGGCCGCTTCGGCCTTGCGCGATTGCGGCGCAGAAAAGGTGATCCTGGTTGCTCCCTATCTTGCCTACATGCGCCAAGACGTGCCGTTCCATGAAGGCGAGGCCGTAAGCCAGCGGGTGATCGGCAAGCTCCTGGCTGTCTGGTTTGATGGCCTCCTCACCGTGGATCCGCATCTCCATCGTATCGCGAGCCTGGATGCAATCATGAGCGGGATACCCGCTTTGGCGGTATCGGCAGCGCCTGCCCTCGTGCAAGTCATCGCCATTGATCTCGATCCTCGCACCATCATGGTGGGGCCTGATAGCGAATCCCGTCCCTGGGTAGAGAGCATCGCCCGTCCGCTCGGTCTTGATGTTCTGGTAGGAGAGAAAATCCGCAAAGGGGATCGCGAGGTCATGCTTACGGTGCCGGACATCGACAGAGCGAGCGGAAGACCTGTCATACTTGTCGATGATCTCATCTCCAGCGGCACGACCCTGATGGCCTGCGCAAGCCTGCTGCACGAAGTGGGTGCGACCAGGGTGGAGGCAGTAGCAACGCATTCGCTCGCTTCGGGCACCGATCTGGAGAGGCTGGCCAACACGGGTATCTCCCGCCTGAGGGCAACGGACTCAACTTCAAGCCAGATTGCCTCGATCCCACTGTCAGGAGTGTTGGCCAATGCAATCCGTGGTCAGGGATGGCTTGATTAGACGGAGGCAAGTGATTTCGTCATTTACGCGAAGACAAACTTCGTCACGCTACCGTTTTGTTCGTTCTGGCCTTCTGCCAGTTTGACGAACACCGAGATAAGGTGGTTTATCGAACTGGACGAACAGCAACAGATCGATCGCCTCTTGGTCGCGTTTGAAGCGGCGCTGATCGGCATGGCCGTCCCTGCCCTAGTCCGGAATGGTGACAGGATCGCCGAATTGACAGGCCTGTCGCGCTCCTGGATCGGTCTCATCCTGCTCGCAACAGCTACATCCCTGCCCGAACTCTTCACCAGGGTGAGCGCCTCAAATCCATGCTGCCCATCTGCCTTGGCTATGTGGCCCCTGGCGGGCTGCTGCTGGTTTTAGCCTGATGCTGTTGCTTCGGCACCAGCAATCACCGAAGAGGTCTTTACGAAACTGTCCGGATTGAGCGAAATGGAATCTATCCCCTCGCGGACCAGAAATTCCGCAAAGTCCCCATAATTGCTGGGCGCCTGCCCGCAGATACCGATTTTGATTCCAGCCGCATGCGCCTTGCGGATAGCCTTGGACGGGTCGATACATCGGCTTTGGTGACGCACCACTTCAGGCTTGATGACATTGAGAGCGCTTATGAGCTGTTCGCCAACCAGCGCGACGGCGTGTTGAAGGTCGCTATCCGCCCGTAGTTCAACGCGGGAGTTGGGAGGCGAGACGGCCCTCAAGATAGGCCGCACCGCCACCGAGTGTCACCAACTTTGGAACATCCGCATCGGGGATATTGATGTGGAGCCGCTGGCTCAACGCAACGACGACGTTGAAGATGTCCATGGAATCAAGATCAAGCGCCTCCCGCAGATCCTCATCATCGCCGATCACAGCCGCGTCGGTTTCGGGCGCGATATTGCTAATTTCTTCGACAATGATCGCGCGCAGTTCAGCTTGTGTCATTGCAAAGCCTCCGGTGTGTTGAGGAGTTCATCAATCCGCTTGAGCAAGAGTGCGCCGCGATGGCCGTCGCTCACACGGTGGTCGGCGGCGAGCGAGGCCGTCATGATCGACCTCGTCTCGATGCGCCCATTGACCGACCATGGCTTCGGCAACGGCGTGCCAAAGCCCAGTATCGCAACCTGTGGTGGATAGATGACGGGAAGCAAGGCTTCGACGCCCCGTTCGCCAAGGCTGGAAATGGTCACCGTCGGATCGCTGATCTCTGACGACCGAAAGCCGCCGCGCCGTACGCGACCTATCAGGTCACGCATCTTTGCCATCAGCGCCGGCAAGCCAAGCTTGTCGCTGTCATGGATGGCAGGGGCCGCCAAGCCCCCGCCGCGTATGGCGATGGCGAGGCCGACATGGATGGCTGCACTTGGCGCAAAATTTCCTTCTTCATGGAAACCATTGAATTCCGGATAGTCGCGCAGTGCGAGCGCAGACGCCTTGATCAGCAGCACGGCGAACAGCAGCCTGTCTGCCGATTCGCGCTCCATGTTGTAGCGATTAATCCAGTTTTGCGCCTTTTCAACATCGATGCTGTGCGACAGATAATAATGCGGGATTTCGCGCTTTGACCGGCTCATCGCAGCGGCGATTGCGCGCCGCATCGGCTCAAGATCCGGCAGGGTTTTCGTACTCACTGGCTTGGCTTCGATTGCCAGGTCGGCCACGACAATTGCGCCGTCCGGGCCAGAACCGCGAACCGTGGCAAGATCAATATTGCCCTGTTCCGCGAGCCTTCGTGCGGCAGGAGAAACGCGTTGACGCGTGCCCGCGGTTGGCATGATCTCGGTCGGCATTGGCCGCACCGGTTCGGCCGCAAGTTGGGGAGCGATTTCCGGTTTTGGCTCTTCAATAGTTGGGGTTTCACCGCCGACTAGCGTCGCCAGAACCGTTCCCACCGGCACCTTGGTCCCCGGCGCGACGATCAGCTTGTCAAGCTGGCCATCCTCGAAAATCTCGATTTCAATCGCGCCCTTTTCGGTTTCGACAACGGCGACGATATCGCCGCGATGGACTTGATCCCCGGGCTTTTTGAGCCACTCGACAAGTGTTCCGTCCTCCATGTCGGAGCCAAGTGAGGGCATTTTGAAACTGCCCATGTTGCTTAGCGCCCCATGACGGCGCGTGCGGCACTCACGATCCGCTCAATGCTGGGTAAGGCCGCAAGCTCGAGATGCCGGGCATAGGGGATGGGTACTTCCGCACTGCAGACCCGCGCAGGCGGGGCATCAAGCTCCCAAAAAGCCCCTTCAACAATGCGCGCGATAATCTCGCCCGCAATCCCGCCCGAACGCCAGCCCTCGTCAATCACCACCGCGCGCCTTGTCTTGGCAACCGATTTGAGGATGGTCGCTTCATCTAGGGGTCGCAAAACCCGCAGGTCGATCACCTCTGCTTCAATGCCGTCTTTTTCGAGCTTGCCTGCGGCTTCCATTGTTTTGCCCAGCGAACCGCCATAAGTGATAAGGCTGACATGATTAGCTTCACGGCGAACCGCGGCATGATCGATATCCACGCTCACGGGCTCAACGATCTCCGCGGTCTGGTTATACAGCAGCGCATTTTCAAAGATCAGGACCGGATCTGGGTCGTCGAGTGCTTTTCCCAACATGCCCCTTGCATCTTCAACCGTCGCGGGTGCGAGGACCCGAATTCCCGGAATATGGGAGTACCATCCTTCCAGACTGTGCGAATGTTGGGCCGCCAATTGCCGCCCGCCGCCGGTGGCCATGCGGATGACGAGCGGTACGTTGAATTGCCCGCCCGACATGTGGCGAAGCGTGGCAGCGTTGTTCATGATCTGGTCGAGCGCGAGCAGCGAGAAATTGCAGGTCATCAGCTCCACAATCGGTCGCATACCGCCCAACGCCGCGCCGATCCCTGCACCCGTAAAAGCCGATTCCGACAGCGGTGTATCGCGGATGCGTTCGGGGCCGAACTCTTCAAGCAAGCCCTTGCTGACGGCATAGCAGCCGCCATAATGGCCGACATCTTCACCCATCAGGAACACGCGCGGATCCGCGATCATCGCCTCACGGATGGCAGCGCCCATGGCATCACGGTAGCTGATCTCGGTCATATCCGAAGCTCCGCACCGACATGCTGGAGCAATTGCTCGACGGGTTCCAATGTGCCTGCTTCCGCAAAGGAAATGGCCGCCTCGACCTCGACTGCAACCTCTGCTTCCAGGTTCACAATGTCCGTGTCGTGGATCAGCCCTGCGGCAAGAGCCCAATCATCGAAGCGTTTGATTGGACATTTCTCCGTCCAGGCTTCGACTTCGGCTTTTTCGCGATACAGCTGCGGATCATACATTGAATGGGCGCGAAATCGGTATGTACGGCATTCGAGGAAATAGGGCCCGCCGCCTGAATGTATTGCTGCTGTTGCGTGGCGGGCAGCACCTTCCACGTCGACGACATTCATGCCGTCGACGGCTTCGGAAGGCAGATTGTAACTCGCGGCCTTCAAATGAATGTCGGTCTGGGATTCGGAGAGCTTAAGCGCTGTACCCATGGCGTAGAGATTATTCTCGCACACGAACAACAGCGGCACCTGCCACAGGGCCGCCAGATTGAGCGTCTCGTGGAACTCTCCCTCTGCAACCGCGCCTTCGCCAAAGAAGCAGACGGTGACCCGTGACTTTCCCTGCATCTTGTCTGCCAGGGCAAGGCCAAGCGCAATCGGCAAGCCGCCGCCGACTATGGCATTGCCCCCGTAGAAGCGCGTCGCGGCATCGAACAAGTGCATGGAGCCGCCACGGCCGCGGCTGCATCCTTCCTGCTTGCCATACATTTCGGCCATGATCGTATTGGCAGAAACGCCGTGCATGAGGGCGTGACCATGCTCGCGGTAAGTGGCAACGACAGCGTCGTCGGGTTGAAGGGCTTGCATGATGCCGACAGCGACCGCTTCTTCTCCGACATAGAGGTGAAGAAATCCGCGAATCTTCTCCTGTTGGTAAAGTTCGCCGCATTTTTCCTCGAACCGTCGGATCCGGATCATCTGTTTCAAGAGATGCAGGCTGTGGGTGCGGTCCAGATGAACCTTTTCGGTGGCGGCCATGGTCATGCGGCCTGCTCGAGTGTCGAAAGATCGCCCTCAGGCAGTCCGAGTTCGCGCGCCTTGAGCAGTCTGCGCATGATCTTGCCCGAACGCGTCCGCGGCAAATCGGTACGAATTTCGATCTGCCGCGGGGCGATCGCCGCGCCAAGTCGCTTGCGGGCGTGCCCAAGCAATTCCTTGCGCAATGCCTCTGATGGCTCTTGCCCCTGTTTCAGCGTCACATAGGCTTTGACGATTTCGCCCGCGCGCTCGTCGGGCAGGCCAATCACCGCGGCTTCGGCGACCGCGGGATGTTCCATCAGGGCGCTTTCGACTTCGAACGGCCCAATGAGATGCCCCGCCGACTTGATCACATCATCAGCGCGCCCGACAAACCAGAAATATCCATCTTCGTCGCGCATCGCGAGGTCACCGGTCAAATACCAGCCATCCCGGAAACAGGCGGCATAACGTGCATCTTCGTGCAGATAGCCGCGAAACATCGATGGCCAGCCCGCCTTCAGTGCGAGATGGCCCACCTTCATGGGCGCTTCTATTGGAACAATGTGGTCGCAGCTTGTGTCGACGATGGCCGCTTCGACACCAGGAAGCGGTTTGCCCATCGAACCGGGCTTCACATCCATGGCCGCTGTGTTGGCAATCATGATCCCGCCGGTCTCGGTTTGCCACCAATTGTCATGGAAAGGCTTGCCGAAAACACGCGCGCTCCAAATCACTGCTTCGGCATTCAGCGGCTCACCGACACTTGCCATGAACCGAAGGCGCGAAAGATCGTGACGGCGCGCCAGATCATCGCCCGCTTTCATCAGCAACCGGATCGCGGTGGGCGCAGTGTACCAGACCGATACCTTCTCGCGCGCGAGCGTCGCGTACCAGCGTTCGGCGTCGAACTCCGCCTCATCGACGATCATCGTCACCCCATTGGTGAGCGGGGCTATGATCCCGTAGGATGTGCCAGTAACCCAACCCGGGTCGGCAGTGCACCAGAACACGTCATCCGGTTGCAGATCGAGCACCAATCGCCCGGTGGCGTTGTGCGCGACAACAGCTTCGTGGACATGCATTGCGCCTTTGGGTTTGCCTGTAGTGCCACTGGTGAAGTGCAGCAATGCCATATCGTCAGGTTTGGTACGAACGATCTTGAAATCACCACTGACATCAGCGCAGGCTTTGGCGAAATCCAGCGTTTCGGAAATATCTGGCGGCGGTAAATCAACCAGAATGACATGGCGCAAGCTGGGTATCTCTGCGCGCCACGGCTGAACCTTTTTCGCATAGTCGGCAGCGGTGGTCACAAGCACGTTGGCGGCACCGATTTCCATACGCGCTCGAACAGGTTCGGGTCCAAAAGCCGAGTAAAGCGGGCAGAACATGCCACCTGCCTTCAATGTCCCCAGCGCGGTAATGTAAAGCTCGGGCGTCCGGCCCAATAAAGTGAACACGTGCACGCCCTTGGTGTGGCCAAGCTTTTCCAGAAGAGATGCGAAACGGTCGGTTGCTTCCTTGAGATTGGCGTAGCTGAAACTCCGCACCGTGCCGTTCTTGCCAATCCAGCGGATGGCTTCACGGTTGCCATGGCCGTGTACGACGTGCCTGTCCACCGCCTCATAGCCAATGTTGAGTCCACCACCTGTCAAACCGTCGAGCCAGCTTCGCGCAACATCCCACCCCAACCTGTGGCGTTCAGCACTATCATCTGGAAGATTGGCGCGCACCTTGGTCGCATCGGGCTTGCGGATCGGTTTGACTTCCATTGCATCGGCCTCTCGGTACGCGGTAAATATACCGGCTTGCCCCGTTCGCGAGATAGGTATTCCTCCTTATCAAGCTTTGCCCTGTAAAGTTGTAGGGGCTGGTCTGTTGAAGGCGATCGGAAAACGCCAATGGACCCTAATCAAGACCAGACGATTGCTTTTTTGCTGGAAGCCGGCAGCTTTGGTGAGACCGGAACTGTCGACCGTATCGACACACATTGCGCGGTCGTCTTCCTGATCGGTGAGCGAGCCTACAAACTCAAACGCGCGGTGAAGTTTCTGTATCTTGACTACAGCACAACTGAGCTTCGCCAACAGGCCTGCGCGTCAGAACTGCGGCTTAACCGGCGCACGGCGCCTGAAATTTATCTGGAGATTCGCTCGATCAACAGATTGCCCGATGGCAATTTGACGTTCGAATCTGGGGGTGAACCCGTCGACTGGTTAGTGGTGATGCGCCGGTTTTCGCAGGATGATCTTTTCGATACGATGGCTCTACATCAACGGCTTACGCCAAATATTCTCCGCGACCTGACCGATCATGTGGCGCAATTTCACGCAGAAGCTGAAGTCACGCCGGACTTTGGCGGCGCGCAAGCCATGCGCGCCGTGATCGACGGAAATCTGCAGAACATGGCGTTGAGCCAGACGATCCTGTCGGAGGATATGGCAAACCGACTCACCGTGATCAGTCTTGCTACACTGGATCGGGTAGGACCAATTCTGGACGCGCGGCGAAGCTCGGGGCAGGTGCGGCGCTGTCACGGCGATCTGCATCTGGGGAATATCTGCCTTTACAAGGGCGAGCCGACATTGTTCGACTGCATAGAATTTAGCGACGAGATTGCCTGTACAGACGTCCTCTATGATCTGGCGTTTCTCGTCATGGACCTGTGGCGGCGCGAGTTGAAGGCCGAAGCAAATCTGGTTTTCAACCGCTATCTCGACATGGCGGGAGACAGTCTAGGTATAGCGGCCTTTCCTCTGCTCCTATCGACCCGGGCGGCATTGCGTGCGCATGTCAGCGCGGCGGCATCGACAATCCAGCCTTCGGCCGACGAGCGGCTGCGCAAGGAAGCTGATGCGCGGAACTATTTGCTACATGCGATCGGTTTCTTGTCTGCTGGCGAACCTCGTTTGATCGCCGTCGGTGGACTGAGTGGCACCGGCAAATCGACGCTGGCAATGGCGCTTGCGCCAGAACTTGGGGTTGCGCCGGGTGCGCGCGTATTGCGGAGTGACATTATCCGCAAGAGAATCAGAGATGTGACGCCGGAATCCCGCCTTCCAGAAAGTGTCTACACCAAGGAAGAGCGCGAGCGGATCTACCGCGGGCTCGGGCACCGCGCGGTTGCTGCTCTGGCATCAGGATATGCCGTTGTGGTGGATGCCGTCTTCACCGACCCCGAAGAACGCCACGCAATCGCTGAGGTTGCGCTGAATGCCGGTGTGAAATTTCTTGGCCTTTGGCTAACAGCACCAATCCCTGTGCTGGAAGCGCGGCTGGAGCAGCGACACAATGACGCGTCAGACGCAACGGTTGCCATTCTTCGCCAGCAATTGGATTATCAGATCGGATCGCTTGCAGATTGGTCCGCAATAGACGCTGGTGGAGATGCGGCGCGCACGCTGGCACGCGCCCGCTTGGCAATTAAGGCCTAGGCCAGATGACTGGTCACTATCTGGCGATGCAGTGCGACGGCCCAGGGCAGCCGCTGCGCGTCGTCCATCGCGCAATGCCCGTTCCAGGTCCGAAAGAAATGCTGATCGAGGTTGCCGCCTGCGGAGTCTGCCGAACCGATCTGCACGTCATAGACGGCGATATTCCTGCGCATTATCCAATCGTTCCCGGTCACGAGATTGTAGGCCATATCCGGCAGTTGGGCAGCAAAGTTGAAGGCTTCGAGCTTGGCGAGCGCATTGGCGTCCCGTGGCTCGGCCATACATGCGGGGAATGCGACTACTGCCGGTCAGGAAGGGAAAATCTCTGCGATGTCCCGGAGTTTACAGGCTGCACACGCGATGGCGGCTATGCGGAATTTGTCGTGGCGGACTCGCGATACTGCTTTTCACTGCCCTATCGCTTCTCTGACGCGGAAGCGGCACCTTTGCTGTGTGCGGGACTGATTGGCTGGCGAGCCTTTCGGCTAGCCGGAGAGGGTGATCGCGTTGGTCTCTACGGTTTTGGTGCGGCAGCGCATATATTGGCGCAGATTGCTGTCTGGCAGGGCCGCTACGTTTACGCCTTCACCAAGCCGGGCGACGTTGCAGGACAGGCATTTGCCCGCAAGCTCGGCTGTGTTTGGGCAGGCGGATCAGATGTGCCGCCTCCTCAACCACTGGACGGTGCAATTTTGTTCGCACCAGTCGGTTCACTAGTTCCATCGGCACTCAAGGCGGTAAGAAAAGGTGGGCGCGTGGTTTGCGCTGGAATTCACATGAGCGATATCCCCGCTTTTCACTATGCCGATTTGTGGGGTGAGCGCAGCATCTGTTCGGTCGCGAACCTGACAAGGGAGGATGGCTTGGAGTTCCTCACCGCAGCCGACAAGTCCGGAATCAGCCCAAGCGTCGAGACAATGCCACTGGCACAGGCCAATGATGCGCTTACTCGACTTCGCAATGGATTGGTGCAGGGTGCGGCGGTGCTTATGCCCTGAGTTTCAATTTTGATGCGAACTCCCAAGGGGGGGGTGTGGAAGAAGGCCTCAACGTCCCGGCCGCTCTAGGTGCAGCCATGGTTGATGGGATATGCTTGTGGCGAGTGTAGCGGTGAACGGCAGCTATTCGAACCGAGTTTCTAAGACCTGACAGTCCGCATACAACCCTTTGCAGTCCTTCGCTGACCATTAAGGTATGCCACCATCAGGCTTCGGGAATGACCGCTCAGCTAGCGCGGCAAGCCATTCCGGATTTCAGAAAATTTAGATGAACGAATGACCGGTAACGGGAGATCGGTTTGCAGCAATGAATGTCGGCTTTGTCGTCGACAGCGGTCATCAGTAGCGCGACTCGGGCAATGGCGGCTTTCCCCCTTTCGCTCTCCAAAACCTGCCTGTCAGGACACGACAACAAAGCAGACATTCCCGGTCGCGCTAATACCGAACTATGAAAGAAGATGGATTTGATGCTCTAATGCACGATGCCTGCGTCGTTTGGGGCTTCTGCGGTTGTATCAAGCATGGTAAGCAGCTTCACGTAGCTCAATTTGTACCCTCCGAAAGCCCCGTTCATGCGGCCCAACTTGTCGAGTGGCTTTTGTTGGCAGACGACGTCAATCCCAACTTGGCGAAGTATAAGCGCCACAAAACGGCTCTTAGTGTCTCTTTCACAAACCACATGGGTGGCGACGTAGTGGAGCCGAAATTTGCATGGCCCTTTTCGCTAACGGAAAAGTGGGGCTTGACTAGTCGCGTCGCAGCAGGGGGCGATCGATCAGTACGGCGAGGAGCAGGGCCGGGCCGTTATGCGCTTCCCATGCGTGGTTGGTGCCGCGCTGGATGACGACCTGGCCGGGCTTTATCCGCGTTTCGCTGCCTTCGAGGATGAGCGACACCTCCCCCTGCAACAGGCAGATGATGTCGAGCGAATGGGTCTCGTGCATCCCCGAATGGCGCGTCTGGTCGATGATGTGCCCTTCTCCGCCAACCGTGGCAAAGGCGGCGCGGGTGGCGGCGTCGAGCGCGGGTTTGGCCACGCCGGGTGGGGTCGGTTGCATGACAAACCAGCGGACCTGAACATTACCGGGGCGCGGGCCGAGGACCGCAGTGCTATTGCCGCGGTCGCTGTTGTCCTTTGGGTCGAGCGGGCCGGAAGCGATATCTTCCCATATCTCGAACAGCCCGCCTACATCCGGATCACCCGCGCTGGCGGAAGGGCCACCGTCGAGGATGATGACCGACTGCCCATCGGCATCGTCTCCGGTGATGATGCGGCGCATCACGGCTTTGAAATCGGCCATGGCTTCTCTCTCTGTTATTGTGGCTCATGCTCACCCCCACGCGAGTAGTTGTTGTGTCGACACTTTACTAGCACTTACATAAGCGAGAAAAGTTAGTCGGAGCGTTGTCTTGAGAATGTCCGCTTTGACCCGCTGGGTTCAACATTCCAGCCGAACAGGCTGGTGTGCGACAGCCCTGAAACCGGTCATTCATGGGTTCCGCAAAACAGCTGAACGAACGACCGGTTTTGACAACGAAGTTTGGAGCAGTGAACAGCAGCAATGTTAGCGTTTGCCGAAGATACAACCCTACCGCCCCTCGCGCTAACGTTCTGGGCATTAAAGGGACTTCAGCGCCCAGCCCAAACCCGCTATACCCCCATCTATGGCCGAGCCTCCGCTCTACACCCGCCACCAATCAGGTCGACGCCCGCTGACCGTCGTTGCCGGGCTTTTCTGCGCAGCCATGGTGTGGTTCGGGCTGTGGAAGGAAGCGCCATGGTATGCGATGCTGCCGATGTGGGCGGCCCTGATCATGATGGGCTGGCTGCTGATCAGTAACCCGCAATCGGGCTCGGTGCTGACGCGCGCGGCCCTGCGCTTTTATCATGGGAAGCAGGATCGCACGATTGCCCTGGCCAATATCGCCGCGGTCAAAAAGCACATCTGGAGCGAAGGGCCGGACGAGATCATTCTGGAGCTGCACAGCGGCGAGAAGGTCTGCCTGCCTTCGCAAAGCATTGACCGCCGCTTTATCGAAGTGTTGCAGCAGGCGGGTGTCCGGCGGGCCTAGCTTTGGTCGATGCCATCGTCCGGATAGAGCCGGTCGGACACCGTCTTGAGGAGCAGCGGCGCGTTGGAGGCAAAGGGGTCAACACGTAGCTCATTGCCGTCGCCGAAGACGATAAAGACCGGACCCATGAATGCCTTGCGCAGCGCGACCGCCTCGCTGACCTTGCGACTTAGCTCCGTGCCGCCCTTGCCGCGCCAGAAAAGCACATCACCGCGCCAACGAATACCCGTGCGACGGACTTGCCCATATTGGAAGATCGTGATCAGCGTGCCGCCGCCAAAGGCGATGATCAGCCAGAAAAGGATGCGCATCTGGCTCTCGGCATCGGGCCGGTTCGACCCTACAAACAGCCACATATAGGCAAGGAAAAGCGTGAATAGCAGGCCGCCGATGATTGCGACGGCGTAAGTTCCGCCGGGCCTTATGCTGCGCCAACCCTGCTTTTCGGGCGAACCTTTGCTGCCCCATGTCGTCAGCGTAAATACTGCCACCGTCGATATCAATGCTATCACGATGTGCCTGGTCCAGTCGATGTCCATTGCCTGTCTCCAAAACCCATCTAGACAATATCAACTATTGGTAAATCGCCGGTTGATGCAACTAAAGGCTTATTCAACGTTCAGTCTATGGGATGACGGTCTGAGACCGGACGGTCTTGGCAACACATCGAAAGCTGCCGCGCTGTCGCTGCTGAATGAAAGGCAGGTTTCGACGAATTCACGTGGCGCAGGGAACGACAGGAATGTTGGCGGATGCAGGCGTGAGTGGAGCCTACTGTCATGTGACCGATTCCGACAATGTTGCAGTCGTTCGCGTGCCCAGCTAGCGACAGTATATGCAGACCATTAGGCCAGCCACAAAAAATGACGCGATGGATT
>LNFM01008958.1_pt1 | contig 14825 bp, 14 predicted proteins | sample 596031 | NCBI WGS metagenome assembly LNFM01 (sample SAMN04254537, study PRJNA301005) | activated carbon metagenome | isolation source: dual media filters at the Ann Arbor, Michigan drinking water treatment plant | place: USA: Ann Arbor
CATGGCTGGCGGACACATCAACGGCCGCGCCGGTCTCGAAGGCACGATGCTCGGGCCGTCGCTGTTCTCGGGGCGCGTGGCAGGGTGCTGGGCCGCACACGAGGCCGGACACGGAGCCGGCTTCGTCGGCAAGCCGCACCGGGAGTGAAGTTCTTCACGACGACAGGTTCGACCTCGAACAGGTCTCAACCTTTCGTGTTACGGCGCCCCGGCGCCGGATTCGCGGTCTCGCCAAACGGTCAATGCCAATCGACCTGGCTTTCCCGTTCGGCGATTTTTCTGCATGCCCGCAACTCGGCCCAGCAACTCACTCTCGCGACTCATCCTCGCAGCTCCGCGCGGCGATGACTCGGCGGTGCACCGTACCAGCGCTGCGCGGCACGGGTGAAGGCACTGAGTTCTGAGAAGCCCAGCAGGAAAGCAATCTCGGTCAGCGGCAACTCGGTGTCACGCAGATAGAGGTCGGAGAGGCTGCGCCGGGTCGATGTGAGAATCTCCTCGTAGGTGGTGCCGGCAGCTCCCAGTCGCGACTGAAGCGTCGATGCGCCGATGCCCAGCGTCTCGGCGACGTCGCGGACACGCACAGCGCCACTTTCGAGGTGGGTCACGAGGGCTTTGCGCGTCGCGACCACGATGTCTGCAGCCGGCGCATGTTCGGCGAGCATGCGCTCGGCCAACTGACGGATGAGTTCGAACAATCTTTGATCGGCATCGATACTGCCGCGCTCGAGCACCAACTCGCGAATGTGGAGTGTGGTGACCGGCATGTCGAAGTGCACGTTGGGTCCGAGCACGCGTAGAACGGTTTCCCGGCAGGGCAATTCTCGGTGTTCCAGATCGACGCGGACGGGCATCCAGTTCTGACCTGCGTGCTTGCGCAGACGGATGATCAGAAGCGCCATCGCAAAACTGACGAACTGAATGCGCGGTGCGATGAACTCTGGTGGGAATCTCACCGCCAACCGGCCAACGCCATCCTCCTCCTCGAACGTGACGACCAGCGGCGCTATCACCAACTCGAGGTAGCGGGCCACTGCGGAGACCGCGCTGCGCACGGATGCCGCATTCAAGATGAGATAGCCGAGAATGCCGTTCGCGCCGGTTTGATAAGCTTCGGCCCAATGAATACCGAGGCAGGGGTCGTTCGATCGATCGGAGGCGAGCGCCAGAAGCCGGGCGATCGCATTCAATGAAAGCTCATGGTCGGGCTCGGAGAGTTCGCGCGCATCTATCCCCGACTTCTGCAGGAGATCTTCGAGGTCCAGATCCTTGCGGGAGGCGAATGGACCGAACCCTTGAATGAGGCCGGCCCTCGCACGCGGCTCCCGCTCCCTCGCCATCGGAGAATTCTCCCACATGCCGCCCGTTCGCGGGTCATGAACGCGCCGTAGACGAAATATCAGTAAGGCGTCAAATTCCAGGTTCAACTGTCAAGCGAGCGGCCGCCACGGAGACTATCCAAAGGTCATCATCGCCGCCCAGATGGCGATGCCGAGAACTCGTTTCGCAGAGTGAGCCATGGCCAAGATGAAAACAACCAACATTTCAGACAGCGTAATACATCTGCTGCATCGAGCGAGCCAGTTCGCCGACTACCAGTTCGAGCAGGCGACGGCCGCCCATGGCCTGACCGCACGCCAGATCGTGGTTCTCGACGCGATCGCAAAGATGAATGAACCGAGCCAAACAGCCGTATGCGACGCGACCGGCATCGACCGTTCCACGCTCGCAGACATGGTGCGCCGCCTGTGTGCGCGACGTCTCATCGTCCGCCGCCGGAACAGGTCCGATGCACGGGCCTATACGCTGAGGCTCACCGAGGATGGGATGGACGGTCTCGACAAGCTCCTGCCGACGATGATCGAGGCCGAGCAGAGAGTGACCGGAATGCTCAGCGAGACCCGGCGTCGGGAGTTCATCGAACTGCTGCGCGCGATACTGATGCCACCTCCCGCCGCGCCCCCTCGCAAGCCGTCGCGCACGTGATATTGCATCTCCTCGCACCGATGCGGAGCGGCACCCCGCCGCTTACCTGTATCGGCTGCCGGGAGATTCGATCTTGGCACAACTAGATCCTCGTCTCGATCCTTATGGCGCGTTCATCGATCGCGTCGCAGTGCCCTCAGGTGGCGATGGGCCGCTCTCCAGCGTCCGGCTCGCCATCAAGGACAACATCGCTGTCGCCGGGCTCAGATGGACGGCCGGACTGCCGCTGTATGCAGATCGTATCGCGCATAAGGATGCTGCTTGCGTGGCGACGCTGCGTCAGGCGGGCGCAACGATCGTCGGCACCGTGGCGACCGACTCTGCCGGGTTCGGCATGACGACTCCCGGGGTCGCCAATCCAATCGCGCCGGGACGCACGGCCGGCGGCTCCAGCGGCGGAAGCGCTGCGGCCGTTGCCGGTGGTCTCGCCGATCTCGCACTCGGCACGGATACCGGCGGTTCGGTGCGTGTACCAGCGGCGTGCTGCGGGCTCTACGGATTGAAGCCCACCTATGGGCGTATTTCGGTCGAGGGCGTGACGCCGCTGTCGTTTGCATTCGATCACGTCGGACTGCTCGCTGCCAATATCGAAACCCTGGAGAAGGGCTGGCTTGCTCTCAGCGGTCAGATCAGCCATGCCGAGCCCGTGACCGAGATCCGGCGTATCGGCTTCGATGCCGCACGGCTTTCGATAGCGGATGGCGCGATCCGCGCTGGCATCGAGCAGATGCTGTCGCGTCTCGTTCGCGAAGGCTGCACACTGGTCGAAGTGGAACTGCCCGATCAGTCGGCCCTCGGCGAGATCCACGGCGCGATCGTGTGCGGGGAGGCGCTCGAGATCTGGCGAGAACATTGGCCTGTCCATGCCGGCGGGTTCACGAAAACCGCTGCCCGGTCGCTTTCCTATTCCGCCTTGCTAGAGCCGGGTGAGATCGTAAAGGCACGCCATGTCCTCGTCGACGTGAGGCGGTATATGGCGGAACAGTTCGCAAAGGTGGACGCAATCCTCGGTCCGACGATCGCTGTGGAGCCCCCAGAAGTCGGCGCGCGGCAGGTGTCGATGGGGGGTGTCGACGTACCCGTCGTGAATGCTCTCCTCGCCGAGACGTGCCCGTTCAATGTCTCGGGTCATCCCGCGCTCAGCTTGCCGCTTGCTTCGCACACGACCTGCGGCACGCCGGTCGCGTTGCAGATCGCCGTGAAAGCCGATCGAGAGCGTTCCGCTCTTGCGTTCGCCCGCACGATAGCGAACATCGAAGCTCAGGCTTGAACGGGAGCGGGAGGAATTCGGAAATGATAAAGGCCGTCGACGCGAAAACCGTGAAGGCATGGCTTGCCGACACGAGCGAGCTGGCGTTTCTCGACGTGCGCGAGCACGGCCAATATGGCGATGGTCATCCGTTCCATTCGACGTCGGTGCCGTTCAGCCGATTCGAGCCGGAAATCGTGAGGCTCGTGCCGAATATCAACGTACGGATCGTGCTGTTCGACGCTGGTGACGATGTCGCGCAGCGTGCGGCGGCGGCGGCAGAGACGCTCGGCTATCGCGATGTGAACGTGCTCGACGGCGGCGCTGCTGGCTGGAAGGCGGAGGGCTTTACGCTGTTCGCCGGCGTCAACGTTCCGAGCAAGACGTTCGGTGAGCTGCTCGAGCACAAGCGGCATACACCGCGAATCTCGGCGGAAGAGCTGCAGCGATTGAAGACGTCCGGCGAGCGCTTCGTGATCGTCGATGGCCGGCCGTTCAGCGAATACCAGAAGATGAACATTCCCGGTGGTGTCTGCTGCCCGAACGGGGAGCTGGCGCTGCGTATCCAGGAAATCGTTCCCGACGCTTCAACGAAGATCATCGTCAATTGCGCGGGGCGAACGCGATCGATCATCGGCGCGGAGACGCTGATCGCGCTCGGGCTGCCCAATCCAGTGCTGGCGCTGGAAAACGGTACGCAAGGGTGGTTCCTGGCGGGGCTCGAGCTGGAACGTGGAGCTGGACGGCGCCATTCAACAACATCGCCATCGAGTTCCGCCTTGGCCGAGCGCCGCCGGCATGTCCGCCGTCTCGCCGAAGCTCGCGGCGTGCGCTTCGCACCTGCCGAGACCGTGGCGGGTTGGCTCGACGATGCGATGCGGACGACGTTTCTGATCGATGTGCGCACGCCCGAAGAGTTCGCGGCGGGGTCGGCTCCGGGCTTCCAGCACGCGCCGGGCGGCCAGCTCGTGCAGGCGACGGATCAATGGGTCGGCGTGATGCGGGCGCGGATCGTTCTCGCCGACAGCGACGGCATTCGCGCGCCGATGATGGCGCAGTGGCTCGCTCAGCTCGGCCACGAAGTTAGTGTGCTGGAGGGCGGGATCGCTGCGGGTTCGGGGCTTCCCGCACGAGCTGGCACGCCGGCCTGGAGCCCGATCGGGCCGGCAAGGATCAGTCCGGATGATCTCGCGCGACGGCCAGCGGCGCAGCGCCCTGTCGTCGTCGATGTGCGTGCGTCGTTCGACACCCGCAAGGCGAACATCGCGAACTCGCTGTGGTCGATCCGGCCGCGCCTGCCGCGGCTCGCATCGCAGGTAGCGGGCCGGGACGTGGTGTTGGTGGCGGACCGTGCCGATACGGCAGCGCTGGCAGCCGGAGAATTGACTGCCGCGGGAGCGCGCGGCGTGCGGTGGCTCGATGGTCCGCCGGCCACGTGGCAATCAGCAGGACTGGAGGTGGTGGCCACTCCGGGTATGCCAGCCGACGCTGATTGCATCGACTATCTGTTCTTCGTGCACGATCGGCACGAGGGCAATGCGGAAGCCGCTCGTGGTTACATCGCGTGGGAAATGGGCCTCGTCGATCAACTCGACGAGGCCGAGCGCGGCGTTTTCAGATTGGCCGGCTGATCTGATCATTGCATCCGCGACACCTGGGAACTGGCGCCCGATCGGGGGGCCCGTAGGCAGCCGACGCGACCTTCCCGGGTGCTACTTCTTGGGTTGGGATTTCTGGGCGGCCTCGGCCATCAGGCGGCCGAGCTCCTGGGCCTGCAAGGCGTAAATCTGCATCTGCCGCTGGGCGTGCCGGCCCTGGATCTCGAAGAAGTCCTTCATGTCCCGGGCTCGCGCCAGTTCGGTCGCCAGCTTGAAACCGGCGTCCAGGTTCTCTTCGGTGAAGCGCAGCATCTTCGATTGAAGATCGATCGTCGCCTCGGTCATCGCCTCGGAGGAGCGCGTCAGGTGCTCCTGTGACTTCCGGGTCATTTCGAGCATCTGATTGTAAGATGTCCGCGCCTGCTCGATGTTCTTTTCGGCTGCCTGACGCATAGCGTCGGGGATTTCCATCTTGGGAATTTCGGCCATGGCTGTCGTCTCCGTCTGGTGTCACGAGGCTCGGTTGTGCTCACGAAGCTCAGTTACGATCAGGCAATTGCCGGCGCCTGCTCTCAGAGCGCCGCGGTAGGGAACGCTGGTCATCATCGCTCATCTCGGGCACGCCGTCATCATGCTGTTCAGACTTCCAGGGGGGCGGAACACGAAAGTCTCTTTCAGATCCTGCGCTTGACGAAGCCGCTGCGTTGGTGCCCTTGGTTCCTATCCGACAATTGAACAGTGTCATGAGGCGTGGTGCAGAGCGAAGGCCAAACGGCAGCGAAAGCCACCGCCACGCAAGATGATGCGGCCCGCACGGTCGACATCGGTCGCCTCGCGCACGAACTGCGGACACCCCTGGCTGCGATCGTGGTGCTGGCCGAAATCATCCGCGACGAGCGGCTCGGCCCGCTCGGCAACGATCGCTATCGGGCCTATGCCGCCGACATTCACCAGAGCGCTGCCCTCGCCAATACCGTCGTCGCGGCACTCCTCGATCCGGCTGGTGAAGCTGGCGGTGGTAGCGGTCCGCTGGAGTTCGCAGAACTCGACCTCGCGTCGATCGTCGGAGGGGGTGTCTCCGCCCTCCAGGCAATGGCTGCAGCTTCGGGCGTCGCGCTGGTGGCGCAGATCCCTGCGAGGTTGCCTCACGTGATCGCAGACCGCCGCAGCGTGCTGCAGATGCTCAACAACCTGATCGCAAACGCGCTGAAGTACACGCCACCGGGCGGGCAGGTGGCAGTCCATCTCGGCTATTGTCCGGGCGGGCCGGTGGTACTGGAGGTCGTGGACAATGGCGACGGGATGAGCGAGGCGGAGCTTCGCCGCGTCGGTCCCGGTGGTATGACGGCAGAGCCATTGCGCCGGCGGTCGGGCGGCACCGGGATCGGCATTCCTCTCGTTCGCACGCTGGCTGCCGCGGGAGGTGCTAGGTTCTCGATCGAAAGCGAACTCGGACGCGGCACACGAGCCTCGATCGGGTTTCCGCACGATCGCGTGGTGCCGGTGTAATTGAACCGTCACAATGCGCTGCCGCCCGGAAATTCCCGGTCGCTGCGGCGTTTATCTGTTGAAGGCCAACATCGATTGCACTATGTCGCGGCTGAGCATTCCAGCGACGGACCAGCCGCCGCCGTTTCCAGTCCGCCTCGTTCGTGGGGCGTAGTATCACCGGCACTGGTCGCGACACATCACCAGCGGAGGGACATATGGACACTGTGCTTATCATCGGCGCGGGCGCCGCAGGCTCGGTCGTGGCGCAGAAGTGCGCGATGAACCGCGACGTGTTCAAGAAGATCCACCTCGCTTCGCGGCGGCTCGAGAGCTGCAAGAAGGTCGCAGCGCGCTGCGAGGGCAAGATCGGCGTGCATCAGGTCGACGCCGACAACGTCAAGGAGACCGTGGCGCTGATCGAAAAGGTCAAGCCCGATCTCATCATCAACATGGCGCTGCCCTACCAGGATCTCGCGATCATGGACGCCTGTCTCAAGACCGGCGTGCACTACATGGACACGGCGAACTACGAGCCGCGCGACGAGGCCAAGTTCACCTATAAGTGGCAGTGGCCTTATCATGAGAAGTTCGCAAAAAAAGGCATCATGGGAATTCTCGGCTGCGGGTTCGATCCGGGCCAGTCGAACATCTATTGCGCCTACGCGCAGGAGTTCCTTTTCGACGAGATCAACCAGATCGACATCGTCGACTGCAACGACGGCAGCCATGGCAAGGCGTTCGCGACGAACTTCAATCCCGAGATCAACCTGCGCGAGGTCACGCAGCGCGGCAAGTACTGGAAGAAGGGCAAGTGGATCGAGATAGATGCGCTATCCATCTCTTGCATGATCGACTACCCGGAAGTCGGCCCGCGCAAGAGCTACCTGATCTATCACGAGGAAGAAGAGAGCCTCGTCCTCAACATCAAGGGGCTCGAGCAGATCCGGTTCTGGATGACGTTCTCGGAAAACTACATCAAGCACCTCGAAGTGCTCCAGAACGTCGGCATGACGCGGATCGATCCTGTCATGTACAAGGGCCATCCGGTCATCCCGATGGAGTTCCTGAAGGAGCTTCTGCCGCCGCCGTCGTCGCTGGGCGAGAACTACAAGGGGCGCACATCGATCGGCTGCATCTTCACTGGCAAGAAGAACGGCAAAGACAAGCGGGCGATGATCTACAACGTCTGCGACCACGCCAAGTGCTACAAGGAAACGGGCGCGCAGGCTGTGTCCTACACGACGGGCGTGCCGCCGGTCGTCGGCGCGATGATGCTGTTCCAAGGGCATTGGAAGCCGCCGGAGGGACAGAAGGGCGGCGTGTTCAACGTCGAGCAGTTGCCGTCGAAGCCGTTCATGGACGAGATCGGCAAGCAGGGCCTGCCGTGGCATCTGATCGACGTAAAGAAGAGCGACCAGAAGGAGCTGTTCAAGGTCGAGACTTGATCTGGGCCTCACGCGCTAGTCGCGCTCCGGCCGGGGCGGCGCTGTGGCGCCGGGACGCGGTCGCGTCCTGGGCCTCTCGGCCGAACCAGACGAAGGCTTGTCAAGCGTAGTGCGCCGCCGGTGCGCGTCGCATCATGAAATGTACGGCCGCGGACAGTGGCTTCAACCCGACCTAACGCCTGATCCGGCGCGCAGGCGTAGAGGAACGCTGAACGATGGGGTTCTTCCAGTGGCTCAAGCGACTGTTCGGCTGGGCGCCCAGAACGCCGTTGCCGTACAGGGCCTCGCCATTTCCGGAGGGGACGGGGCCGGCCCGTCTCGTGGTGCTGCGGCACGCAGAAAAGACCGGTGACAAGCGCGATCCGCAACTGTCGCCCCCTGGCGTGCGGCGCGCCGAGCAACTCGTCGACTACATCCCCGCGACGTTCGGGCAGCCGCAGTTCCTGTTCGCGGCGAAGACCTCCAAGCGGTCGCGGCGCCCCGTGCTGACACTGGAGCCCCTAGCGGCCGCGCTGAAACTTCAAATCAGAGCCAAAATCGACGACGACGATGCCGACGACCTCATCGACGCATTGCGGGTCAAGGAACGATATCGGGGGAAGTTCGGCGTGATCTGCTGGCGGCATTCCGAGTTGCCCGAGCTTCTGCAGGCGCTCGGCGCTTCACGGGGCACGTTTCCAGCCCCGTGGGACGAGAGCGACTACACCACGATCATCGACGTCAGCTATCCCGGCAATGGCGAGGTACGCGCGACACGCGTGCGGATGCCTGACTAAACCCATCGCCCCAACCGATGCTGGCGTTCCGCTGCTTGGTGCCGTGGATGACCCCCTGTCGCGGGCCATGACGAAAAAAGCTCTGGGCTAAGCGAGTAATCGGGTTAGTCAAGAAAAGGCATGGAACAATAAACCTAGCTCCACGTTTCCGCGGGTGGAGCGAGGGCGTTCCATGGACGGTGATCGCGTTTCGACTGATGAAAGACGCCTCGACCTTCACCGCAAGCCGCGGGGTGCAGGCGACCGAATTGCGCTCGGGCTCGTCAAGCTTCTGCGCGTCTTCGCGGATTTGTTTTTCTCGAAGAGGTATGGCCATCGCGCCGTGGTTCTCGAAACCGTCGCAGCCGTGCCTGGAATGGTCGGAGGTATGCTCCGACATCTGCGATCACTGCGCCGCTTCGAAGACGATCGTGGCTGGATCCATACGCTCCTCGAAGAGGCCGAGAACGAGCGTCAGCACCTCATGACGTTCATGCAGATCGCGCAGCCTGGCTGGTTCGAACGAGCACTCGTCCTGATCGCGCAGGGCGTGTTCTTCAATGCGTTCTTCGTGTTGTACGTGGTGTGGCCGCGTGTGGCGCACCGTTTTGTCGGCTATCTCGAAGAGGAAGCCGTGATCAGCTACACCCAGTATCTCGGCGAAATCGAGAGTGGGCGGACCGAGAACGCGGCCGCGCCGCAGATCGCGATCGACTACTGGCACCTGCCGGCGGACGCGAAGCTGGCAGACGTCGTGCGTGTGGTTCGCCAAGACGAGGCCAAACATCGCGACGTCAATCACGGGTTCGCGGATGAACTCGGCAGGGAGTGATCGCCGGCATTCGGCCTCCCGCTTCAATCCTGCTTGCCGAGGAAGCGCTCGAGCCAGTGGATGTCGTAGATGCCGTTGACGATGTCGGGCTGGCGGACCAGCTCGGAAAACAGCGGCGTGGTGGTCTCGACGCCGTCGATCACGAACTCCGACAAGCAGCGGCGCAACCGCATCAGGCACTCGTTGCGGTTCTTGCCGTGCACGATCAGCTTGCCGATCAAGCTGTCGTAGTTCGGCGGTATCCGATAGCCCTGGTAGACGCCGCTGTCGACGCGCACACCGAGGCCGCCTGGGGGATGCCAATACGTGATCTTGCCGGGGGAGGGGCGGAAGGTCTTCGGGTTCTCGGCGTTGATTCGGCACTCGATGGCGTGGCCGGAGAACGTGATGTCCTCCTGGCGCATCGAGAGCGGCGCGCCAGATGCTACTCGCAGCTGCTCGAGCACGAGGTCGATGCCGGTGATCGCTTCGGTGACGGGATGCTCGACCTGGAGGCGCGTGTTCATCTCGATGAAGTAGAACTCGCCGTCCTCGTAGAGGAACTCGACGGTGCCGGCGCCTCGATACTTCAGTTTCTGCATCGCGGCCGCGACGGTCGAGCCGATCTTCTTTCGCTGCGCGTCGTTGAGAGCGGGGCTTGGCGCCTCCTCCCACACCTTCTGGTGGCGGCGCTGTAGTGAGCAGTCGCGCTCGCCCAAATGAACGGCGTTGCCGCGGCCGTCACCGAACACCTGGATCTCGATGTGGCGCGGCTTCTGCAGATACTTCTCGATGTAGACACTGTCGTCGCCGAACGCGGCCTTCGCCTCCGCACGCGCGGTCGACAACGCCGAGCCGATCTCGGCCTCGTTGCGTGCGACCTTCATGCCGCGCCCGCCACCGCCGGACGCCGCCTTGATGAGCACGGGGAAGCCCATCGCGTGGGCGACCTTAAGCGCCTCGGCCTCGGTCGTAACCGCGCCTTCCGAACCCGGCACCACGGGAATACCCAAGCGCTTGGCGGTTTCCTTGGCTTCTATCTTGTCGCCCATGATCCGGATGTGCTCGGACGTCGGGCCGATGAACGTGATCTGGTGCTCTTCGAGGATCTCGGCGAAGCGGGCGTTCTCGGACAGGAAGCCGTAGCCGGGATGGACGGCGTCGGCGCCGGTGATCTCGCAAGCCGCGAGCAGACGGGGAATATTGAGATAGCTTTCGGTCGCCGGCGGTGGGCCGATGCATACACTCTCGTCGGCGAGGCGCACGTGCATGGCGTCGGCGTCGGCGGTCGAGTGCACGGCGACGGTCGCGATGCCGAGCTCCTTGCACGCGCGCTGGATGCGCAGCGCGATCTCCCCGCGATTGGCAATCAGGACTTTGTCGAACATAAGGGCTCGCTGCGCTCGCAAGGATCTGGGAACCGGGAATTGGGAGTAGGGGGAGGTCCGTCTTGCTCCAATGTCCCTAATCCGTAGTCCCTACTCCCAACTCCCCACTCTCTCATTCACTCGACGACGACGAGGGGCTCGCCGAACTCGACAGGCTGGCCGTTCTCGAAAAGGATATGCGTGACGGTGCCGGACTTCGGAGCCGGGATATGATTCATCGTCTTCATGGCTTCGATGATCAGCAATGTCTGGCCCTGGCTGACGCGCGAGCCGACCTCGATGAAAAACGCAGCGCCGGGCTCGGGCGCGCGATAGGCTGTGCCGACCATCGGCGATTTCACCGCGCCAGGGTGCAATGCGGGATCGGCCGGGGCGGACGGGGAGGCTGCGCCTGCTGCTAGGGGAGCAACCGGGGCTGCATAGGCGCCGGCGGCGATGGTCAGGTTGCGCGCGACCCGGATACGCAGACCGGCCTTCTCTATCTCGATCTCGGACAGTCCGGTCTCGACCAAGAGCTGAGCCAGCTCGCGGATCGCCTCCTGCTCGACGCCGATCTTGTCCTTGCTCTCTTTAGCCATTCTCAATTCGCCCTTCCCTCACGACCCACCGTTTTCCCTCGAGTATTCAGGTCCTCGAGAAACCGGGGCGGGCCCGGACAGCGGCTTTGCGCCGCCGGCTCATTCAACTCGTTCGCCTTCAAATGCTCGACCTCAAATACTCGACGAGGGCGTCGATCGCCATCGTGTAGCCCTTGACGCCGAAGCCGCAGATGATTCCGATCGCCGCCGGCGCCACATAGGAGTGGTGACGGAAGCTTTCACGCGCGAAGATGTTCGACAGGTGCACCTCGACCACCGGACGCTCGGCCGACTTGAGCGCGTCGAACAGCGCGATGGACGTATGCGTGTAAGCTCCTGCATTGAGTACGATGCCGGTCGCACGGTCGCGCGCCTCGTGCACCCACTCGATAAGCTCGCCCTCGTGGTTGGTCTGCCGAAAGTCGGTCGTGACGCCGATATCTGCGGCGTGCTTCTCGACGACCCGCCGCACGTCGTCCAACGTCGCCGAACCGTAGATGGCCGGCTCGCGCTTCCCGAGCATGTTGAGGTTGGGTCCGTTCAGGACGAATATCGGCGACGGCATCTCTTTCCGGCTAATCTAGCACCGGCCCGCAAGATGCGGAGCGGCGGGGGCGGGTTATCTGGAACGGCCGGCAACATGCGACCGAAACCGTTTGTGATAGTGCGTGTGCCTCGACAGCAACACACCTCGTTCGGCCCGTCTACCAGCTTTCTCGCCACTGCGAAAGGCCACCGCCGCGCCCTGGCTGGTGCGATGACCGGAGACACACAGGTTTCTGACGCAACCAGGCCCGACCGGAGTTCGATCGGGCCTGGAAAATCCGATGCCAGAAGCGGCCTGCCCGGGCCGACCCAATCAGCACATCTTGCAACCGGTCTTGCGGATCTCGGCCAGCATCTGCTGCATGCCCTCGGCCGACACGTAGCCGACATTGACCCGTGAATCGATCACGAATCCGGGCGTACCCTCGACATTAAGCCCTTGTCCCACCTCAATATTGTTCTGAATTATAGCATCGTACCGCTTGTCGGCCATTTCGGCTTTGAGCTTGGCGACGTCGATCCCGACACGCTGCGCTATGGCGTACACGTTCTGCTCGGTAACCTGCTTCTCCCGCATCATTGCCGAGTGGAATTCCCAGTACTTGTTCTGCTTGACCGAGGCCAACGCCGCCTTGGCCGCCAATACTGAAGCGGGGCCACCGAAGATCGGATACTCCTTCAAGACGACGCGGACACGCGGGTCCGCTTTCGTCAGTTTCTGGATGTCGTCCAGGGCGCGCTTGCACCAACCGCAGTTGTAGTCGAAGAATTCTACGATCGTGACGTCGCCCTTCGGGTTGCCGACGACGAAATCTCCATTGTAGGCAAATACCTTGGGTTTGTTCTCGACGAGGTATTTCTCGGCTTTGGCGGCCTGATCGGCGGCTTGCTTACGCTCCAGGGCCTGACTTACTTCGGCCAGCACCTCCGGGTTCGTCATCAGGTAGTCTTTGATAATTCCGTGCAGATCCTTGATCTGATCGGCCGAGAACGAGCTAGGCTTGGTTGCCGAGGCGGCTGGCGACGTCGCCTGGGCGAAGGCTGCCATGCCGCCCGCCGACGTCACGCTCTGCCCTGGTCCCCGCTGGCCGATGCTCATAAGAGACACGAGTGAGAGTGCCGCGACGCCGGCCAGCACGACGCCTTTAGGGCTGGTCAGTGCGCGCAGGGTGTCCAGTCCGCCAGTCAGCGCGCGGGTCAAAATGCCGTCGGCCATCATCATCTCTCCAGTTTTGAACGCGTGAGACTCGCGCTCGCCAAGCTCACGTTGATCGCCCGCCTACCTGGAGAACGACATTAATCGCCAACCAAATGGCCCGCCCTGATGCCGGATGCAAGGTGATCGTCCGTACGGGCGCAGGCCGCTTTCTTCCAACTGCCGCTATTCTCTCTCCCGCAACTCCCTCGGGACCGTCTTGAGGATGTCGTCTGCCTTCAACCAGGGGCGGCTGCCGCTCGGCAGTGCCCGCTGGGCCCGCTTCGCGAAGATTATCGCCTGCCTGGGATCTCCCGAAATCAAATGAGCTTGAGCCATCGCTACATCGGCCTCAGCGACCCGCTGCTTGGCCGCATAAGCCTGCGCCAGGGTGCGATAGCCGCCGATGTCGTCCGGGCGGGTGTCGATGGAGACTTCGAGGATGCGGATCGCCTCGTCGTACTGGGCGACGTCGCCCGATTCGACGATCCCCTTGGCGAGTTCCATGCGCAGGAGATGCGAGCGATTGCCATTGAGCTTGAGGGCCTGCCGGATCGCCGGAACGGCCAGCGCAAAGCGGCCCTCCTTGGAATAGACGTGGCCCTTCAGTTCCCAGAAGTACGGGCTGGTCGGGCGCTCCTTGATCAGGGCGTCGATGTCGGCAACGGCTTTCGAGCAGGTGCCGGAGCAGTTGGCGGCGATGGCGCGGGCGTAGCGGGCCGGAAGCGACTTGTCCTCTGGCGGATAGATGCGGAACACGTCCTGCGCGGGCAGTGTGAAACCGCGCAGCTTGGCGCGCACGAGATCGTGGCGGAGTTGCAGTTCCGGCTTGTCCTTCACGTTGTAGAAAGGGCTGGCCTCGGCGTTCTGCTTGAGCTGGGCGATGCGGGTTCGCTCGGTCGGATGGCTGAGCAGGTAGGGGTTCACGCCGTAAGCCCGGTTCTCGATGCCGAGGCGCTCGAACGTCTCGATCATGCCACGGCCGGACTGGCCGGTCGCGGTCAGGAATTTCAAGCCGGCCTGATCGGCGGCGCCTTCCTGCGAGCGACGGCGGGCGAGAAAAGTCTTGAGCCAGATATCGTCGGCGGCTGCAACCGCAGCGCCATTGCGCGCCAGAACGGCGGCGGCGATGCTGATGACACGGGTGATCAGCATGCCGGTCTGCATGCGCTGCATCTCGGAGCGCAGCGCCGCCATGTGCGCGCCATCGATGTGGCCGACCTCATGGGCGATGACGCCGATGACCTGGTTGGGCGTATCGGCCTGCATCAGCAGCCCAGTGTGCATGAACACGTTGCGGCCATCGAGCACGAACGCGTTGAAAGTGCGGTCGTTTATGATGCGCATCGCGACGTTGCCCTGCTCGAGACCGGCGGTCTTGAGGATCGGGCGCGCGTAGTCCTTGAGCAGTTCCTCGATCTCGTCGTCGAAGATCACGCTCTGCGCGCGTGCCGGAGGGGCCAAGGGCAGAAGCGTAGCTCCCAGCATTGCCAGAAGCATGGCGTGTCTGGCGATAGCCGAGCGCAAGGGGCGTTTTCGGGCGATGGCAGCAGCCAAGGTCGTCGTCCTGTCCTATGCCGACAAAGGTCAGCCGTAGCCCTCCACTGCGAGGCGACCACGGCACGATCGTCTGTAGTTGTGTCACCGATTGCGGTCAATGCAAGGCGGAAGGGGGGGCGACACATCGGTGCGACGAACACACATGAGGAAAGTTCTGGGGGAAAGTTCTGGGGGAAAGTTCTCGGGGAAAGTTCTGGGGCCGGCCAGCGCACTCGGCGCCCCC
>LNFM01008959.1_pt1 | contig 14824 bp, 17 predicted proteins | sample 596031 | NCBI WGS metagenome assembly LNFM01 (sample SAMN04254537, study PRJNA301005) | activated carbon metagenome | isolation source: dual media filters at the Ann Arbor, Michigan drinking water treatment plant | place: USA: Ann Arbor
GGCAGCGCGATAGCGGACGTAGCACTTGCCATGAACGTGTGTGACCCGTCAGTGCGCGGCGGCGCGCCCGGTGTACTCGGAAAAGATACCCAGTTCGACATGCCGCTTGACATCGGTGAAGCCGGCCGCGCGCATCGCTGCCATCACCTGCTCGGGCGGCACACAGGCCTCGATCGTGTCCCAGTAGTAGCGCATCAGATCCGGCATGTCGCGCGTGCGACCGAACACGCGCGCCAGCAGCGGCACCACCCGGCGCATGTACTGACGCAGCAACCATTGAGCCGTGCGGCCCTGCGGTCGCGAAATCTCCAGCACGCACACCGTGCCGCCCGGGCGCAGCGCCCGGTGGAACTCGGCGAACACAGCGGCGAGGTCGGCCACGTGCCTCAGCGCGAAGCCCATGCTCAGGAAGTCATGAGCGGCCGAGGCCACCGGCAGTTTCTCCGCGCGGCCTTCGAGCACCGTGACGCCCGCCGGCAGGCGGGCATTGGCCAGCATGCCTGGGCTCGGATCGACACCTGTGAGCAAGCTTGGTTCGCCGATCAGTCGCAGCGCCTGTTCAGCCGTCAACCCGGTGCCGGTGCCGACGTCGAGCACGCGCATGCCGCGACCCAGACCGGCGCGCTGCAACGCTTGGCGCCGGTACCACGGGCCGCTGCCGAAAGCCATCAGCCACTCGATGCGGTTGTAATCGGGCGCGGTGTCGTCGAACACCTTGCGTACCCATTGATGGCGCGCGTGCTCGTCGGCGTAGTAGTCGGTCAAGGGCGCGTGTGGCGGCAGCGGCGCGGGCGCCTCGGCACGGGCAGGAGTCGGCGTCAGATCGGTCACGGGCAAAATCCTCGATGGGTCATGTTCAGTCGCGTCGCACGCAGGATGCCGCAAGGATCAGCCCGCAGGCCGCACAGCGCGGGCATCAGATCAGTCCGCCATTGACGCCGATGACCTGGCGCGTGATGTAGCCGGCGTCCGCCGACATCAGGAACGCCACGGCGGCGGCAACCTCCTCCGGCGAGCCGGTGCGGCCCGCGGGGATGGTCTTCTTCAGTTCTTCCAGCGGCAGGTCGCGCGTCATGTCGGTGTCGATCAGCCCCGGCGCCACGCAATTGACGGTGATCGCCCGGCTGGCCAGTTCCAGCGCGAGCGCCTTGGTGGCCCCGATGATGCCCGCCTTGGCGGCGCTGTAGTTCACCTGGCCGCGATTGCCGACCTGCCCTGATACCGACGCCAGCGTGACGATGCGACCGGGCTTGCGCCGCCGCACCATCGGCATCACCAGCGGATGCAGCACGTTGAAGAAGCCATCGAGGTTGGTGTGCAGCACGGTGTCCCATTGCTCGCCGGTCATCGCCGGAAAGACGTTGTCCTGCGCCAGACCGGCATTGCAGACCACGCCATACGGCGCGCCGTTCGCCTGCACGTCAGCCAGCAAGTGCGTCTCGCACGCCGCGCGGTCGGCCAGATCGAACGCGAGCAACCGGCATTGGCGGCCGAGTGCGGTGACGGCGGCGGCCACCTCCTGCGCGGCGTCGTGCGCGGAACGGTAGTGCAGGACGATGTCGAAGCCGTCGCGCGCCAGGCGCAAGGCAATCGCGCGACCGATGCCGCGACTGGCGCCGGTGACGAGCACGTGATTCGAGACTGCTGCAGTCAGGTTCATTCCGAGTCCTGCGGGGCGGCAACGGCCGCATCGAGGCTCGCGCGCAACTGAGCCGGCGCCTCGAACAGCAAGCGACCTTCAGGCATCTTCACCGGCACCTGCACCGTGTGCGCGCGGGTCAAGCGCCGACCGCTTGCGGCATCGGCGATCTCATAGACGATCTTCAGCCGCTGCTCGTGCTCGACAATGGTGGCGCTGACCCGCAGTCGCTGGTCGAGCCGCGCCGGCTGCATGTAGCGCAGCTTCATTTCGACCACCGGCCAAAGCACGCCGGCGTCTTTCATCTGCGCATGGCTGTAGCCGAGCTGGCGCATCAGTGCATCGCGTGCCAGCGCCAGGTAGCGCGCGTAGTTGCCGTGCCAGACGATGTCGGCCGGATCAAGGTCATGAAACGGCACCTCGATCTCGATGCGGGCAGTCAGGGCGGCGGGTCGGCTCATCGGTGCGTCGGATTCATTCGGGCGTCACCGCCGGTGCAGGCGTGCGCGCCGGTGACGATGCTCGCGGTGACGATGCTCGGCCCCGCAGCGGAGCCCAGAAAGGATAGAAATTGAACCACGCCAGCGGGGCTCGGCGGCAATTGCGCTCGAGTTCGTGCACGTAATGCTCCATTACCGCGCGCAGCGCCTCATTGCGTCGCGCACGCGGCAGTTCCATGCGCTCGACGATGCGCTCGCACACCAGCGTATAGCGATCGTCCGGCTCCTTGAAACACGCCAGCCAATAGGCCGGGCATTTGAGCACGCCCGCCAGCACCCACGGCCCGATGGGCAGCGGCGCCACCTCGCCCAGGAAAGGCACGTCAAGCACATGGCCGCTGGCCACCGGCACGCGGTCGGCGGCGATGACGACAAAGTGACCGCGGCTGACCGCATCGGCAAGGTAGGCGGCGGTCGCTGCGTCGAGTTCCGTCACTTGCAGCAGATGCTCGCCGGACTCCGGGTTGAGCCGCTTCAGGACCTTGTTGAAGCGCTGCGCATGGCGGGTGTGCACGAGGATATGCAACTGGATCTTGCGCAAGCGCTCACCGATGGCGCGCAGCACTTCGAGGTTGCCAAAGTGCGCCACCACCAGCACCCCACCCTCGCCGCGGTCGACCGCCGCATCAAAGCGCGGATCGACCTCGACCCGCGCCGCACGGATATCGAGGCCGTTGGTCCAGACCAGCGCCTTGTCGAGCAGCGCATCGGCAAAGCTGCGAATGTGACGCACGGTGGCCGACCAGCGCTCAAACCACCCCGCGTCCGGCGCGACCGCGCCGACCCGCCGCAGAAACTGCATCGACGCCCGCCGCGCCACCGGCCGCGTCAGCGCGAAGTACCAGCACACCGGCACCAGCAGCGCGCGATACACGCGCCGGCCGAACAGCTTGTGCCAGAAATAGAGGAACCACAGGCCGGTGCTCATGCCGGCTTCCTGCAGCGTCGCCCAGTGCGAGTCGCGTTCGGCTTCCTCGCGGGTGGCGCCCGGTGACAAGGGGGCACTCATCGCCGCCCCCCCACGTTTCGTCGACGCCGACCGGCCGCCGATGTCATGCGCACACCCGGGTGTTCAGCGCCACTCACGGCACGCGCCCGGTCAAGCGGCGCGGCAGCAGCACCGGCAAGCGCAGCAGCATCCCGATGAGCAGGCGCAGGTGCAGCGCCGCCAGCCTCAAATTGTCGCGAACCATCCGATAGTTGGAGACGCCATCCGCCGGATAGGTCACGGGCGTGGGCAGGTTCACCACCGGCGTGCCGGCCCAGAACAGCCGCACGATGACATCGGCATCGAACTCCATCCGGCGGCCCACCGGCGCACGGTGATCGAGCGCCACCACGGCCGCCAGCGGATAGACACGAAAGCCGCACATCGCATCCGCAATCTGGCGCGACAGCGTATGCACCCACACCAGCACGGTCGTGATGCGCCGGCCGTGCAGGCGCACCGCAGGCACGCTGGCGTCGTACTGCGGCACGCCGTTGATCACCGCGTGCGGATTCGCCCGGGCGGCATCGATGAAGCGCGGCACCTGGCCGGGGTCGTGCTGCAGGTCGGCATCGATCTGCACGGCATGCGTGCAGCCAGCCGCCGCGGCCGCATGCCAGCCCGCTGCCACCGCCGCCCCCTTGCCCTGGTTACGTGGCAGCCGCAGAAAATGCAACCAGTCGGCGTGATCGGCTGCCAATTGCGAAATCTGCTGTGCCACGGGAGCAGGGTTGCCGTCATCGACCAGCCAGCAAGGCAAGCGCAGCGGCGCCAAAGCAGCCACCAGGCGCGCCAGCGTGCCGCCGTGGCCGTAGACGGGCACGATCACGCAGGGTCGAAATGTGTCGGTTGCAGAAGGCACGGGAAGCAGCGGGGACGGCGCCGGTCCGGCCAACGGACCGCCGCCTGAGGCGACAAGAAAACCGATTGTGTCGCAAAGCTTCGGAGGCCGCTGCATGGTGCGGCCGTGTCGCAAAGTCGGGTGGCGTAAATGCTGCGACCACTGCGACAGCGGTTGCCGCCAGCCGCTTGTGTTGCGATCAGGCCGCGGCCAGTCCGGCGTTGCGCTGGCTGGCGACAAAGCGGGCGAGCGAGCGCACGCTGGCAAAGTGCTGGCGATTTTCTTCGCTGTCGGCGGTCAGCTTGACGGCGTACTTCTTGTTCAGCGCGACGCCGATCTCGAGCGCATCGATCGAGTCCAGGCCCAAGCCTTCGACGAACAGCGGCGCGGCGGGATCGATGTCTTCAGCGCGCACATCCTCGAGTCCGGTGCACTGGACGATCAGTTCGGCGATCTCTAATTCAAGCGGCTCCACGTCGAGCGAGCTCCCGGGTAAAAAAATCCTGCAGGTCATCGGTCAGCTCGCGCGCGGCGGCGGTTGGCCGGGCGCCCGAGGCGAGATATCGACCGACGTCGATCGCCGGATGCACGACCAGCGTGAAGCAAGGTCGCCTGGCGGGCGCCAGATACCACCGGCCACCCTTGCCCAACACCGCATCCGACAGTCGGATAGTAACGGGCACCAGCGGCCGCTCCGCGCGCAGCGCCACTTGGGCCGCCCCGCGACGCAGCAGCAGCGGCTGCCCGGGCGTCGTGCGCGTGCCTTCCGGGAACAGCACCAGCGTTTCACCCGCTTTAAGCCGGGTCACGCAGTCCTCGACCATCTGACGTCCGCTGTCATTGATGACGTAATTGGCGAGGCGGATCGCCGGTGCCACGCAGGGATTGGCCATCAACGCCCGCTTGGCGATCGGTACTGCGCCGGGGACGCGACCGAGAAAAAACAAGGCGTCTATCAGCGTCGGATGATTGGCGACGATGAGAGAACCGGGGGCAAGCTTGTCCAGTTCCGCAGCGTTGACGTCGATCAGGCGCAGCAGCTGCGCCGCATCGGTGATCAGACGCACGATTTTGCGCGCCCAATCTCGGGCCGCTTCGGTGCGCCGGCCCGGATCGCGATATCGCCAAGTGGTCGAGGGCACGACCCAGGCCCAGTAGAACAGCGCGAACAATCCGAAGCCGACGAACAGCACGACCTGTCCGCACGAGCGAACGATGCGCCCGAGCAGGCATGCCGCCGCCTGCGCTTTCGATGGCGCGCCCGCTACGCCACCCGGCTCCTCCCCTCGAAGCACCACTGCCATGACCGCCCCCTACGTATGCGCCTGTTTCCAATGCAGGTCGAATGGTCGGGGATTGTAAGAACCGTCCAGCACCTTGACGAGGTGAACTCGTGGCGAAAACTCCACGTTGGCGGCAGCCAGATGCCAGGTAGCCGGTCCATCGGGCGGGCCGTCGGCCTGCCAGCGCGTCTGCCATGCCGGGGCACGCTGCAGCGGACCGGCTTTCGCGCGCGCTTCGGCCAGGACCCAGGCCGCCGTCTCGACGTCAGCGCGCCGCCGAGGGTGGCGCCGGTGCAGCGGCCACGCGGCGTCGCTGCCGCCGCCATCGTCGAACTCGATGTCAATGCCGACGCTGGCGCCCTCCTCGACCGACGCTGCCAGCGCAACGACCCAGGGCCCGCTGTGCGCCAGACTCAACGCCGGGGCGCCGCATCCCAGCGCCAGCGGCCGACCCTCGGCCGTCACCTCGATCGCGACCTCTTGAAGCGGGCGAGCGGTCACATCCGCCAGCAGCCCACGCCCGAGCCAGTGGCCGAAGACGAACTGCAACCGCCGCTCGACGCGCGCGATACGCGCCAGTTGCGCCCGCTCACTGGTGGTCAAGCATGCGGTGGCCACCGCCGCAAAGCCCGGATCGAGCATCGGTGCGGCGTGCGCCAGCCACGCGCGCGGCGCGCGTACAGCGACGTTCAGCGGTACCCGCCCTCGTTGTTGTTGTGAATGATCCAGATCAGGTTGCCGCCGGTGAAGTTGCCAAGCGAGCCGCCGGCGAATATCAATCGGCCCTGGCCTTTGTAGACCATCTCGAAGCGGTGGCGGTCGGAGCCGAAGTAAAACGGGATCCACGCTTTGCCGGTCATGTACGCGCCACTGTCGGTGGGCTGGCCGACCAGATCAGTGACTTGCTTCATCGACATGCCGATCTGCAGCTTGGTGAACGGCGCGCCGGGCTTCGCCTTGCCGGTGATCTCGCCCTCCCAGTCGCCCATGCCTTTGACCTTCTGGCCGTGCCCTGCTTCGATCTTGGACGAGTCCACCACCTCGCCCGCGGCATTCATGCCGGGGCCGATCTTCGGGCCCGCCGGCGCGGCGGCGGGCGCTGGCGAAGCGCTGGAACTGCCACTACCCGTCGGCATCGATCCACAGCCCGCGATGAACAACACAGACATCGAGGCGACAGCGAACAGGCGGACGGACGTGTTCTTTTTCATGTGCTTTCCTCCGGCAAGAATGTTCAGGTGAGCCGACTGCTGCACCCGGCAAGACGACGTGTCCGGCACCCGCCGAACGCGCGGCGCAAGTCTAGGACGACACCGGGAGCGTCGCTGATGCGCAGTGTGCGAAACACGACGTTACCGACGGGTTACCGTCGACGGCCGCCGTTACCCGCCCGACAACACCACGCTGGCGCGGCCGCCCATCACGGCCTGGCCCGCTGCGCTCACCGTGAATTCGTAGGCGACCTGATTGTCGGAACCGAACAGGCGCGTCGCCGTGACGGTCAACGGCGCGGACAGTGTGTCGAGCCTGCTGCCGTGCCAGTGCAACTCGTGCGCGGCGACCAGGTAGCCAATGCGCGGCTTGGCATCGATGCGCGCCAAAAGCGCACCGTGGATCGCCATCGCCTGCGCGCCGTACTCGAGCGCGCAGATGACCGGCACGCCGTCCGCGCGTTTCAGCGGATGATCTGCCGCGAGATGCGAGTCGGCCTCGCACACGATGCTGGTCGCGTCGTGACGGATGACGCGGTCGATCAGCCGCATCGCCCCCGCGTGCGGCGTCAGCGCGTCGATGTCGATGGCGCGTTCGCCCACTGCCGCTTCGTTCAGGCCGCCGCGCGCGCCGACACGTCGCGCAACGTCACGTGCAGCAGGCCGGCGCTGAAGGGCAGGCCCACCTGCCGGCGGCCGCCCTGCGCCAGTGCCTGCAGCAACGGCAGCAGCCGCGCCGTCGGGTTGTGCAGCCGTGCCGCTTCCAGCCGCGGATCGGCCATCGTTGTTTCTCGCGCCGTACTGGCCGCGCCAGGCAACGCGACGGTGAGTTGCGACGCCTGCGGGTGCAGCGGTGCGGTGCTCAGCAGCAGGCTCGCGCCCCACGCGCTGGTGAGCGGGCGCCGCTCGGACAGCGGGAACGGATACGGCATGTCATAGGAGACCAGCAGCAGCGCACCCTCGGCAGCGATCACCTGGGTGACCGCCTCGAGCAGCCCGGCCGCAGCGGTGGCGTCGTGCGCACAGATGCTGGTGGAGCCGGTCTGGCTGCCCAGCGCGATGCTGAAGTAGCCAGCCGCGGCGTTGTGCACCGAGTTATGGAACTTGGTGGGCGAAATCTGGGTGTCGCCCGACGCCAGCATCGCGCACAGGTCGTGCAGGATGTCCGGGTTGCCTGAACTGGTGGCGAACACCGTGGGCAGGGCGCGCGGATCGATGTCGAGGCCGCTCAATGCCTGCTGGGCGACCGCCAGCGCCACCCGGGTCGATGTGGTGGCGCGCCGCCGCTCCGTTGCCGGCAACATCTCGGCCGGCGGCGGCGAGGTCGTCACCGGCGCGTAGCCCTGGGTCCCGGCCAGCACCGCCCGCGCCTGTGCCCAGTCGGGCAGGCCGGGGCCGAACACGCCGATGCCGTTGACGTAGACCTGCATCGCGGCGCTCATGGGCGCCGCGCCACGGCGCGACCGGTGCCGAACAGCAGCGAGCAGTTGCTGCCGCCGAAGCCGAACGAGTTGGTCAAGCCGACCTCGCAGCGCTGGTCCAGGTTATCCAGCAGCAGCAGATTGGGACAGGCCGGATCCACCTCGGTGGTGTTGAGGGTGCCGGGCAGCAGGCCGTGGCGCAGTGCCAGCAGCGTCACCACCGACTCGGCGATGCCGGCGGCGCCAAGCAGGTGGCCGAACCACGCCTTGGTCGAACTGCTGGGTACCGCGCGGCCGAACACCGCGTGCACCGCGTGCCCTTCGGCCAGGTCGTTGCTGCGGGTGGCGGTGCCGTGCAGGTTGATGTAGTCAACCTGCCCGGGCGCCAGACCCGCGGCGCGCAGTGCGCCACGCATCGCCAACTCGGCGCCCTTGCCTTCCGGGTGCGGGGTCGACATATGGTGGCCATCGCTCGATTCACCGGCGCCCAAGAGCACCAGCGCATCGTCATCGATCGCGTCATCGTCGACTGCATGGCCGCGCTCCAGCAGCGCAAAGCCGGCACCTTCGCCGATCGAAATGCCGCTGCGATGGATGTCGTATGGCCGGCACGGGTCGGGCGACAGCAGCTCCAGCGAGCCGAACCCGTTGAGCGTGATCTCGCACAGCGAATCGACGCCGCCGACGATCGCCGCGTCCACCAGGCCCGCCTGCATGAGGCGTGCCGCCGCCGGGAACACCTTCGCGCTGGACGAACACGCGGTGGAGATCGCATACGCCGGCCCGGCGGCGCCGGTCACCTGCGCGATGAACCCCGGCAGCGAGAAGTTGTTCAATGTCGCCGCGTAGTCGAAGTCGGCCGGCAGGCGGCCGTCGGCATCGCGCTCGCGATACGCCTGTTCGGCCTGCAGCAGTCCGGCGGTGCTGGTGCCGACGATCACCGCCACGCGCGCGGCACCATGGCGCGCCACCGCAGCGCGTGCCGCGTCCAAAAATCCATCCTGCTGCAAGCCGAGCCAGGCGAGGCGGTTGTTGCGGCAATTGAACCGCTCGGTGCCCACCGGCAGCACGATGTCATCGACCCCCGCCACTTCGCCGATCCAGGTGGACAGCTGCGCCGCCTGCGGATGCGGGCGAAAGTCGCACGGCTTCAGCCCGCTGCGGCGGGCGCGCAGCGCCTGCAGCAGCGCAGCGTTGCCGCGGCCGACGGCACTGGTCAGGGTAGGGCTGCCGATAAGGATCGGCGCGCGGTCGCGGGTCATGCAGTCGGGGTCAGGCAGCAGGGGAGTCGGCGGCGGGCGGCGCGGCCAGCACGATGCTGGCGATGAAGCTCGCCAGCGCACCGATGGCCACGGTCAGGCCAATCATATGCAAAACCGGCGTGGACGATGTCGCCAGCAAGGCAAACGCGGTGATGGTGGAGATCGCACACAGCAGTACCGAGACGCGGGTGGCGCCGCTTTCGTCGGCATCGCGCGCCAGCGTGGCGAAAAACAGCGCGTAATTGCTGCCGACGCCCACCACCAGCAGCAGCGCGACCAGGTGAAACAGCGTCAGCGCGCCTTGCGCGAGCACCAGGATCGCCGCCGTCACCGCCACTGCCACCCCGAGCGCCAGCGTGATGCGCATCACCGCGCGTCGGTCCCCGACCCGCCAGGCGAGCAGGGCCACGATGAGCAGCAGGCCGCCGGCAGCGGCCAGCATCGCGCGCTCGCGATAGCTGCCGATCAGCGCCTGCACGTCGTCGCGCAGGTCGACCAGCATCGCGCCGGGCACCGCCTGCACCGCGGCGCGCAGCGCGGTGGCATCGCTGACGCCGCGCAACGTCACCAGCACGCTGGCGCCGCCCTCGCGCACGCTGATCTGGCTGGCCAGCCGCTGGCCCAGGCCGGTGCCGGCAAAGTCGGCGAGCGTCAGCGGCGCGCGACTGCGCGCGGCGGCGACATCTGCGATGAACGGTTCGAACGCGGCGGCGACGAAGTTGCTGTCGGCCAGCGCTTGTCGCAGCCGCGACCTCAGTTCGTCGGGTGCCGGCAGCGCCTGCTGGCGCGCGCGCTGCACGCCGGCACTCGGCAGCAGGTCCACCGGCGAGTCGTGGCCGGCGATCGCGCCGGCTTCGCGCAACGCCTGCAGTTGCGGCGCCAGCGCTTCGGCCGCCGCCAGCGCGGCGTCGAGCGAGCCGGCGTCGACCGCAATCAGCCAGCGCAGGTCGGGCAGGCCCAGGTCGCCGCGCAGCCGACCATCGAGTTCGCCGCTGGCGCGCGCCAGCGGCGAGATCGCCGCCAACTCGTCGTTCCACATCGTTGGTGCACGCACGGCCAGCACGGCGACGGCGGCGGCGCCGAACGCCAGCGCCGCCATCCGCACGCGCGGCGCCTGTCGCGCCAGTGTATGCAGCCACCCAAACGCCGCGAGGCGCGCCGCGGGCAGGGGCGGCAGCGCCGCCGGCAGCAGGATGCGCGCCACCAGCGCCGCCGCCACCAGGCCCACCAGCGAGAACACGCCGAGCTGCATCAGCCCCTGAAAGCCGGACAGCATCATCGCCACGAAGCCGGCTGCCGAGGTCAGCACCGCCAGCCACAGCGCGCGCCACAGCCGCGCGTCGCCAGTGCCAGCGCGCCGCTGCACCTGCACGTAGATCGCATAGTCGACCGACTCGCCGATCAGCGTCACGCCAAAGCCAAGGGTGATGCCGTGGATCGTGCCGAAGCCGGCGGCCACCGCGGCCAGCCCGGCCAGCACGCCGCTGCCGACCGGCAGCGCCGCCAGCAGCAGGAAGCGCGGACTGCGCAGCGTGACCAGCAGCAGCAGCGCGATCAGCACGCTGGCCATGATCGACAGCCGATGCGCGTCGCGCTCGATCGCTGCGCGCGACTGCACGGCGAACACGCCGGGGCCGGCCAACTGCAGCGACGGCGCAGCGGCCCGCGGCGTCGCGCTCGACTCGATCGCCAGATCGGCGACCGCGCGCGCGAACGCCGCCTCGACCGCCTGCACGGCGACGGCCTGGGCATCGATGTCGAAGCCGGCGGCTCGCGTCTGCGCCAGTACCAGCGCGGTGCGCCCATCGCGCGTGAACCAGACACCGTCGCGGGTCGGTGGCCCCTGGCCGGCGCTGCCCAGTTGCGCCAGCACGGCGATCAACTCGCCGGTGGGGTCGCGCGCCGCCACCCGGTTCACCAGGGGTGCGGCGGCCGAGCGCAGCAGCACTTCCAACCGTGCAAAGCCGGCGCGCAGGCCGTCGACGTCGAACGCCTCGGCCTCGACCTGCGGACTGATCAGGTAACGCGCCGCCAGCAGCGCCTGCAGTTCCGCCTCCAGCGCCGCCGTCTCGCCGTTGTGCACATAGGCGAACTGCGGGTCGGATCGCAAACCGGTGGCCAGCTTGCGCGACAGCTGCGCCGCCTGGGCAACGGCCCCTGCGGAGGCGGCATCCGCCGGTGCGTTCACCTCGATACCGATCAGCATCAGACGTGCCGCCACGCCATCGCGCAGTTGTTCGGCAAGCAGGGCCTGCGCGCGCGTCGCCGGCCCGGGCAGGAACGCGGTGATGTCGGTGCTGATGGCGGTTCGGCCGACCACACCGAGCGCCAGCGCGCACAGCAGCGCCCACAGCAGCCAGGCCGCCCAGCGCCACCGGCCCGGCCGGCGTGGCGACGGGTTGCTCACGCGACGCGTCTCATGTCAGGGGCGTGATCGCGAGCTCGGTGCGATCGCCACCGGTCTCGAAGATGTGGACGCCGATCACCGCATCGCCCTGGCCGCGCAGCACCACGCGCGCGATGGCGGTGCGCAGGGTTTGCTCCACCGGCGTCAGCGTCAGTGTCCAACCGCGCGGGTCGTGCGCCAGCACCGGCTGATAGTGGCGTTGCAGCCGCGCCAGATCGCCCGCCAGCGTGGCGAGCAGGCTCTCGACCAGCGCCTCCAGCAGCGGAATGTCGGCCAGTTGCACACTGCGACGGTCCGGCACGCCGCGCACCGGCGCCCCTTCGATCGTCACCGTGCCGCCTTCGATGCGCACCGTTTCGCGCACCGGCGTGGTGGTCTGCTTTTCCAGTCGGTCCGGCGCGCGGAACAGCAATCGACCGCGTGACTCGAGCGGCGCGCGGGTGAGCGCCGAAAAGCGCCGTTCGACGAAGGCGGCGCGCCGCTCGGGCTGCCCGCCGATTCGTCGCAGCAGCGCGGCAAGGTCCGGCGCGGCCGTGGCGGTCGCGCGCGCGGCGCCGGGCGCAACCATGGCCAGCACGCCGGCGCGCAGCAAGGCACGCCTAGGCAGCATGGGTCAACTCCAGCACGCCGGTGGCACAGCGCGCCTCACCCAGGGCGATGGTGAACTTCAGGCTGCCGCTGCCGGCAACGAAGTCGATCGCGTAGGCCTGCCCCGGCCGCACCGGCTGCAGAAACTTGACGCTGCGAACCCCCGCGACCGACGTGCCGGGCGCGGTCAGCGCCAGCCAGTCGCCGGCGTCGATCAACACCTGCGACAGCAGCCATGCGCCTGGCACGATCGGGTCGCCCGGAAAGTGTCCGGGCAGCATCGGGTGGTCGGCCGAAACTTCGTGAATGGCCATGGTCATTGCCTTGGCGACTGACCGCCTGCCACTGCGTTCGCCAACGCCAGCACGTCGCCGCGCGGCAGCTTTCCTTGTGGGTTGCGCGGCAGCGACTCGACGCACAGCAACGGTCGCGGCAAAAACACCGCGTCGATGCGCGCGCGCAGCGCCTCGATCACCTGGGCGCGCGTCAGCCCCGGCGCCACCGCCAGTGCAAGCAGGCGCGGCTCGCGTCCGTCGACCGCCGCGTCGGGCAGCACGAACACGCCGTCGAGCACGCCGGGGATCTGCTGCAGCGTCAGGCTCAGCGCTGCCAGCGACGCACGCCGACCGCCGACGTTGACCACATCGGACAGCCGGCCGGCCAACTCGAACGTACGGGTATCGATCAGCTTGAGTTCGTCGGCGAGCGGACCGGGCACCACCACGTGCCCGCCGTGGGCCCAGAACACCGGGCCATCGGCCGTGGCGCGTTGCTCGATCTGCACACCCTGCAGCGCGTGCCAGTGCGGCCCGTCCAGCGTGCGGCGGGTGGCCAGCATGCCGGTCTCGGTGCAGCCGTAGACCTCGAGCACCGGCGCCTGCCAGCGTGTCTCGCAGCGCTGCGCCAGCTCGGCCGGCAGCGGCGCGGTGGCACTGATCACGCGGTCGATCGGCGGCAGCGTCACATCGGTGTCCACCACCGCTCGCAGATGGACCGGCGTGGTCACCAGCACGCGTCGGCCGAACTGGCGATGCAGCACGTCGGCCACCTGGGACGGATGCAGCGGATGCTCGGCGGCGAACGCGAACGGGCCCTGCAACGCCATGATCACGGTCGACTCCAGACCGTACATGTGCTGGGCCGACACGGTGCCGACCAGCACGCAATCGGCGGCATCGGTCAGCCCAAGCGCACGTACCTCGGCGCGGGCGCCGTCGACGACGCCGCCCCAGTATTTGGCCTGCGGCATCGGCTCGCCGGTGCTGCCGCTGGTGAAAGCGATCGCCGCCACGCGCGCCCGCGGCACCGTCGGCGGCGGCCACACAACGTGCGTGGTCGGCGCCGTCGGCACCGCGACCGGCGCCGGCAGGCCATCGATCACCCCGTCGCCATCGGCCACGCACACGAGGTCCGGGTAGCGCAGCGCCAGCCGCGCCATCGCCTGCGGTGCGCGCGACGGCGGCAGCAGGTTGATGCGATCGGCCAGCAGCGCTGCGCAGAACGTCACCGCGAACCAGTACCGGTCGCTGCAGGCATTCAGCAGGTAGCGGCCGGCTGGCAGCCGCGCCGCGAGGCGGATGACGTCGGCGTTGAACTGTCCGGCAGTGACCGCAACCCCGTGCACCGTGGCCACGCGCGCCTCGGCGTGCGTATGCGCGAGCAGCGGCTCGACCGCGGTCGGGCGGGCGAGCGTCAGGGCAGACGGCGCCGGCACGCTGGCGTCACGGCTGCGCATCGGCACCTTGCGCAACGGCCGCGCGCGGCGGCACGGCGCTCCATCCGCCACCAGCGGCGAAGACGATCGTGCTGCCGATCGTCTGCACCGGCGTGTGCGCCGGCAAGTGCGGCAGCAGCAGGCGGCGCATCACCCACTCGCCAGTGAACATCGCCGCCATCACCGCCCAGCTGAGCACGTTGGCAAACAGCGACCACCAGGCGAACGGTGCAGCCAGCGCCAGCACCACGGTGATGCAGCCAAGCACCGTGAACAACACGGCCCAGGCGGCGGTCAGTCCGCGCAGGTAGCGCTCGAATGCCGGCGACATGTCGGCCGGATACGAAAAGCGGGCGATCCGCGCGATCAACGGCTCCGCACCCGCGCGCAGCGACAGGCCGAACACCGACGTCAGGACAACGTACATCACGAGCGAGGGCAGCGCGACGAAGCTCTGCTGGCGCGTCAGCACCACCAGCGCCAGCAAGCCAGCCAGCAGCAGCACCGTGCGCAGCGCGCCCTGCGACCGCACCAGCACCGCAATGATCAGCGCATCGAGCAGCATCAATGCCGCCATGGTCCAGGCGGGATCGATCCACGCCTTGAGCCACTGCGGCACGACGTGCAGCGACACCGACACGGTCAGCACCAGCAGCACGGGCAATAGCGGCACCCGCGGCGGCGCGGCGGTGCGCCGATCGGCAGCGTTGGCGTGAGGGGGGGAAGCCGGCATGCGGTCAGGTGGGTTGGGGCGTTGGGATGTCGTCAATCGGGCGGCACATCGGCAGCGGACAGCCGCATCAGGCGGCTTGGCTCAATCGCGACTCTCGGTTCAATCGCGACTCAATCGCGATCAACGCGCTCACGCGACTGTGCGAATACATACGCCAGCCCGAACCCACCGCTCAGATGACGACGGCGTGTGACCAGCGGCGAATCGGCATACACCGCGCCGTTGAGGTCATCGAAC
>LNFM01008960.1_pt1 | contig 14822 bp, 16 predicted proteins | sample 596031 | NCBI WGS metagenome assembly LNFM01 (sample SAMN04254537, study PRJNA301005) | activated carbon metagenome | isolation source: dual media filters at the Ann Arbor, Michigan drinking water treatment plant | place: USA: Ann Arbor
CCGCGGCAACCAGGTGAAGTTCGACAAGACCGGCAACTCCCGCACCCTCCAATGCGCCTACCACTTCTGGGAATACGACCTGACCGGCCGGCTGATCAACGTGCCCGACGAACAGGATTTCTCCCAGGGCTGCCCGCGCGACCAGCTCAGCCTGAAGACGATCCATACGGACATTTGGGGCGGCTTCGTCTGGTTCAACCTGAACCCGGACGCCGAGCCGCTACGCGATTTCCTCGGCATCATCCCGGATCATCTGGACGCCTACCACTTCGACAAGATGGCCATGACCCAGAACATGACCGTCGAATGGGACTGCAACTGGAAGGCGTCGGTGGATGCGTTCAACGAGGTCTACCACGTCCAGTGCATCCATCCGGAGTTGCTCTACAACAACGACGACGTGAACATCCAGATCGACCTCTACGACCGGCACAGCCGCTACCTGATCCCCTATCAGGCGTGCAGCCCGCGCCTCGGCTACGAGCCGCACGAGGTGCCCGAGATCGTCGCCGACTACATGCACTCCATCGGCATGGACCCGGCGCCGTGGCACGGCCGGGTGCCGGAGATCCGGCGGGCGATCAGCAAGTTCAAGCGCGAGAACCAGGACGCGCTCGGCATGGACTATTCGGACCTCAACGACGACCAGGTATCCGATGACTACCACTATTACATCTTCCCCAACATCACCCTGAACATCTTCGCGGAATGGACCCTGTTCTTCCGCCAGCGGCCGCATGAGAGCGACCCCAACAAGATGTATTACGACGTGCAGTTCTACAACTACATGCCCAAGGGCAAGCCGCGCCCGCCGCTGCCCGACCATGACCAGTTCAAGCACGGCGAGAAGTCGCTGGGACTGGTGCTCGACCAGGATTCGGTGAACCTGCCGCACGTCCAGAAGGGCACCAATTCGTCGGCGTTCGAAGGCCTGTGGATCAGCCACCAGGAACGCCGCATCCGCCACATGCACAAGACGCTGATGGACTATATCGGGGAGAACGGGAAATGAGCGACGTCATCGGAATTCATCACGTGGCCATCGCGGTGCCGGACATCGAACTGGCGAAGCGCTTCTATGTGGACATCCTCGGCTTCGAGGACACCAAGATCGGCGGCTGGGAGGCCGGCAACGAGTGGATCGACAACATCGTCGGCCTGAAGAACTCGGCCGGCAGGTCGTTCATGTGCCGGGCGCCGAACTGCTATATCGAGGTGTTCCAGTACACCAGCCCGCCGCCGGGTCCACAGGACCCGAAACGGCCGGTGAACGAGTACGGCTACACCCATTTCGGCATGCAGGTGAAGGATATCGGCAAGGTCTACGAGCGGCTGCTCGAGGCCGGACTGACCTTCCACGTGGCGCCGGACCGCATGGTGACCAACGAGAAGGGCGAGCGCGTCGGCTTCTCGGCCACCTATGGCCGCGACTTCTTCGGCAACGTCTTCGAGATCATGGAGATCCGCGAAGGCGCCGACATCAGGCCGCTGTAGGAACTGCTCATCTCCACCGGTCGTTGGGGATTGACCAACGATCATGGAGGAGGCGATGAAGTGGGGACTGCTGTGGCTGCTGGGCGTGCCGATCCCGGTGCTGATCCTGCTCTATTTCCTGTTCGGCTAGAGCGCTTTCAGCCAAGGCGGAATCGCCTTGGCGTCCGAAAGCCGCGGCGACGACTGCAAGAGTGGTTCAGCATTAGCTGAAACCACTCTAGGCCATCGGCTGGACCGGCTGGCGCAGCACCATCCTGCGCCGCTCGGGTGCGGCCCGGCTCCAGTCGTCCAGGTAGATCTCGTGATAGGCGCCAGCCGGCGCCAACCTGTTCTGTGGCAGGAACCGGGTGTAGAGCCGCTCGAGCAGCGCGGGTATGTCCTGCGCCGGACCGACATGCATGATCTGGGCGCACCTGCCTTCCTCGAAGGATTCCATGCGCAGCGTATCCGGCAGATCGCCAAGCTGTTCGCGGGCGCGGGCCACCGCGTCTGAAAACATCGCCTCATCGGTAAAGCTGGGCACCGTGATCATGGCCCGCCACAGCCACCTGTCCTTGTTGCCGGTGGCGAGATCGCGCATGTCGTCCGCCCGGTAGAGCATCTCGACCGGTGCGTCCACGAACGACTTGCCCATTCGGGAACGGGCCTCGCGCCGTATGGGCTGGATGGCGGTGAACAGGCACTTGATCGCATGGGCGCCGGCGCCCGTTTCCGGGGGGCCTTGCCCATCGATGGTGGCAAACGGCAGTTCGGGCACGTCGACCAGGACGAAGTCCTGCGTGCCGGGCATATAGAGTTCCTTGAGCTTGGCGCGGTCCTTGGTCAGGTCCATGTCGGTTCACTCCATCCACGGTTTGGTTTTCATATAGGCGAGGGTCTCGGCGATCCAGGCTTGCTCCGCCGCCAGCTGGCCGGCCGAGAAGTCGAAAAGCGCTTCAATGAAATCGGGCAGCGGCTGGCGCCCCAGTCGCACGCGTTCCAGCCGCTCCATTTCGCGGGATATCGCCTCGCCCCGCGCTTCGAGGGCGCCGAGCGCCGCCTCGCGCGGCAGCGCCGGCCAATGGACCATCCCGAGCAACGCCGATGAGTAGGTGGGGCGGAAACCGCCCAGCGCCTCCAGGGTGTGCGCGACCAGCACCGCGTGGCCGGCAGGCGTGATCGAATAGGATTTCCTGGCCTTGCTTCCGGCGGGCGTCTGCGCCGTCGCGAAGCCGGCTTTCTCCAGCTTTCCCAGCACGAAATAGATCGATGAGAAGCCGATCTGTGTCCATTCGCGCATGCCGCGTTGCTCGATGACCTGCTCCAGCTCGTAGCCATGGCGCGGCATCTCGGCGACGAGACCCAGGACCAGCAACTCGGCATCTGTCAGCGCGGTCGACTTCATATTCTAATACTAGAATAGTCCGGCGCGTGGCGTCAATACGCAAGATGATGCCGGGTTGAGGTTAGGGCTGGCGGTGCCTGCCGTTCCGCCGCTACATTCCCTGCACCCATGACTTAACCGAGGGAGACGGATCATGAGCGACGACCTTGTTGCCGAGCTGAGGGCGCTGCGCGCCGAAGTCGAGCGGCTGAAATCCAGGGACGAGATCCTGCAGCAGATCACCCGCTACGGACGCGGCCAGGAATGGCTCGATCCGACCCTGATGGACGAGGTGTTCTACGACGACGCCCATGTGGATTTCGGCTTTTTCGTCGGCGTCTGGAAGGACTACAAGCCGGTGCTGATGGACATCGAGGCCAGCGGCGAGACCACCTTCCACCTGTGCGCGGCGCCGGCCATCGAGTTCGACGGGCCGAACAAAGCCTATGCCGAGGTCTACGGCATTGCCGGCGGCCGCGGCTATGACGGCAAGACCAACGTGTTCGGCGGCCGTTACTTCGACGTCTGGGAGCGCCGCGCCACGCATTGGAAGATCGCCAGCCGCATCTTCAAGCTGGACTGGCACATCGACCACCAGTTCCCGCCCGGCGAGTCGGTCATGCACCCCGAACTGGAGCCCGCCAGGCCCCGTTCGCCGGAGAACAAACTGTTCCGCCGCATGGGCCAGGCCGTCACGCGCTAGGACCGGCCGCCCGTCAGACCCTCTCCCAGCGGGAGAGGGAACTGCTTCGCCCGATGTGGTGCCATGAAACCAAACCCGCGAGCCGGACGTTACCGAGTGTGACCAAACCAAACAGGCCAACCATGGCCCATGGAGCGAAACATGCTCGGTACCATTCTGCTCATCATATTGGTTCTCCTGCTCATCGGCGCGTTGCCGGCATGGCCGCACAGCCGCAACTGGGGCTACGCGCCCACGGGCGGCATCGGCCTCGTGCTGGTGATCATCGTCGTGCTGCTGCTGCTGGGGCGGATCTAGAGCCTGTGACCGGACCGCTTCGCGTAGCCGGCGCCGCCGTGCTTGTGACCACACTGTTCTTCGCGCCGGCTTCGCGGGCGGAAAACACGGTCTTGGGGTTGGACTTCGGACAGTCCGACCTGCTCGAGGACGTGGGCGAATTCTGGACCGAGGTCAGCGACGACTTCCGGTTCAAGCTCGGCGTCGGCATGGCCGTCGCGCCGCGCTTCGAGGGCTCGAACGACTACAAGGCGCGGGTGATGCCCAAGTTCTCGCTGCGCTACAAGAACCTGCTGTCGCTCCACAACACGCGCCTGCGGGTGTTCATCGTCCACAACGAGAAGTTCGTCACCGGCGCGCAGGCCCGCTACCGCTTCGGCCGCGACGAGGACAGTGCGCCCGACCTCATGGGCCTCGGCAATGTGAGCGATTCCTTCGAACTCGGCGGCTTCGCCGAATGGCGTCCCGGCTGGGCGATCGTCGGCGCCGAGGTGGGCCGCGACGTGGCCGGCGGTCATGACGGACTGATCGCGGCGATCTATGCCGGCTCGCAGCTTCCGCTCGGCGGCGGCTTCAGCCTCCAGGGCGGTGCCCAGGTCACCTGGGCCAGCGGCAACTTCATGGAGCGCAATTTCGGAGTCACCGAGGCCCAGGGCATCGCCAGCGGCCTGCCCGAATTCGATGCCGGCTCGGGCATCAAGGACGTCGCCGCGCGGGTCGGTGTGCGCTTCAACAGGTGGAAGCACTGGGATTTCGCGTCCTATGTCGCTTATTCCAGGCTGATGAGCGACGCCTCGGGCAGCCCGCTGGTCGAGCTGCGCGGCAGCCCCAACCAGTTCATGTGGTCCATCTCCGGCCAATACCGGTTCTAACGCGCCGCGATCACCGCGATCAGGTACAGCGTGCATCCCACCAATCCGCCGACGATGGTGCCGTTCACCCTGATGAACTGCAGGTCGCGGCCGATTGCCAGCTCCGCGCGATCGGTCAGAGTCTTCGCGTCCCAGCTGCGCACCACCTCGGTGATGAACGCGCCGATCTCGCGCCGCCACGGTACGATGCCGGTGCGCACCGCCTCGTCGAGCCAGGCGTTCAGCCGCTCGCGCATGTCCGGCGCCTCGTTCAGCGTCCGGCCGATGGAACGGATGCCGTCGGCGATCGTGGCGCGCAGCGATGCCGAATGGGCACCCGAGCCGTCCTCGAGCTGGGCGCGCAGGTGCTGCCACAGGTTCGCCAGATAGTCCTGCGTCGCCGGGCTGTCGAGGATGCGCCGGGCGAAATCGCGGACCTGCTGCTGGGTGGCGGGCCGGGTGCGCAGGTTCCCGATCAGGTCGTCGACGGCCGCGTCGAACTGCGCGCGCACGGCGTGATCGGGGTTCGACATGTCGCCGAGGAAGTCGGTGATGCCGCCGACGATGGCGGTCGCCACCTTGCGGTCGACGCTGCGGGGAATCCACCATTTGCTCTGGGCATCGACCTGGTCGTAGATCGTGTCCGCGTGCTGCTCCAGATAGCGCCGGGCGACGATCAGTGCCTGGTCCAGCAGCGCATGGTGCTGATCACTGTCGCGCAGCAGCGCCAGCACGTTGCCCAGCACCACCGGCAGGTTGACGTTTTCGAGCTGGCGGCTCAGCGCCCGGTGGAAGAACGCCCGAACGTCGGCGTCGCTCACCGTCGCCATCATCCGCGGTACGGCCGCCACCACGCGGTCCGCGATGGTGCGGGCGACGCCCGGATCGCCCATCCAGCGGCCGACCCTTCCGGCGACATCCACCGTCCGCAGCTTGGCGGCGACGGTTTCCGGCTCCAGGAAATGCCGGGCGACGAAGTTGCCCAGGTTCTCGCCGATCCTGTCCTTGTTGTTGGGCAGGATGGCGGTGTGCGGTATGGGGATGCCCAGCGGATGGCGGAACAGGGCGGTCACCGCGAACCAGTCGGCCAGGCCGCCGACCACCGCCGCCTCGGCGCCGTTGTGGGCAAGGCCGACCCAGAAACCGTCGATCGGCCAGAACAGCGTCGCGCCATACACCGCCGCCATGGCGAGCAGCAGCAGGCCGGCGCCCATGCGGTAGCGGCCGAGCGCCCGGCGCTGTGCCTCTTCCCATCCGAAGCTTGTTTCGCTATTTAGGGCGGTCACTGGCCGGCTCCTGAAGTTTTCAGCATTGCTACACTAGCGTAACGCCGCGTCTCCGCGTCAGGCCCCATCCCGCCTTTGGGCGCGAAACGGGATTTCGCCGTGGTGGCGTGATAAGGTCAGCCAGTCCTGTAGGAGTTGCCCGTGCAAGAAGTCGTCGTTCCGTGCCCTTCCTGTGGGAAGACCGCCTATCAGGCGCCGGAACGCCCCCCCACGCTGGCCGAGATGGTCGGCAGCCTGTGCCCGCATTGTGGCCACGCTCTGACCAAGCCCGAGCTGCAGAAGCACTTTCAGGAGCTGATCCTCAAGGAAGCGGCGGCGCTCCTGTCGCGCATGCCGCAGCGGAAGTTCTGATCCGGCGATTGCGCCGGCATGGCTGGCCGGACACTGGCGGCGCGCCGGCGTTAGATCGCGCCTCGATACCGGAGGACAAGACATGCTGCTCAGGGACCGCAAAATCCTCGTCACTTTCGCCACCCATTGGGCGGGGCCGGAAATCTGCGACGGCCTGATCGAGGAGGGCGCTTCGGTCGTCTGCCATGATCCCGCCTTCGCCGACAAGGCGCGGGCCGAGGCGTTCGTGGCCGGCCGGGGCAATCTCACCGCTGTCGCCCATGAACAGCCGGCCGACATCGTGTCGGCCGCGCTCTCGGCGCTCGGGCATCTCGACGTGCTGGTCAACAACGACGCCTTCCCGGCGATCCGCGCGCCGGTCGAGACCGCCGATCCGCGGGACTTTCGCGACGGCATCGAGGCGCTGATGGTGTTCCCTTTCATGATGGCGGGCGCCGTGGTGCCGCACATGAAGGCGCGCAAGGCCGGCAAGATCCTGTTCCTCACCTCGGCCTCGGCGCTCAACGGGCTGGCCAACTATTCCATGTACGCGGCGGCGAGGGCGGGCGCCAACGGCCTCGCCAAATCGCTGGCGCGCGAACTGGGCAAGGACAACATCCAGGTCAACGCCATCGCCTCCAACTACATCGAGAACCCGGACTATTTCCCGCCGGAGCTGCTGGCCAACAAGGAAGCCTACGCGAAGATGGTGAAGAACATCCCGCTGGGCCGCCTCGGCAAGCCCCGGGAGGCGGCGCATCTGGTGGCGTTCTACGCCTCCGACCGCAGCGACTTCATCACCGGCAACATCATGCCTTTCTCTGGTGGATGGGCGTAGGACGGGAAGGCTGTCGGCATGGTCAACCCGATCCTCAACACCGACAGCTACAAGACCAGCCATTTCCTCCAATATCCGCCCGGCACGACGCGGCTGTTCGCCTATCTCGAAAGCCGGGGCGGCGCCTATGACCGGACGCTGTTCTTCGGGCTGCAGGCGATCCTGAAGCAGGAATTCGCCACGCCCGTCACCCGTGACCACATCGAGGAAGCGGCCGAACTGCTGGACGCGCACGGCCTGCGCTTCAATGGCGCCGGCTGGCAACTGCTGCTCGAGCGGCACGGCGGGCGCCTGTCGGTCGAAATCCGTGCGATCCCCGAGGGAACGGTGGCGCCCACGCGCAACGCGATGATGACGGTGGTGAACACGGACCCGGACTTCCCGTGGCTGGCGTCCTATGTGGAAACCGCGCTGCTGCGCATCTGGTATCCGGTCACCGTGGCGACGATCAGCTGGCATGTCCGCCAGACCATCCGAGCCGCGCTCGTCAGGACCGCCGACGATCCCGAGGCCGAGCTGCCGTTCAAGCTGCACGATTTCGGCGCACGCGGCGTCTCCAGCGAGCAGAGCGCCATGCTGGGCGGTATGGCCCATCTGGTCAGCTTTAGGGGAACCGACACGTTGTCCGCCATCCTGGGCGCGCAGCGGTTCTACGGCGAGCCAATGGCCGGCTTCAGCATCCCGGCTGCCGAGCACAGCACGATCACGAGCTGGGGCCGTGACGGCGAAGTGGATGCCTATGCCAATATGCTCGCGCGGTTCGGCAGGCCCGGCGGCATCTTCGCCGTCGTCTCGGACAGCTACGATCTCTATGCGGCGATCGATCACATCTGGGGCGAACGGCTTCGCCAAAAGGTCATCGAAAGCGGCGCGACGCTGGTGATCAGGCCCGATAGCGGCGATCCGGTCACCGTCGTGGCGAAGACCATGGCGCTGCTCGAAACCCGCTTCGGCTCGGACACGAACGCCAGGGGCTACCGCGTGCTGCGGCATGTGCGGGTGATCCAGGGCGACGGCGTCAATCCCGACAGCATCGCGGCGATCCTCGAGCGCACCGTCGCCGACGGCTTCTGCGCGTCGAACATTGCCTTCGGCATGGGCGGCGCGCTGCTGCAGAAGCTCGACCGCGACACCCAGGCGTTCGCATACAAGGCCAGCGCCGCCGAGATCGATGGCGAATGGCGGCCGGTCTACAAGGATCCGGTGACCGATAGCGGCAAGCGCTCCAAGCGCGGCTTGCTGGGACTGGTTCGGGACGGCGACGGCTGGCGCACCGTCCCGGTTGACGGCCGGGATTTTCAGCCGCTGGACGGTGGTGACAACCTGCTCCGGCCGGTCTGGCGGGACGGCGATCTGCTGGTGGACGACAGCTTCGCCGCGATCAGGATGCGGGCTGACGAAAGGGCCTGAGGCTCAGTCGGCACCTGTCGCCAGCCGCCAGTGGGCGCAGTCCTGCCGAGCTGCTCGCGGGCGTCGGCCACGTAACGGGCGCGGTCCTCGGCGGTCGACGTGTCCTTCCAGCGGCCGTTGGTGCCCTTGTTGACGAAGACCGACGCGCCGCCGTCCCAGAACACGCTGCCCAGCGGTGCCGACCTGGCGGCGTGGGCCTTCATGTAGTCGAAGCCGCAATGTTCGATGATGGCGGGGAACCGGCTCTCGTCGACCGGAATGTCGAGGACGCCGGCGATGCGGCGGATTTCGCCCGGCAGGTCGCGCTTCAGCGCGTCGAAAATGCACCAGCAGCACGTTGGGCAGGTGGCCTCTTCAGGCTGCGTCGGAGGACGGCAGGAAGGCCTTCTCGAAGTTCTCGATGGTGGCGAACCCGAGATACTCGGCCTGAAACGCTGGGGGCAGGATCTCCAGCAGGTAGAGATTGTCGATCCACAGCTCGACGACATGGAACGGGCCGCGGTTGCAGGTCTCGGTCCGCCAGCCCTCGCGGCGGCCGATGGCGATCACCTCGTCCTCGGAGATGTCGACGCCGACGGCGAGGTGGGATTCGGACGGCGCGGCGGCGTGCTGGACCTCGACGTGGGCGCCGCCCTCGCCCGGCACCAGCACCTGGCCGGCCGGATAGAACTCGATGGCCGTCCCCTTGTCGTCGCCCTTGATGGCGATGTGCGAGTTCGGGAAGATCGGGAAGGGCAGCGCGCGCCCCTGCCATAGTTCGGCCATCACGCTGGCGGCCCGTTCGGGGTCGCACGACGGAAACGATGCGTGGTGCAGCATGATTGAACCCCCCAGCGCAAAAGCCTTGTACACTGCCGGCCGATCATACCTCAGATGACTGGCGCCGACGATACTTAGGAGCGGAATACCGCTGCCGCCACAGACAGTGCTATGCGTTGCGTCACTCCGCCGGTGCAGGGCCGCACATCTGCAGCCGGTTGCCGAACGGATCGTAAAAGCTGGCAAAGGTCACATAGCCGGAGACGACCACCGGATCGTCGCACCGCACACCGCGCGCCCGCAGCGCGACCACGGCCTCGTGGCAGTCCTCCACGTCGAGCACCAGCGTCGTGCCGGTCGACGGCCGCCAGCCGGGCTCCGACAGCGTCACGGAAAGATTGCCGCCGCCGCCGGTCGCGAACTCGATCCAGCCTGCGTCCGGCAGGTCGAAGAGCGGCTCGCCCAGCTCCAGCACGTCCCCGTAGAACAACCGTGCCGCGTCCAGGTCCGGTACCGAAAGGGAGACGACGTTGATGCCGCGGAACAGTCCCATCTAGGCCTGCGCGCTCGGCCGGCCGCTGACCGCGGCGTACCAGCGCTGCAGGTTGGGCTGGTCCTCGCCGATCCGCGCCTTGATGGTGCGCGAGAAGTCGACGGCCACCATGGCGGTGATGTCGGCGATGCTGTAGCGGTCGCCGGCCACGTATTCGGTCTCGCCGAGGCGCTGCTCCAGCAGCGCAAGGAAGTTGGCGAAGCGCGCCTTGCCGCGCTCGGCCAGCTCGGGGATCTGAGCGAAGTCGGCCGGGCCGGTGACGCTGCGGTCCTTGAAGAACGGACTGCTGTTGCGAAAACCCTCGGCGACGGCGGCGAAGCCGTGCTGTTCGACGCGGCGGTCCCACATCATCACCTGGGCGCGCTCCAGGGGGTTGCGGCCGCACAGCGGCGGGTCCGGATAGACCTCCTCCAGATAGCGGCAGATCGCCGTGCTTTCGGCAATGATGGTGCCGTCGTCGAGCACCAGCGCCGGCACTTCCGCCATGGGATTGATCTTGCGGTAGTCCTCGTTCAGCTGCGCCCTGCTCGCCAGGTCGACCTCGACCCTGGGGATGTCGAGGCCCTTCTCGGCCACGAACATCCGGACGCGGCGCGCATTGGGCGCCATCTTGAAGTCATAGAGCTGCATCGGTCCCTCCGGTTCGTCCCCGGCACGTTATGCCGAGGCGGCGGGAGCGTGCAAGCTTTCGCCTATGGCAGCGCCAGCGCCTTGGCGATCTCGTCCCACGACACCAGCTTGAAGTTCTGGTTGGCGGGCGGGTCCGTGTTGTCGCCGTCCTGGACGACGAACAGGCCCTTGGGGAAATCGGCGCCCAACGGCGTGTCGACCGCCTCGATGCCGTCGGTTTCCGAGGCGCCGTCGCCGGCGCCCGGGGCGACGATGAACGAACCCTTGTAGGCATGGGTCCCGCCCAGCTCGAACACCGCATAGCTGCTGTTGCCCTGGCTGGAAACCAGCAGGTAGCTGGCGCCGGTCGTGTTCCGATAGATGGCCAGGCCTTCCACGTCGGCCGCGAGCCTGGGATTGTCGGCCACCTTGATGACGGCGGTCGCGGTCGCGGGCTGATCCGGTTCGGCGGGGAAAGACCAGACGCCGACGCCTTCCTCGCCGATATAGACGGTGCCCGCCACCTCGTCGGCGACGCAGCCTTCCGACTGGGTGGCGAGCGGCAGGTCGCGCAGCTTCGTGGCGGTGACCTTGCCGTCCGTGCTGTCGATGCGCCATTGCGCGGCGTTCTTTGCCTTGTCGGTCATGAACGCGTACAGCGTGCCCGAGGCGCTCTTGTAGAAGCAGAAGCCGTAGGGATCGACGAAGCCGCTCGGCTGGGGGTCGGCGAGCACCGAGATCTGGCGGGTCGCCGGGTCCAGCCGGAACAGCGCGATGGCCTTCCTGTCGCGGTCGCTGGCGCCGATGACGACGGTGTCGACGCCGCCGAGCGTCACGGTGCGCAGGTCCACGTTGTTCAGCCGGCCTTCGGGCAGGAACTGGATCGTCTTGCCGTCGAGGCCGTAGCTGTAGAGGCCCGACTTCTTCGCCGTGCCGACGATGACGCTGCGGGTCGGATCGGCCGGATCGACCCAGATGGCCGCGTCGTCCGCCGCGTCGCCCTGGGTATCGACCGCGTCGGTCTCGCGCACGGCCGTCACCTTGGGCGCGTCGAGCTGCACCGCAGCGGGTTCCGCGGCTTCGGCCGCGGGAGGCGTCGCCGGCGGGCTGGCTGGCGCGGGGTCGTCGCAGGCGGCCAGGGCGAGCAGCGCGAACGCCGTGGCGGATTTGAATATTGGCTGCATCAGAAGGTTGCCTTCGCGCCGAATTTGCCGGTCCAGGAGTAGCGTTCGTACTGCAGCAGGCGGTCGGCGCCCGGGCCGCGCTGGAACGCCACATAGGGCGCGTCGTTCAGATTGATGAATTCCGCGAACACCTGGAAGTTCTTGGTCACCTTGTACTTGACACTGACGTCGATCTGGAAGTGGTCGCGCACATACCGGTCTTCCTCGGCGTCGCCGCCCAGCTCGTCCAGGTAGACGTCGCGGTAGCTGCCGGCCACGCGGATGCTGAACGGCCCCTTCTCATAGCCGATCATGGCGTTGAAGGTGTTCTTCGCCGACGACGGCAGCGGGATGATGCGGCCGTCGATCTCGCCCTTGGCGTCGGTATAGGTATAGTTGAAGCCCAGCAGCAGGCCGTCGAACGGCGCCGGCAGGAACGTGAGCGACTGCTGGTAGCTGAACTCCACGCCCTTCACCTTGGCGGTCTCGCCGTTGACCGGGATGATCGCCTCGGTGGCGAACACGCCGTTGAAGGTAATGTCTTCGAACTCCTGGCGGACGATGAAATTCTTGACCCGCTTGTAGAACAGGCCGCCCTGGATCACCGCGTTGTCGCCGAAGTACCACTCGGCGCTCAGGTCGAAGTTCCAGGCCCGGTAGGGATCCAGGTCCGGATTGCCGAATTCGCCCTCGCGGTCGCCGTCCTCATTGGTTTCCACCAGGAAACGGGGCGCGATGTCGCCGATGTTGGGACGCACCACGCTGCGCGACGCGGCGGCGCGGAACACCAGCCCCTTGTCCGCCTCATAGCGGATGTTCAGGCTGGGCAGCCAGTCGGTGTAGTGCCGCTTGAAGCTGGTCGGCGTCACGAACAGGCTGTCCTCGTCCACCACCTCGCCCTGGTACTCGCCGCCTTCCTCGACCAGTTCGACGATGTTGCCGAGGACCGTGTTCCTCGTGTGCTCCATGCGCACGCCGCCGATCATGCGCAGCGAGCCGTTGTCGTAGCGGCCGAGGACATAGCCCGCATAGATGTCCTCCGACACGTCGTAGTCGCCGACGACGGATTCGAACTCGCTGTCGATGTCGCTGCGCTCGAAGCTGTCGAAATTGGCGTTGAAGAAGTCCCTGACCTTGCGGCCGTCGGCCTGCGGCTCGACGTTCGCCAGGCCGTAGGATTGGGCGCCGAGCACGTCCTCCAGGGTGTAGTCGCCGTCGAAGCCGTCGAACACCTGGGCCTCCAGGTCGTAAGTCTTCTGACGAAAGCGCACCTTGCCGCCCGCTTGCACCTCGAACGAGCCCTGCGACAGCGAGAATTCGCGCTTGATGTCGATCTTGCCCGCCCACTCCTCGTCTTCCGACACGCCGAGCACCGTGCCCTCGACGGAATCGAACTCGTATTCCGACGCATCCAGGAACGTCTCTTCGCCGGCGGTGACCATATAGCGCGGCAACGTCAGTTCCGAATAGTCGAAGGTGACGCCGAAGTCGCCCGGATCCTCGAAGCCCAGTTCGAACGCGGTCGGATCCAGCGAGTCGGCTTCCTTCTCGCGGGCGACCGAATAGGAACCCTGGTAGTTGAACGTCCATGGCCCGGCGAAGGTCTCGCCGCCCCACGCCAGCGAGGTGATCGTCTGGGCTTCGAAGCGGTCCTTGACGTCGCGTGTGATGGTGATCTCGCCGTCGTCCGACAGGAACGTGGCGCCGCCGTCGTCGCCCTCGCTCGGCTCCTCGTCGAACTCGAAGATCAGCCGCTTGCGGAACTCCTGGTCCTCGAACCGGCTGTGCACGCCGCGCACGAAGATGCTGGTGTCGTCCGACAGCTTGTAATCCAGCGACAGCGAGCCGGCGATGCGGGTGCGTTTAACGTCGTAGTCGCGGTACTCGACCGTGTCGGCGAACGCGACGCCGTCGTCGGTCTCGCCCCAGCCGTCCATCTCGACGTTGTCGGTGGCGAAGTTGCGCTTGTAGTAGGAGAAACCGCCGGAGATGCCGAGCCGGTCGGCGACCGTGGTGGCGAAGTCGATGGCGCCCTTGGGCGACACGTTGCCGTTGAGGTGGTTGTACGAGCCCTCGGCGGTCACCGACACGAACGGCTTTTTCAGATCGAATGCGCTGGTGGTCTTGATCTCGATGGAGGCGCCGATGGTGTCGCCGTCCATGTCCGGCGTCAGGGTCTTCTTGATCTCGATCGATTCCACCAGCTCCGCCGGCAGCACGTCGAGGGCGACCGAGCGCACGTCCGCCTCGGGCGCGGGAACCCGCGCGCCGTTGATGGACGAGGCGTTGAGGTTGGGATCGAGGCCGCGCACCGAGATGAAGCGGCCTTCGCCCTGGTCGTTCAGGACGTTGATGCCGGGCGCGCGCCGCGCCGCCTCGGCCACGTTCTGGTCGGGAAACTGGCCGATGGCGTCGCGGGTCAGCACGTTCTCGACGGTGTCCGACGCGCGCTGGCGCGAAATGGCGCTGGCGAGATTGGCCTGCTGGCCGGTGACCAGCACGCTTTCCAGCCCGGCCGCGGCGGCCGGCGCGAGAACGATTTCGGTGAACGTGGCCGGCTCGGTCACCTCGACCGCCGTCTCGACCGTCGCGGCGCCGGCATAGGCGGCCCGCAGCGTATAGCGGCCCGGCGCCAGGTCGGCGAAGCGGAACGAGCCGTCCGACCCGGACTCCACCACGCGGTTCAACTCGAGGATACGCACCTGGGCGCCGCCCAACGCGCGCACGCCGGTGCTGTCGCTGACCCTGCCGCTCAGGGTTCCCGCCATCGCCGGCATGGCGAGCGCGCAGGTGGTGAGAGCGGTCGCGGCAAGCAACAGACCGCGTCTAGACGTGGCTTTCATGAGGTTCCCTCCGGCGGCGGTGAGCCGCTCTTGGGATTGGCATACCCATGAAATGTTACGGGATAGCTTAGAACGTATGAATTTAAGATTTCCATAAGTTGTCCAAAACATTTCAGACCGGGAAAATCGGCCGGCCCGGAAAAACCTGCATGGCGGGCATTCGCGAACGCCTTGATGGACGCGCGAGACCCGGGCGCACTTTGTGACTTCCACCCCAGAAACCGTGTGGTAACAATGGCCGCGGATTCATGGGCGGAGGAAAAGAATGACCATCAGGTTCGACGGCAAGGTCGCGATCGTCACCGGTGCGGGCGGCGGCCTGGGCCGGGCTCACTCTCTGGAAC
>LNFM01008961.1_pt1 | contig 14821 bp, 14 predicted proteins | sample 596031 | NCBI WGS metagenome assembly LNFM01 (sample SAMN04254537, study PRJNA301005) | activated carbon metagenome | isolation source: dual media filters at the Ann Arbor, Michigan drinking water treatment plant | place: USA: Ann Arbor
CTCTTCCCTTGGGAAGGGCATCGCCTCCGCCGCTCTCGGCGCTTTGCTGCAAGCGCGGGGATACCGGGTCCGCCTCCGCAAACTCGATCCCTACTTGAACGTCGATCCGGGCACGATGAGCCCGTACCAGCACGGCGAAGTGTTCGTCACCGATGACGGCGCGGAGACGGATCTCGATCTCGGCCACTACGAGCGCTTTACCGGCGTGAGCGCCACGCAAGGCGACAACATCACAACAGGCCGAATCTATCAGGAGATCATCGCCAAGGAGCGCCGCGGCGATTATCTGGGCGCGACGGTGCAGGTCATCCCGCACGTCACCAACGCGATCAAAGAGTTTGTGCTCTCGGACAATGGTGGCGCGGACTTCGTGTTGTGCGAAATTGGCGGCACAGTGGGCGATATCGAAGGCCTGCCGTTCTTCGAAGCGATCCGCCAACTCGGCCAGGAACTTGATCCGGGCCAAGTCGCGTTCGTGCATCTCACGTTGCTGCCGTACATTCCGTCAGCTGGCGAGATGAAGACGAAGCCGACGCAGCACTCGGTGAAGGAGCTGCGCTCAATCGGTATTCAGCCGAACATTCTGCTCTGCCGCTGCGATCGTCCGATCCCGGAAGACGAGAAGAAGAAGATCGCGCTCTTCTGCAACGTGCGTGAGAGCGCCGTCATTGAAGCGCGCGATCTGCAAACGATCTACGAAGCACCGATGGCCTATCATAAGGCTGGTCTCGATACCGAGTTGCTCAAGCACTTCGGCGTTACTGTCGCGCCGCAGCCTGACATGACCAGATGGGAGACGATTGTTCAGCGTCTCAAATCGCCGGACGGCGAAGTCACAATCGGCGTTGTTGGCAAATACACCGAACTCAAGGACGCCTATAAGTCACTGATCGAAGCGCTCCATCATGGCGGCGTCGCCAACAATGTGAAGGTCAACATTCGCTGGATCGAGAGCGAGAAGTTCGAAGAGCGCGGCGATGCTTGGCATGAAGATCTTCACGGCGTGCACGGTATTCTCGTGCCCGGCGGCTTTGGCGAACGCGGCAGCGAAGGCAAGATCGCGGCAGTGACATTCGCACGCGAGCATAAGGCGCCATTCTTCGGCATCTGCTTCGGCATGCAGATGGCGTGCATTGAAGCGGCGCGGAATCAAGCCGGTCTAAAAGGGGCAAGCTCAACCGAGTTTGGCGCCGCAAAGCACCCGGTCGTCGGCTTGATGACCGAATGGCTGAAGGGCAACGAGCTTGAGAAGCGCAACGCCGCCGGTGATCTCGGCGGCACGATGCGCTTGGGCGCTTTCACCGCCGCTCTCGATCCCGAGAGCAAGGTCGCTGCGATTTATGGCGACACGCAGATCAGTGAACGCCATCGCCACCGCTACGAAGTGAACACGAAGTATCGCGAGAAACTCGAAGATGCGGGTCTGATCTTCTCCGGCATGAGCCCGGACGGGGTGCTGCCCGAGATCGTCGAGCGCCGTGACCATCCCTGGTTCATTGGCGTGCAATACCACCCGGAACTGAAGAGCCGCCCGTTCGAACCACACCCATTGTTCGCGAGCTTTATCGCGGCGGCGCTGGAACAGAGCCGCTTGGTGTAGGCTGTCGACAAGCGCGCGCGTCGCTGCCAGGGTTTGCGACATGACGACTCCCGATCCAAGTACGGTGGCCTCTGACGGCGGTTCAGGCGCAGCGCTCGCGCTGATTATTCTTATTGCCGCTGTCGCTGGCTGGATCGGGCTGCGCCAATTCGTGCAGGGTTTGCGCGCGCAGAAGACGCGCACCGCGGTTGGCGATGATTTTGGCAAGTACGCCCTCGAAGCGTTGACCAATGCGGCCAAGATCGACGGCCGGGTTAGCGACACCGAACAGGCCGCCATCACTCAAGCGATGCGCGATCTGACTGGTGCGTCTTTCGATGCGGCGGCGATCGGGCCGGCTTTAGCCAATGCGCGTCTCAGCAAGGATGAACTCGTCGCGTATTTGGCGGCGAAGTCGCGTGTGTTTTCGCGCGAACAGAAAACGGCGCTGCTAAAGGCGCTCCTCTCTGTGTTTTCCGCGGATGGGCGGTTTGATGAGGTCGAGCACGCGGCGCTGGTGGACTACACGGCTGCTGTCGGCTTCGACCGGCAAAGCGCGCCAGAAATGCTCCGCAGCATCGCGCGCGATTTTCAGCGCGGGCGCATAACCTAAGCTGCGGCGACGCGGCTAACGAATGCTGCGATATCGGCGAGCACAGGCGCGCGGCCTCTGAAAGGGCGCGAAATCGCGAGCAAAATGTCGATGTGATCGACGCCGGGATAGGTCTTGGCCTCGACCTCACCATCCGCAGCCCGCTGAAGGCGCGTCAGGCTCTCGAGATTGCGGCGTCCAACGGTCGTATCGTCCTCACCCCAAAGCAGGAGGAGGGGCGGCGCATCGGCGCGGACGAATGTCACCGGCTGCGTCTGTGCCGAGTCAGGCCAGGCGCCGAACGCGTTTCGTGTGGCGTCCACGTCAAACGGCAGAAAGTCGTAAGGCCCTGCGAGGCCCACCGCGCCGCGAATGTTTCGTGCATTGACGGAGGCCGCGCTCAAATACTGCGGCGCAAGCGCCAGCATGAGAGCGTTGTAAGCGCCAGCCGAGTGGCCGCAGAGAACTACCCGCGCGGCATCTCCGCCGTGACTGGCGACGTTGTCCTGCACCCAACGTGCCGCCGCAGCGCAATCCTCAACGAACGCCGGAAAAGCGACCTCAGGCACAAGCCGATAATCTGGCACGGCGACGACAAAGCCCTGAGCCGCGAGTGCTGTGCCGAGCCACTCGTAATCGTTCTTGTCTCCGGAACTCCAGGAGCCGCCATAATAGAAAATCACGACCGGTGCGCCTGCCGCATCGCTCGGCGCGTAAAGATCGATCCGCTGGCGCGAATGTTCGCCGTAGGCGGCGTCGCGCACCACGCGTCGCGCCCCGGGATCGCGCGGCGCGACGGCGTCGAACGTGCCAAGCGTTGGCGCGCAGCCGGCCAGGACTGGAAGGGCGGCGGCGAGGAGCAGGGTACGGCGGTGCATGACGGGTCATACGTGTAGGCCCGCCGGGTCGGATGACAAAGGCGGTCCGCGCTGCATCCAAAGCCCACGGCTTTCGCATCCCTGATCCAGAGCTCAGGGCACGTGCGTCCATTTTGGCAGGGGAACGTTCATGAAAGCTGTTTTTGCCGCGGGCGTGGCGGTTTTGGCATTGGTAGGGACAGCTTCGGCGGAACAGCGTCAGCTTTCCGGCTTTACCCGCGTCGCCGCGAATGCCGGGACCGACGTCGAGGTTATCGTAGGCCCCTCATTTAGCGTCGATGTCACCGGCCGGGACGCCCGTCGTGACGCGCGTTAGCGGCGATCAACTCATCGTTGAGCCCGTGCGCGGCAATTGGTTTCAGCGTGGCCCGCGCGACGCGCGGGTTCGGGTGACGATGCCGCGGATTGAGGCGCTTTCCGCGTCGAGCGGGGCCGACCTCACCGCGACCGGCGTCGACAGCGCCAACATCGAGCTCGACTCGTCTTCCGGCGCTGATCTGCGCGTAAGCGGGCGTTGCGGCACGTTCACCGCTGACGCGTCAAGCGGCAGCGACATTCACGCGCAAAACCTCCGCTGCGAGAATGGCAGCGTTGATGTGTCTTCAGGCGCGGACGCCAAGGTCTATGCGACTGGCCGCCTAAACGTCGATGCGTCGAGCGGCGGCGGCGTGGTTGCCTACGGCAATCCGGGCCTTGGCGATGTCGAGACTTCATCCGGCGGCTCCGTCCGTCGCGCCAGCCGCTAAGGAGTTTGGCTCATGCGGATATTGTTGATCGCCAGCGCTGCGGCCCTCGCACTCTCTAGTGTTGCGAACGCTGAAGTGCGCAATCTCACCGGCTTTACAAGCGTCAGCACGTCGGACCGTATCCCTGTCGAAGTGCGACAGGGGGAAAGCTACCGCGTCGAAGTTCTGGGCAGCGATGCCGGGCGCGTGCGCACCGAACTGGATGGACGCGCGTTGGAGATTCGCCAGCGCAACCGCCCGTGGTTTGGCGAACCGCGCCGCATCGACGCGCGTGTTGTCGTAACCGCACCTAACTTCCAGGCCCTCGCGGCATCCCGTGGCGGCAGCATCCGCGCTGAAGGGCTGCGGGTAAGTGATATGTCGCTCGCAGCGTCCATGGGTGGATCAATTGATGCGACTGGCGAGTGCCAGGCGCTATCGGCATCCGCCTCGATGGGCGGCTCGATCGATGCCGATAATCTTGAGTGCCAGACCGCAAACATCTCCGCCTCGATGGGCGGAGATGCACAGGTCTTCGCCTCGCGCACCTATAACGCATCGGCTTCGATGGGTGGGGCGGTGCGCATTGAGGGTAACCCGCAGAGCGGTGAAACCTCGGCCTCGATGGGCGGCTCCGTTTCGACAGATTGATACAGCGCCGAAGGGAACCTGCGCGGGTGAAGCGCGTTGGGTTCCCGAATGGAACCGGATTCTGATCTCGCTGCGCTGGCCGTAGCACCGCCTACGCGCGCCGTGCCGCCCGCTGCAAAAGCGCTCGTCTTTTTCAATGAGAAGGCGGGCAGTGTCGGTCCGAACGATCGCGAGAAGCTCGTCGCTACGCTCAACGATGCCGCGATCGGGCAATACGCGCTGATTGACGCTGAAAAAATTTCACCGGAGCTATTCGCCCACGCCAGCGACTTTGACGTGATCATCGTCCTCGGTGGCGACGGCACTGCGCGCGCGGCCGCAGAACTGGCGCCGCGAGATGGGCCGCCGCTCGTGCTGCTGCCCGGCGGCACGCTCAACATTTTGCCAAAGGCGCTCTATGGCGAGCTGGCGTGGCCGGAGGCGCTGAAGGCTGCGCTTGAACGTGGTGTCGAGATGCGTTTGCCGCTGGGCCGCGCGAACGGCGAAGCGTTTTATGTCGCGGCGCTCTTCGGCGGCACGACAATGCTTGTGCATGCGCGCGAGGCTGTTCGTGAGGGTAGGCCGCTGACGGCATGGCGGCGTCTCCGTGTGGCGTTCCGGCGCTCTTTCATGCGCTCGCTACGCGCGCGCAAAGGCGTGGAGCGCATGAGCAAGGTCGAAGCGCTTGGCGTGCTGCTGCCGAGTTTCTCTGGGGGCATCGAAGCTGATGATCTTGAATGGGTGCGGCTGGAAGCGCGCCACATCTTCGACCTGGCGCGTGTCAGCCTACGCGCGATCACAGCCGGCTGGCGCAACGACCCGGCCGTGCAAGTCTCCCATACCAAGAGCGGCGACGTCGATAGCCCGATGGGTTACGTTCACGCGACTCTTGATGGTGAACCCCGGCGCTTCTATTCGCGCGTCCACATCAAGTATGACGCCAATGGCCCGCGTGTGTTGGCGCTGACGCCGCAAGAGAGTGCAACTTAGTGCAGCTTGTTCATCTGACGGATCTGCATTTCGGGTGCGAAGACAAGACAGCACTGGCTGCAGCGGCGCGTTACGTCAGCGAACATAAGCCGGATGCGGTCATCATCACCGGTGATATTTCTAAAGATGGGCTTGCGTCCGAGCTGAACAATGCTTGCGACTGGATGCGCGACTTGGGCGTGCCCGTGATGCTCACGCCCGGCAATCATGACGTCCCGTACTATGAGATGTGGGGGCGGCTCGCCTATCCGTGGAAGCGCTTCGAGCGCGCGGCGCAGGGTATTCAAACTGCGCCTTGGCACACGGACGCTTGGAGCATCGTGCCGGTCAACACAGCGCGCGCCTGGCAAGTCAGGATGAACTGGGCTCAGGGCGAAATCTCGCGAGGGCAGACGGCGATCGCTGCTGCCGAGTTGCAGCATGCAAAGCCCGATGCCTTGCGCATCGTGATCACTCACCATCCGCTCGATTGGCCTAACGACGCACCGATCAAGGGTCTGACGCGCGGCGGGCAACGCGCCTTGGACAAGCTTGTCGATGCGGGCGCAGAGCTTTTTCTCGCGGGACATCTCCACTTCGCTTCCGCGCGGCTTTATCGGCGCAAGGCGCTGAGCGTCGTCAGCGGCACGCTTTCTCAGCGTGTCCGCCACGAACCGTGTGCTTTCACGGTCATTCGGCGTCCGCTCAAGGACATTATCGAGACGGAGGTCGTCTACATCGTGCAGGGTCTCTGCGAGACGGCGAGCATCCGCCAGTTCCGGCTGAACGCGCCAGCGGAACCGGGCGCGCCGGCGGAAATTCACGCGAACGTCTGAGTCCGAACATCGTGAAGGATCGCACGCTCGTCGCTGAGGGCTGGCACACGATGCATTGAGTGCGCTCACTCACCCCGGGATCAGGAGTGCGGCGATGAAATCGTATCTGCTTGCGGCAGCGGCTCTTTTTGTGGGTTCGGCGCCGGCAATTGCTCAGGTGCGTTTCGAAGACGTCACCCAATCGCACTTGCCGCCACCGCCGCAGAACGGTTTGGCCAGCATGGATGCGGCGGCGGTCGACATCGATGGTGACGGCGATCTCGATCTCATCTTGCCGCAAGAATGGCGCGCTAATCGCATGCTAATCAACGATGGCGCGGGCCGCTTTACACTGAGACCCAACGCGTTTCCCGCGCCGCCAGCGGCAGAGCTCGTTCGTCCGGCCCAAATTCAGCAGCCACTTCAGAAGGATTCCGAGGACGTTTCCGTTGCCGATTTCAACGGTGACGGCATTCTCGATATTATCATGGTGGTGGAGGACGACGTCACGTTCGGCCGCACGAATGTTCACCAGTATTATCGCGGACGCGCTGATGGTTCGTACGAGCGTATCTATGGCGCGTTACCAGATACGATCGCCAACGCCGTCGCGCATGCGGATATAAACGGCGATGGCGCGCCCGACGTCATGATCGCCGGCGGCGGTCAGGATCGGCTGCTGATCAATGACGGCGCTGGCGGCTTTGCAGACGAAACCGCGCAACGTTTGCCGCGCGAGGCGGCGACGGCGCAGGATGTCGAGTTTTTCGACGCGGATGGTGACGGCGACTTCGATCTGGTGCTGGGCCTCGAAGGCGGCCACGCGCTTTGGATCAATACTGGCGCGGGCGTGTTCGTGGACGAGAGCCAAGCGCGTCTGCCTCGACCCGGCAATGTCGAAGCGCGCAAGGTAACGCCCGCCGACATCGATGGTGACGGCGATCTCGATCTTTATTTCGCGCATGTCTCATGGCAGGGCCGCGAACCACAGGACCGTATCTATATCAACGACGGCCAAGGGCGCTTCACCGATGAAACCGAAGCGCGTCTGGGCGCGGAGGATCGTCTTTCGCTCGACGCCAAGTTCGCCGACCTTGATGGCGATGGCGATTTGGATCTCGTGCAAGGCAATGCTGGCTCGGTCCGAATCTACCTGAACGACGGCACGGGCCGCTTTAGCGACGTCACCGAAGCTGCCTTCGCGTCGCGAGCGGACGTGCCAGGGCTTTCCATCAGCATTGAACTCGGGGACTTCAACGGCGACGGCCGGATCGACATTTTTGTCGGCCAGCTTGCTAATCCGAATGCGCCGCAATCGTTCGACCGGCTCTTCCTGTCGCGCGAGCGCTAATCGCCCGCGACGCACATCACGCGCGTCCCTCGATGGCTTGGCTGCGCTCGCCGCCAGGTTGGGTGATGCCTTGTAGCGCCTCGCCGGCATTTTCTCCGGAGAGCGTCGCGATGTCGGCGAGTGAGACGATGCCGACCAAACGCTTGTCGACGTCAACCACGGGCAAGCGACGGACCTGTTTTTCGCCCATGTTGCGCGAGACGTGATCGATATCCTCATCCTCGTGGCAGTAGAGAACGTCAGACGTCATCACCTCCCCGACGGTCGTCTCTGGCCCTTTACCGATGGCGATGGCCCGAATGGCGATGTCCCGGTCGGTGACCATGCCGGCTAGCCGGTCGCCGGCGGCGACGGGGAGGGCGCCCACATCGGCATCGGCCATGAGGCGGGCGGCTTCCTTTATGGTGGTTTCCGGCCCGACGGTCTGGACGTCGCGGCTTATGGCGTCTCGTACAATCATGGGGTTTAAGCTCCCGGAAAGGCTGTTTTGCCCCAGCCCCTGGCCAACGCGACGTTTCGGCAGGGGTTCCGGCAGAACCGAGGCTTGCCCCAAACCCGGCTTTGGCCTATCAGCCCCGCTTTCCCGGACGCCCCGGGACCCAGGAGTTTACCGGCTATGGCCGTTCCGAAGCGAAAAACCTCGCCGTCGCGTCGCGGCATGCGCCGGGCTCACGACAAGCTCGCCAAGAATACGTACGTCGAAGACGCGGAATCCGGCGAACTGCGCCGCCCGCACCATATCGACCTGAAGAGCGGCCGTTATCGCGGCAAGCAAATCCTGAAGGCCAAGGAAGACTGACCTCGCGAGGCGCTCGATGCGCCTCGTCAGTGATGCGGTCTTGCAGCCGAGGCTCCCACCGAGCCTCGGCTTTTGCGCGTCTTTGTCGTGCAGAAAAGGGCTGATCGCGGTTTAGACCTGGCGCTTGCATTTTGGGCCCGAGCGGTTTCCAAAGGCCCTTCAAATTCAGCCCAAATCAGGTGTCTCCCATGACCGGCATCGCCGACATTATTGGCCGTGAAATCCTCGACAGCCGCGGCAATCCCACCGTCGAAGTCGACGTCTGGTTGGAAGATGGCGCGATGGGCCGGGCGGCGGTGCCGTCAGGCGCGTCAACGGGCGCACATGAGGCGGTCGAGAAGCGCGATGGCGAGCCGGATCGCTATCTCGGCAAGGGCGTGCGCGATGCGGTTGAAGCGGTCGAGGGCGAGATCGCCAATGCGATCCTTGGCATGGATGCGGAAGATCAGCGCCGCATCGATCAGGTGATGCTCGAACTCGATGGCACCGAGAACAAAGCGCGCCTCGGCGCCAATGCTATCCTCGGTGTTTCGTTAGCTGTCGCGAAGGCCGCAGCGCAGAGCTCAGGCCAGCCGCTTTATCGTTATCTCGGCGGCGTGAACGCGCGCGTGTTGCCGACACCGATGATGAACATCGTCAATGGCGGCGCTCACGCCGACAACCCGATCGACATCCAAGAATTCATGATCATGCCGATCGGCGCCGAGACCATCGGCGACGCGGTTCGTATGGGCGCGGAAGTCTTCCACACGCTGAAGAAACAACTGAAGGATGCCGGCCACGCGACGAATGTCGGCGACGAAGGCGGCTTTGCGCCGAACCTCGCCAGCGCTGACGAGGCAATTGGCTTTATCCTCAAGTCGATCGAGAAGGCGGGCTACACGCCGGGCGAGGACATTGCCCTGGCGCTGGATTGCGCCGCGACCGAGTATTTCAAGAAGGGCAAGTATGAGCTGGTCGGCGAAGGCAAGTCGCTCTCGCCGTCAGCCAACGCCGAGTATCTGGCAGACCTCGTCTCGCGCTATCCGATCGTTTCGATCGAGGATGGCATGTCGGAGGATGATTTCGAAGGTTGGCTCGCGCTGACGGAACTCGTCGGCGACAAGTGTCAGCTGGTCGGCGACGATCTTTTCGTAACCAACATGAAGCGTCTGGAGATGGGCTTCGAGAAGGGCCTGGGCAATGCGATCCTGATCAAGGTCAACCAGATCGGCACTCTCACCGAGACACTCGATGTCGTCGATATGGCCCAACGCGCCGGCTATTCGGCGGTGATGAGCCACCGCTCAGGCGAGACAGAAGACTCCACGATCGCCGATCTCGCCGTCGCAACGAATTGCGGCCAGATCAAAACCGGCTCGCTGGCGCGCTCCGACCGCACTGCAAAGTACAACCAACTCATCCGCATCGCCGAGCTTCTGGGCGATCAAGCCCACTACGCCGGCGACGACACGATTGTTGGGAGATGAGAGCGGCTCATTGCGCCAGCGCGAATCTCTTGGCTAATTTTAGTTCATGAGTCTCCCGCGCAGACAGAACCGCTCGCGAAAGCGAGAACCCGCGTGGGCGTCCTGTTCGGAAGCGGATTTGCTCGCGCTCCGGTTCAAGGATCTGAAGCTTTCCATCTCAGGAACGTGGCTTGAAGAGCGGCTGGACGCTCTGCACGGGGAGCTAGACGCGCGCGGTATTCGCGTGCGCGCACATGCTTGGCTCTCCACCGAATGGTTCAGCCCGCACGACACGCCAGGGATCGCCATCCCGTTCTACCTCGCGCACCCGCGGCTGGCGCGGCTTGAACGCAAGATGGTGCTGGAGGTTGAGGGCGGCACGCAGCGCGAGTGCATGCGCATTCTGCGTCACGAAGCAGGGCACGTGGTGCAGCGCGCCTATGGTCTGCATCGCCGCGCCGCGTGGCGCAAAGTGTTCGGCAGCGCAGCGAAGCCTTATCCGGAATTCTATCGCCCGAACCCGACGAGCAAAAATCACGTGCAGCACCTGCGCCGTTGGTACGCGCAGTGCCACCCGGACGAGGATTTCGCCGAGACGTTCGCTGTCTGGCTGACGCCACGCTCAGGCTGGCGCAAGCATTACGCGGAATGGCCGGGAGCTCTGAAGAAACTTGAATATGTCGATGAGCTTATGAGCGAACTTGCCGGTGTGCGGCCGCCAGCGAAGCCGCGCACCAAGATGGAGCCGCTCTCGGCGCTCACCACGACGCTTCAGGAACACTATGAAGAAAAGCGAGCGCGGTTCTCCGTGGAGACACCACACGTGCTCGATCGCGATCTGACGCGGATTTTTTCCAAGGAGAGCCGCAGTCGCGCTGCGCCTCCGGCGGCGTCCCTCATTCGCAAGCACCGCAACAAGATCATGCGCTCAGTGGCGCGTTGGTCGGGCGAGTATCCGTTGGCTTTGGATCATGCAATTGACGACATCATCGATCGGACGCGCGCTTTGAAGCTGCGGGCGGCGGGCGGTGAAAAGCGCATCCGCGATGAACTCACCGAGTTGCTCACCGCGAAATCTGTGATGTCGCTCTATAGCTCCGGTCGTCGGCAGACGTTCGCGGTATGAAAGAGAACCTTCGCGTCCTCGTTCTTTGCCATCCGGACGGCGTGCCGCCGGCGACGATGGAAGGTCTCTCGCCCAAAGAGATCGACTTCTACAAAACTGAATACGACGTCATCACCACGCTCTGCGAACTCGGCCACGAAGTGCGCGTGTTGGGCGTTCAATACGATCTGAAACCGATCCGCGACACGATCGAGGATTGGAAACCGGATGTGGTTTTCAACCTGCTGATCGAGTTTCACGGCGAGGCGGTCTACGGCCAAAACATCGCAAGCTTCCTTGAGCTGATGCGGGTGCCGTACACCGGCTGCAATCCGCGCGGCCAAGTGTTGGCGCAGGGCAAGGATCTGTCGAAGAAGCTTCTGAAGTACCACCGCATCGCGACGCCAGCTTTCGCTGTGTTCAATCCAGGGCGCGTTGTGCGCCGGCCGGGTAGGTTGCGTTTTCCGTTGATCGTGAAGAGCACGATTGAGGATGCCTCGATGGGTATTTCGCAGGCGTCCGTGGTCGAGAGTGATGAAAAGCTCGCCGAGCGGGTCAAGTTTGTCCACGAACTGTGCGGCACGCCAGCGATCGCCGAGCAATACATCGACGGTCGCGAGATATATGTTGGCGTGTTCGGCAATGAGCGGCTGAAGGCGCTCCCCGTCTGGGAGTTGCAGTTCGAGAAGCTGACACCGGGCACGCTGCCGATCGCGACCGAACGCGTGAAACGAAACATTCGTCACCAAGAGCGCATCGGCCTAGCGCAAGGGCCTGCGCTCGATTTGTCGAACGGGCAGGGCAATCGTATTCGCGAAGCCGCGAAGCGCATTTGCCGGGTGCTCGATCTCGACGGCTATTGCCGCATCGACTTCCGCTTGGGGCGCGACGGCGTGCCGTATTTCATCGAAGCTAATCCCAATCCGGAAATCGCGCGCTCGGAAGAGTTCGCGCAATCTGCTGCGCACGATGGCGTCCAGTATCCCGAACTGATCAGCCGCATCCTCGCGCTCGCTATTTCGCGGACGGGCGCTGAGGCGGAATAACGCTACTTCTGCGCCAACGCGCTCTTGTGCGCGCCCCAGAGCAGATAGACCGGTATCCCGATCGCCATCCAAATGAAGAAGCGCACGATCGTGCCTTCGTTGAGACTGGCGAAGAGATAGAGGCAGCCGACAATCGCAAGCGGCGCGACGATCCATGCAAGCGGCGTTCGGAACGGGCGCTCACGGCCAGGCTCGCGGCGGCGCAACACCATGAGCGAAAGCGCCACCGCGATGAACGCGGCGAGCGTGCCGGCATTGGCCAGCGATGCGATCTCACCGAGCGTGAGCAGGCCAGCGAGGATCGAGCAGACGACCGCCGTCAGAATGGTCACAAAGATCGGCGTGCCTAGCTTGGGATGCACGCGCGACCATGAGCGCGGCAGCAGGCCGTCGCGCGCCATGACGTAGAAGATGCGCGTCTGGCCGTAGAGGAACGCGAGGATCACGGTTGGGATCGCAATCGACGCGACGCCGCCAATGATGAGGGCCGCTTCTGGCTGGCCGAGCGAGCGCACGATAAGAGCAATCGGCTCGCCGCTGACGGAGAACTCGCGGAAATCCATCGCACCGATCGCGGCTGCGCCGATGGCCATATAGAGCAGCGTGCAAATCACCATCGAGCCGACGATGCCGATGGCTAGGTCGCGGCCGGGGTTCTTGGCTTCTTCGGCCGCGGTGGAGACGGCGTCGAAGCCATAGAAGGCAAAGAACATCACCGCAGCGCCGGCCATGATGCCGATGTTCGTGCCGGTCTCGGTTGGCGTCGAGCCCCAGCCGAATGGCGCAAACGGCGTGAAGCGCGAGATGTCGAAGGCGGGAAGCGCGATCGCAAGGAAGAGGATCAGCGCGGCGATCTTGGCGACGACGAGAATGGAATTGATCCAGGCGCTCTCGCGCGTGCCCAAGATGAGCAGTCCCGCCACGACGAAAATGATGAAGATCGCCAGCGGATTGATGTGCAGCGCGTGGCCGGCGACTTCGCCGAGCTGAATCATCTGAGGCACATCGATGCCCCAGCCCGTGAGCACGCCGGAGAAATAGCCGGACCATCCAACGGCCACAGCACTCACGACGACCGAATACTCCAAGATCAGCGCCCAGCCGACGATCCAACCGACGAGTTCGCCAAGGGCTGAGTAGGAATAGGTGTAGGCGCTGCCCGAGGCGGGCATCATTGTCGCGAGTTCGGCGTAGCAGAGCGCGGCGCACGCGCAGACGATGCCGGCTACTGCAAACGAAACGATAATGCCGGGCCCGGCCATACCAGCGCCCTGGCCAATCAGAGCATAGATGCCCGCGCCGACGATGGCGCCAACACCAAGCGCTAAGAGATGCGGCCACGAAAGCGTGCGCTTCAAATCTTGATGCTGCGGCGCCTCGATGGGCTTCCGCCGGTTCCAGAACGCCATCATTCCCCCCGTTTGCCCATAAGCTTAAGAGGAGGCGGCGCCATTGCGCCAGAGCGGCCCGAAGACTGCGTAGAGGTGAGCAAATCTGCCAGCACCGCAAAAATATTTTTGCTCAGCGCCAGGGACTCCATCTGGGAGTCGCCCGACTAGCGCTCCACCACATCTTGGGGCGATTTGCTAAATCGCTGATTCACAACGATTCTTTGGACTCGTTTTGTTCCGCAAGCCCCTGATTCCGTAAAGATTTCATTAAGGATCGGGACTCATTTTGCCCGCCTCTAAGAGGTCGGTTCGATGGCGAAACACGGCGCAACGGCGCTCAGTATCGGGTTGGGGGCAGCAATCCTGTACCTCGGCGCGCACGCCGTTACGGGCCGCCAGGGCCTCGTCGCGTACGTAGATCTGCAGGCGCAGCAACGTACCCTGGAGAGCCGCCTCGATGCGGTTGAGGCCGAGCGCGCTGAGCTTGAAGCGCGCGCCGCGCGCCTGCGGGCTGAGACGCTCGATCTTGATTACCTCGACGAGCGGGCGCGCGTGACGCTTGCCGCGGGCGACAGTGAAGAGATCGTGTTCGCGCTCGACTAAAGCCGTAGCGGCGCGCCATCCGCCGTCACCAGGACGTCGTCGCGCGCCCAGCCGGTCTGGCCAGTTTCGAGTTGCAGCTGATACCAGCGATGCTCGCCCTGCTGGATGCGGCCAGTCACAACGACAGTCGCGCCCGCCTCCAACCGCACGATCCGCGGCGCCCGCGTGCCGGGGCGGGTGCGGACGTTCGCGCCGGCGCGGCCTGTGCGCGCTTCAACGGAGGGTTCAATGGGTGTCACGCCGGCGATAGGACGCGCCGCCGCCGCCGCTTGGTTCACCGCCACGCTTTGATGCACGAAGCCAACGCGGCCGTCGTCGAGCACGACGCGGAACCACCAATCGCCTTGCACTTGGATGCGCCCGTTGACATTCAGCGGCGCATTCGCAGGCAGCTCCTGCAGAATAGTGGCGCTCGGCAGCGGATAATTACGCACGTTTGCGCCGCCGCGGCCGGCCATGAGCGGGCGCTCTGGCGTGTATTCGTGCGCTGAGACATTGCTACCGTCGGGCGGTGCTTCGTCGCGTTGTGGTGCCAGCAAAATTGAAGACGCCTCAGCCCACATCCCCGCTAAGCCGTTGCGCACCGGCGTGCTGGTGGCAGCGAAATAAACAAAGCCAGCCGCCCCAAAGAGGATGCTCAAGCGCAGCCAGGGAATGCCGACGCGCCGGCGTGAACGCGGCGCATAATAGGGATCGTATGCCTCGCGCGGAGGCTGAGCGGGCGGTGAGGGGCGCGGCGGACGCAAGGTTACGCGGTCGCGTTTGGAGCGCAGCGCGGCTTCAAGCTGCTTTTGGCCCGCATAGAAGCCGGACTCGCGCACGACAGGATCGGAATAGAAGAGGATGTAGTTCCGTTCCGCCAAAAACTCTGGCGGGCGCCCTTCAAGTGG
>LNFM01008963.1_pt1 | contig 14817 bp, 15 predicted proteins | sample 596031 | NCBI WGS metagenome assembly LNFM01 (sample SAMN04254537, study PRJNA301005) | activated carbon metagenome | isolation source: dual media filters at the Ann Arbor, Michigan drinking water treatment plant | place: USA: Ann Arbor
GCTGCGCACCGGCTCGCTCGATCCATTCACCGTCATCGCCCCGGGCGTCTGGATCGGGCCGTGGACCGACTCCTACGCGGCGGCGCGCATCCTCCTGCCAGACCTGCTGCACCGGGTGTGTATCGATCCGTACGTGATGGTGCCGAACCGCGAGACGCTCGTGCTCGCTGATCCGCGCGATCCCGACGCGTTCGACAAGCTCGTCTCGTTGCTTGTCGAGATGCACGAGCAGCCGTATGCGATCTCGCGCCGCATCTTCCAGCTCGAAGGCACCACGCTGCGCGAGGCCGTGCCGCCCGCGACCGCCAAGCTGACCGCCAAGTATCGCGAGCTCGTGCTGATGGAAGCCGCCATGGATTACGGCGAAGAAGCCGAGCGGATGAACCGGCGAGATGTGGACGTCTACTACGCGGCGCTGAAGGTCTTCGAGCTGCCCGGTGGAGAGTTCATGACACGCGCCGTGTGGACCAAGGGCTCCGAGGGTGCGTTGCTACCACCGGTCGAGGAAGTGCTCTTCGTCGAGCTCGAGGACGACGCCCCGGAAGCCAAGGCGGTCCACAGCGTGCCGTGGGCCAGCGTCGTGGAGGCGGGGCTGCTCACGCCCACGGACAACATCCTGCCCCGGTGGCGGACGGGGACGTTCCCGGGACCGGACTGGCTCGAGCGACACGCCGCAAAACTCGAATAGTATTAATGGATTACGCAATCGTTGCAGGGTTTCGCCGCGGCTTGCGTGGGTCTCTACATGCACGCCCTCGAGACCTGCCCCTCCGCCTCGTCCTCGCTGCCGCGCATCCTCGACGTCACCGCCGACATCGTCGCCGACGTCCTGGCCGTGGACACGCCGCGCCTCCAGCTCCGCGCCTTGCAACGCGACGATGCCGCCGCCGTGGAGCTGCTTCGCACGTGTGACGACGCGCCGACCTGGCTGCACGTGCCGTTCGCGGTGATGGCCGCGGCGACCGAAGAAGGCAGCCGGCTCGCGTTCGTGATGCGGAGTCATGCGACGGGTGAGGTGGTCGGCATGGTCGCGATCACACGCGCCGCGAACCAGTGCGCGATCGACTGCTACGTCGCTCCGACCCACGTGCGCCGCGGGTACGCGCGCGAGGCCGTCACCGCGCTCGCTCGGGTCGCGCTCGCGGGGACCTAGCGCCACCTCCCGACGGTCCGCGGACTGACTGCTCGCGGCATTTCAGCACCAGCAGAGCCAGCAGCAGCAACCGCACACTTCGATGGTACGCCGCACTTCCTGCGAGTCACGCGAACGACTGCGCGAACGAGTTTGCAGTGGCGCACCGAGCGGCCGGCTACACATCCTGTGGCCAGCGATCGCCCCACGGAGTATCGCGGCATTGCCCGGGCGCAACCTTTGCTGAGAGCGCGGCCATCATGCGCCTCGCTTATCTTGGCTTCGCTCTCGTCGCCGCGTGTGCGGTCACCGACACCACCTATGTGGATGACTGGGGCACCGAGGCCATCAGCACCGGCAAGGCCGACGGCCTCCTCGACACCGCCCCCGTCCTCGCCTTCAACCAGGTCGGCACGGGGTACGTCGAAGGGGAGCAACTCGACGTCTACGCGATCGACCTCCGCAAGAACTCCACGATCGCGATCACGCAGACTGTCACCGATGGCGATCTCGCGCCGCACTTCACCCTCTACTTCGGCGGGACGGTTCACGTCCGCTCCGCCTCGTTCAACCGCACCACGACGAGGATCGTGAAGACCTACGCGCTCACCGAGAGCGGCCGCCACTACATCGGCGTGAAGCCCTACCAGGGCGACGGCGCCGGTCGCTACGAGCTTCGCGTCACCTGCGTCACCGGCCCGTGCACGGGCACCGACCCCGTGGAGCCCGAGCCCCTCGAGCCCGATGATGCCGGAACGTGTATCCAGAAGGCGCGCCGCTGCAGCTTCGACAAGCTCGCCGCCTTCAATGGTGCTGTCGGCCCGGCTCGCGCCCGCGCCCTCTTCGAAGGCTGCATGGCCGAGTCCACCGACGAGCGCTGCGACTCCGTCTGCGCTTCGTACGAGGGGGCCTCCGCCGTCTGCGAGGACATCATCAAGGCCCTCCCCTTCTACGCCGACCAGTCCGCCACGTGCCTCGGCGTCCTCGATAGCTGCATGGCCGATTGCTACGACATCGACGGCGGCAGCGCCGACGAGCTCGGCAACACGTCGGAGGCGATCTGCTGGGTCTATGGCTTCAACGGTACCTGCGACTCGTACGCCCGCGGCCACGCGGCGTGCGGCGGCGAGTACGCGGAGGGCACGAACGAGCAGTGCCACGCCCTCTGCCAGTCCACGACCGGCGCCTGGACCGACGACCTCGACGTCCTCTGCCAAGAGGCCTGCGACTGACCCGTCACAGTCCTGCGATCGTTGGGCGCAGCCCTCCGATCGACCAGGCCGCCCGGCGCACCGGCTCGCGGGGCCCCGTGGCATCGTCGGCGGCATGAAGAGCAAGCGCCTCGGTCGCACCGGCCTCTACGTCTCCGAGCTCTGCCTCGGCACGATGACCTACGGAGGCAAGGGCTTCTGGGAGGTCATCGGCAAGCTTGGCCAGGAGGCGGTCACCGGTCAGCTCCGCACCGCTTTCGAGGCGGGCATCAACTTCATCGATACGGCGAACGTCTATCACGAGGGCGAGAGCGAGCGCCTCGTCGGAGCCGCTCTCAAGGAGCTCGGTACCGCGCGCGACAGCGTCGTCATTGCCACGAAGGTGCATGGCCGCACCGCGAAGGGCCCGAACGGCGCAGGCCTCTCGCGCAAGCACATCTTCGACTCCGTCGACGCGTCGCTGCGCCGCCTCCAGCTCGACTACATCGACCTCTATCAGACCCACGGCCTCGATCCGGTCACGCCGATCGAGGAGACCGTCGAGGCGCTCGATGCGCTCGTGAAGGCCGGCAAGGTCCGCTACGTCGGCTTCTGCAACCTCCCGGCATGGAAGGCCCAGAAGGCGATCAGCTACGCCGAGCAGCACAACCTCGCTCGCTATGTCTCCGCGCAGATGTTCTACGCCATCGCCGCCCGCGACATCGAACGCGAGATCGTGCCCATGGCCCTCGAGGACGGCATCGGCATCCTGCCGTGGTCGCCGCTCGCGGGAGGCCTCCTCTCGGGCAAGTTCTCGGCGGACACCGCCCCCGCCGATGCGCGCCGCGCCCAGTTCGACTTCCCGATCGTCGACAAGCCGCGCGCCTTTGCGTGTGTCGACGCGATGCGCCCGATCGCGACCGAGCACGGCGTCTCCGTCGCGCAGATCGCGCTCGCCTACCTCCTCGCGAAGCCCGGCGTCACCTCCGTGATCATCGGCGCCAAGACCGATGCCCAGCTCGCCGACGACATCGCCGCGACGACGGTCAGGCTCTCGACCGCGCAGCTGGAGGCGCTCGACAAGGTCTCGGCTCTCCCCGCCGAGTACCCGGGCTGGATGTTCGAGTTCCAGAACCGTGGCCGCTTCGAGGACGGCATGGAGCGCTAGCGAAACGACCGGCGATCGATCCCGAGCTTCTTCATCTTGCTCTGAAGCGTCGCCGGCGGCAGCGCGAGCCTCGCGGCCGCGCCATCGTCACCGTAGATCTTGCCACGCGTCAGGCGGAGCGCCTCCTCGATCGTCGCGCGCATCGCCAACGCGAAGCCAGCCCGACGAGGTGCTCGCACGAGCTCGCGCGGAATCACGAGCGCCTTGCGATCCCCGAGGATGAGCGCGGTCTCGAGGACGTTCGCGAGCTCGCGCACGTTGCCGGGCCACGTGTGCGCCCCGAGCGCTTCGAGGAGGGTGCGGGTCACGGGCGGTGGTTCGATCGCGAGCCGAGCGGCGAGCTCACCGACGATCGCGTGCACGAGGGGAGCGAGATCGCCAACACGTTCACGCAGTGGCGGCACGTGGATCGCAAAGACGTCGAGGCGATACATGAGGTCCTCGCGGAAGGTCCTGGCCGCGACCATCTCCGCGAGTGAGCGGTGAGTCGCGGCGATGACCCGGACGTCGACGGAGATCTCGGCCGTGCCGCCAACGCGACGGACCGTGCGCTCCTGCAGGACCCGAAGGAGCTTCGCCTGCGCCGCGAGCGGCAACTCGCCCACCTCGTCGAGCAACAACGTGCCGCGGTGCGCGCGCTCGAACAGGCCCACGTGGGTTCGGTCCGCACTGGTGAACGCGCCGCGCTCGTGACCGAAGAGCTCGCTCTCGACGAGGTGCTCGGCGATCGCCCCACAGTTCACATGAAGCATCGCGCGATGGGCCCGCTGCGAGCGGCGATGGATCTCGCGCGCGAGGACTTCTTTCCCCGTCCCCGACTCGCCCGTGAGCAGGACCGTCGTGGGGTGGGCCGCGACGAGTCGTACCCGTTCCAGCGTGTCGCGCATCGCCGCGCTCCTCGCCACGATCGCCCCGGTGGGCTCGAGGCGTTGCAGATCTGCGCGCAGCTCACGGGTCTCGACGTGGGCGAGCCGTGACCGCTCCGCCAGCTTCTGCACCACGGTGACGTGGCGAGTCGCCATCTCCACCACCTGATCGAGCGCGCTCCTCACCGCGGGGGCGGTCAGCTCGGCAGGCAGCGCGCGCTCCGCCACCAGCCACAACCCGTGCGCGAGCTCGACGGCGCGCTTGGATCGCCCCGCCGTGCTCGGCACCCAGTCCTCGCCCGCTCGTTCGAGCGCGACCGTCAACGCCGCGAGCTCGACGCGTTGGACCGGCACCGTGGTCGCGAGGCTCGTGGCGAACGCTCGCACCAGCGCGCGGGGCGTATGAGCGGCGCCGATGGCCGCGGTGAGCTCGGCGATCAGTCGGAGCGCGACGTCCGGCACCCACCTATGCTCCACCGATTTGCCGGTGCCGGCCACCGATATTTCGGTGCATGCTTACAACGCCGCCAGCGATTGCAACTACTTGCGACGGCACGTTCGCTGCTCCTCCGGCGCCGCATGGCATTCGTGATCACCTCGAAGTGCGTCGCCACCTGCGACACCGCATGCATCGACGTCTGTCCGGTGGACTGCATCGCCGGGCCCATTCCGCTCGACGGGCTCCGCGCGGTGCCCCTCGGGGAGCGAGGGCTGCGCTTTCCGGGCCTGCAGATGTTCATCGACGCCGACGAATGCACCGACTGCGGTGCCTGTGCTGCCGAGTGTCCCGTCGACGCGATCGTCCCGGACAACCAGGCGAGCGCCGCCGACGTCGTTCGCAACGCGGCATTCTTCGGCCGCTGACGCACGCCGAGCTACACCGAGGGAACAGCATCGAACCGGATGCGCCCCACGCGGCGCCAGCCCTCGTACAGGAAGAAGTGCTGCGGCTCTGCGGCGGGCATTGGCTCGTAGTCCCAACCGAAGTCGTGCGAACAGTCCGGATCGGGTGGGCGCGCCCATCCGGCAAAGCTCGGCGCCGTCGAGAAGTAGTCGACCTGCCAGTTCGCGCACTCGTACCGGCGGTCCTGCCGGTGCTTGCGCCAGTTGCAGAGCACGTACGTCATCACCCGCAGCGCCTGCGTCGGGTTCTTGATCACCCGCGCGAAGTAGTTCGTCACGAACACGCGGCCGCGGCGCCCGATGCACCGGTTCAGCCGCTGGGCGGCGCTGGACTCGAACGACTTCATGCCGCGGGCTAGCGCCTGATGGCTCGTCGCCTCGACGACCAGGTGCACGTGATCGCCCTCGAGCGAGAGGTGGACGATGCGGAAGTCGTCCCGGCCGAGCATCTTCACCATCGCGGCGCGCACGGCCCGGTACTCGTCGCGGCGCCGGAGCGTCTTGAACGCGCGATCGACCTTCAGCGTGACGTGGAGCGGCGTCCGCCGCGTGAACTTCATGCGGTCGCCGTACCGGGTCGCATAGCCCTTGTACTTCCGCGGCCGGCCTCGACCCCGCTTCCGCGCGGGCGTCTTGCCGAGCGGCAATGACGTCTGGACCGCGGCCGCCTTCACCTCTCCCTTCTATCGCAGACACTATTATTTGTCCAATAGATTTGCTCGACGGATGGCACGACGAAACACACGTCTTGGCACAACGGTCTCGGCGCGGGCGGGTGAAGCCTCTTGGCTGCGCCTCGCCGATAGACCGCGCTCGCTACGTGGCCTTGCGGCCTCGCCGACACGCCGCGTGGGGTTGCCCTCGCCGGCCGGTACCCGTCCACAGCGACGAGAGCACGCCCAGGACTCGTGCGTCGCCTCGCCCGCCCAGCGTGGTGGTCGCTACCGTGGCGTGCGCGCCGGAGGCGGCGGGATGTCCAGCGTGTCGAAGAAGGTGGCGAAGGCGCGCGCATCGAAGCTGGTGATCGCCCGGGTGATCCAGTTGTATTCGAGCTGGCCGGCGAGGATCTCGGACGCCAACAACTGTTTGCAGCAGCCTGTCAGCGACGGTGCCGTCACCGGTATGGCTGATCGAGTTGCCAGGCTCGTGGCATGACCGCGCCGCGGTGCGCCAGAGGGGGCCTAAACCGCGATCGTGGTGGTGTGAGATTTGCTGTCCGGGGGGGCACCATGCGCAGTCTGGCCCTCTCGTTCGTTCTGCTCACGCTCCCCTCGGCAATCAGTTGTGTGTCCGACGAGGCTGACAAGGGCGAGGAGGAGGAGCTGGACCTCCTGTCGACCGACTCGAAGGCGGACTCGTTCCGGGCGCCGACGTGGCACGGCGAGGCGGCGTTCGGCGTACCGCACGACGCGGTGCTGCAGGATGACGAGCGGCATCACGCGTGGTGGTTTGACCTGTCGGGCGAAGCCCAGGTCGACATGACGACGACGTACACGGTGCGTGGTCAGCGGCGGACCGACACGGTGCTGTACTTCTACAAGCAGCTGCCGAACGGCAACTGGGGCTCGTACATCGCGCGCAACGACGATTACGGCAACACGACGTACAGCCAGATCAAGCGGACGCTCGGTGCCGGTCGGTACCGTGTGCTGGTCAAGGGCCACACCGCGAGCACGGAGGGCAAGTTCCGCTTGAACGTGACGTGCGTGGGCCAAGGCTGTCAGCCGGCCGCGCCCTCGAACGCCTGTCTGTTCGGCACGACGTACGGCGAGCTCCTCGAGAACCCGAACCTCGGCATCTCGCAGCGGATCACGATCACCGCCGCGAACCTGGATCAGTTCGACGCGCGGCTGCAGTCGCGTATCGTGCGCGCGGTGCAGGAGTCGTCGCACACGGATGTGACCACGGCCGCCGAGGCCCTCTCGCGCGTCGATCAGGAAGAGATCAACTACAACGTCATCATCGACTCGAGCGGGCGGCGCACGTACACGGTGTTCGAGTACGGCGCGGGCGACAACTCGTATGGCGCGGTGTTCGACCACTTCACCGACGAGATGGCGACGGCGATCCACGACGGCGACCTGTACGAGTGCAACGTGACCCCGAAGACCTGTCTCTTGCCCGAGACCTGGTACGAGATGCGCCAGGATCCGGCCTACCCGCAGGTGTCGCGCACCGTCGTGACGAACGCGGCCGATCTGACGGGCGTGACGGCGGAGCAGGCCTTGAAGACCTTCCAGCAGTCGTACGACGACGTCACCACGGTGGCCGAAGGCCTCGAGCGCGTCGACCAGAACGAGGTCAACGTCTACGTGTTCAAGCACGCGGCGTCGGGGGCGCTCTTCGACGTGATCGAGTTCGGCGCCGGCGACACGTCGGTGGGCTCGATCTTCTTCAAGGGCACCGCGAACCGCGCCGCCCAGATGCGAGACCAGGACATCCAGTCCTGCCGCTACTTCGCCGACTGACGGCGACGGCGACGGCGACGTTGAACGTTGTCGATGACGTGGGCGGACAGCGTCGACGTGACGCAACCGGAGCGTGAAGCGGGTGCAAACCGGGCACATGGGTGGCACCTGCTACGTCGCGGGCCCCCTTTTCCAGTAGCAGCGCTAGATCTCGTGAGGCATCGGGCGACGCGGCGCACGGAAGTAGCGTAGCGGCGAGTAGGGCGCGAAGTTGGACACCCGCGACGTGTAGAGGTCGGCGTAGTCGTTGACCTGCTCTCCGAAGCGGCTGCTCTCGTTGCCCTCGCGGATGCAGGATCCCCAGTGAATGTTGTAGGCGCGGTCGATGCGCTCCTCGAGCGAATCGATCTCGTCGTTCATCAGGTGCGCGCGCTGCCGCAGCGTCTCGATGGAGTCCTTGCCAGTCTTGCGCTCCTCCTCGAGCCGGGCGCGCAGAGGGGCCGACGTCGCGGAGTCATCGAGGAGCCGCTGGATCTTCTTCAGGCGCAGCGACTGGTAGTCGATCTCGGATTGCAGGTGCCGGTGGCGCCGGTCGAGGAGGTCCATGTCGTGGATCTGCGCCTCGAGGCGATCGCTGACGGAGATCTCCCGATCGAGCTCCTGGAGCACCATCGCGGTGCGCCACATGTGTGACTTCCGCAGGCGCAGGATGTCGCCGTAGATGTGGTCACCGATGTAGAGGCACTGCTCGCCCTTCACGTTCGTCATCTGCTCGAACGCGATGACATTGCCACCCTGGTAGACCTTGTCGCGGGAGAGGTGCTTCACCTCCGGTCCATCGGTGATCGCCTGGTTGGTGGCGAGGTCCACGGGGAAGAACGGCCGCAGCTCGTTGAAGAAGGCCGGCTTCGCCCCGCCGACGATCACGATGTCGAAGTAGTTCCGCCACGACGGGTACGCCTTGCGCTCGCCGTCGAGGAGGTAGCTCATCACGACGGCGGTGTAGTCGTAGAGCGAGTTGGTGAGGAGGAAGAGCTTCTTGCCGGAGCTGCGAAACTTGTGCAGCGCCTCCGCGAGCATCGGGTCCTTGTGGATGAAGGCCGGGACATCCGCCTTGATGACGCTCTTCAGCGTGTCGTCGCGGTGGGCCTCGTCGATCGCGGTGCGGATGTCGCCGAACAGCTTGTCGTAGTCGACGGTGCCGGTCTGCTTGTCGGCCCAGTCGACGATCGTCGTGTACATGACCGCCTCGGGTAGACCGAACAGCGTGTCGATCCACTCGTAGCGATCCGCCGAGAGGTTCACCTTCTCGTTGCGGTACGTCGACCGCCGCTCCTCGTTCGTGAGCTCGCGGAAGCCGTGGTAGCAGCGCCCGACGTAGGCGTGCCGGTCCATCTTGAAGACGTTGCCGTTCTGCCGATCCACCACCAGGCCACGGATGGCCCACTTGGGATCGTAGTGCAGGGTCCGGATCGCCTCCGGGTAGCCGTGCTTGCCGCACAGCTTGTCGAGCGTGAGCTGGATGCTGAGCTGCTCGAGCCGATCCTGGTGATACAGCGCGAGCGTGTAGTCCATGTCGAACCCGATCATCTCGATCGAGTCCATCCGGAGGTTACGGTTGCAGAAGACCCGGTTCTTGCGAGGGACGTCGATCTCCGTCGTCGCCTCGCCGAGCAGGTTCTGGATCTGCGGATCTAGGTCTCCGCCAGAAGCACCCATCGTGATTAATTGTACAGCGGTTGCGATACATTCGCCCCATGGGCTCGCCGCCGTGGAATCGTGACCAGGACCCGTTCGCCGAGCTCATCTCCGCGGACGCCATCGCCCAGCGGTGTGCGGAGCTAGGCGCCCAGATCACCAGGGACTACGCGGAGCGGGCCAAGTCGGCCGATATCGTGGTCCTGGGCGTCCTGAAGGGGTCCGTCCTCTTCATGGCTGACCTGTCGCGTCACATCGCCCTGCCCATTTATCTCGACTTTATTGGCATCTCCTCCTACGGGGATGACACCAAGTCCTCGGGGGTCGTCCAGATCACCCAGGACCTGTCGCGCCCCATCGCCGACAAGCACGTGATCGTGGTCGAGGACATCGTGGACACGGGCCACACCGTCCACTACCTCATGGAGAACCTGGCCACCCGCAAGCCGGCGTCGCTCAGCCTCTGCTCGCTGCTCCACAAGCCGGAGCGCTCCGAGCGCGAGGTGAAGATCGACTACCTGGGCTTCACCATCCCGAACAAGTTCGTCGTCGGCTATGGCCTCGATATCGCGCAGCAGTGGCGCAACCTGCCATTCATCGGATTCGTGACCACGTGAACTCGGACCGACGCGCGAAGCGAGTCGGCGGACGCGGAGCGAACGCAGCACCGCGAAGCGGTGCCTGTCCGAGCCATCGGACCGAAGGTCGGTCCACATGAACACCGACCGGCTGCAGAAGCTGCCGGCGGCGCTGTTCGAGATCGGCAAGCTCATCGGGTCGGACCTCGACCCCGGCATTCTGCTCTCGCGGATCGCCGAGCTCGTCTGTCAGCTCATCGACGCCAAGGCGTGCTCGGTGATGCTCCTCGATGCCGATCGCAAGCGCCTGCTCGCGAAGGCCGCCTACGGCCTCCGCACCGAGCGCATGCACTCGCTGTCGTTTCGCGTCGGCGAGGGCGTCGCGGGCTGGGTGGTCGAGAAGGGCGAGCCGGCCCTCATCTCCGACGTCACCAAGGACCCGCGCTACGTCTCGCTCCCCGACAACCAGTCGCCCATCTCCTCCATGCTGTGCGTGCCCCTCCTCGCCCGGGGCGAGCGCGTCGGGACCGTCACCGCGACCAGCGAGCGCATCGGCGCCTTCGACGAGAATCACCTCGAGCTGGTCCGGTTCATCTCGACGACGATCGCCCTCGATATCGAGAACGTCCGGCTCCATCGGGTCGCCGTCACCGACCCGCTGACCGGGGCGTTCAACCGCGAGTTCCTGATGCAGAAGCTCCCGGGCGAGATCGAGGTCGCCATCGATCGCGACCAACCGCTCTCCCTCGCGATGGTCGACGTCGATCACTTTAAGGCGGTCAACGATCAGTACGGCCACGGCGTCGGCGACATGGTGCTGGCCGAGGTCGCGCGGCGCCTCCGGGGGGCGATTCGAGGCGGCGACCTCCTCGTCCGCTACGGGGGCGAAGAGTTTCTCACTGTCCTCCCCAGGGCCGATGCCGGCAAGGCCTGGGAGGTCGGCGAGCGGATGCGGCAACGCGTCTGCGAGAAGGCGTTCGACGTCGGCGACGGCATCAAGCTCATCCTCCGCGTCTCCGTCGGCATCGCCCAGTGGCGCAAGAACGAGAAGCAGGCCTCGCTCATCGAGCGCGCCGACACCGCCCTCTACGACGCGAAGGACAAGGGCCGCAATCGCGTCGAGGTCGCCCCTTGAGCGGCAAGGGGCCCCTGCCGCCGGTGGACGACCCGGAGCTCGAGGCCACCCTCGCGAAGGTCACGGCCGCCGCGGGCGATCTCTCGAAGTCGCGCCAGCCCATCGGGCCGGATACCGAGCGCGTGAACACGACGGAGGTGGCGGGCCAGCTCGAGGCCGCGCGGGCGCGAGCCGACCAGCCCGTCGATGAGCCGTCCGTCGAGCTCTCGAAGGCGACGAAGGCCGCGAGCGAGAAGCTGGTCGACGATCCGGATGTCCCCCTGCCCGAGCTGGCGAAGTCGGACCCGGTGCGGCTCCCGAAGCAGCGCGCCGCGGCCATCAAGCCCAGTGAGCCGCCGCCGAAGGCAGAGGTGAAGGCGGCGCGGTCCAAGCGCCCGCCGAGCGAGCCGCCCGACGACGAGGACGATGGCGACGACGACCGGCCGAAGAGCCGGCGTGGGGTCCTGATCGTGACGCTGGTCATTCTCGCCGCGCTCGCGATCGGCGTGATGGTGCTGCTCGGTCGGGTGAACAGCACGCACTACTACCTGGCGTGTCAGCCGAGCCAGGTCGTGGCCGAGCAGGGCCGGTCATTTCCGCCCTGGGGCAGCTCGCCGATGGATGGCGCGCAGTGGGCGCCCATCAAGATTCCGCCCGAGGCCGAGTGCGTCGAGCGAGAGACGGAGAACCCGCTCGTACTCGCCGATTGGTACCGCGAGATGCTCGTGGAGCGCGCGGGCGCGATGCTGACGGGGAAGGGGGATCAGCCGGCGGAGAATGCCGCGGAGGCCGCCGCGCTCCTGCAGCAGGCGCTGCTCCACGCTCGCTCCGACGAGCGCCGCAGCGAGCGCCAGGACATCGAACGCCTCCTCGGCGATGTCGAGTACTGGCGGGCGGCGGCCAAGCTCGACAGTGCGCAGAAGGCGCTCGTCGATGCCGCGAAGCAGTTCGAGGCAGCCGCAGCGCAGCGACCGCGGCATGTCAGCGATGCGGCGGCCTGGGCGGGCTTCGTGCGTCAGCTCGCGAGTGATCTGGAGGCGGGCCCCGAGGGCAGCACGCGCGCGTCCACGCTGAGTCCGCTACCCACGAACGCCGCTGGCGAGCGACCCGTCGCCCCGCCCGGCGTCGCGCTCCCCGTCGAGCCCGACCGCAGCGGCAGCGGCAGCCCCGATCCCGGCGAGCCCGGCCGCGACGCTCGCCCCGATGCCGGGGTCCCGACCGGCGGCGTCCTGCTCTAGGCACGCGGCCTTCTGTCTGGGCAGAAGCGTCGGCCAGGTCTTGCCCGACGGCGGATCGATCATCGTGACCTTGTCGGCGTAGACGCGCGCCGTGCGGTGCAGCATGCCGATCGCGGTGAACAGCGGCAGCGACTGGTAGCGCTCCGCGTACTTCGACTTGATCGCAGCGCGGACGGCCGCGCCGTGGCGGGTGCTCACCGTCGGGAACAGGTGGTGCTCGGTGTGGAAGCCGAAGTTCAGCGTGACCCACTCCATCGGGCGCGGCAGCGTCACCGAGAGCGAGTTGACGAGCGGGTCGTTCACATCCGTCAGCGGCGACAGGTTGTGATTCGTCATGATGAACGCCATCACGATGATGTTCGCGACGACGAGGGGGATGAGGTAGACGAACACGAACGCGAGCGGCCCGACGAGCACGGCCACCGTCGCCCAGAACGCCCAGCCGAGCACCGTCTCGACCCACACGCGGCGGTACATCTTCGCGTTCACCATCCCGCGCTTCTTGGCGGTGAAGAGCATCTGCGTGCTCTGGCCGGTGAAGCCGAACACGAGCGAGAGGTAGCCGATCAGCTTCTCGCGCCCGATGCCCAGGTGCGCCATGAGGCGGGCAGCGGGCTGCGTGTTGTACTCGTGGAGCGTCGGGTACATGTCCGGGTCGACGTTCTCCTTGCCGGTGTGGTTGTGGTGAACGCGGTTGTGCCAGGCCATCCAGAGGCGCGGCGACAGCGTGAACGGCAGCAGCAGGAACCAGCCAAACACGTGGATGGTGGTCTTCCCCTTCACGACGGCGCCGTGGAGCGTCTCGTGGCCGAGGAACACGATGCCGGCGAGCGAACAGCCGATGAGGAGGCTCGCGAAGGGCCACGCCCACGCCGGCAGTCGACCGGTGGCGAGGGCCCACGTCGTGGTCGCAATGATGGCGACGTGGAGCGGGAACCAGAGTGCCCGCGACCGCGCCGGCTCGAACACCTCTTTGCCCAGCATGGGCCGCAGCTCGCGTGCGTACTGGCCGACGGTGCGCAGCTCCATGCGACAGTTACAGCACGGAGCGATCGACCGGCGAAATCGCCAATCGCCGCTGTGACCGGATCATGACCGGCCGGTCAGGTATCGGCTAGCCGCCTGACGCGGTGCCGATGGCGAGTTGCGTCAGGCCGTTGGCCTTGGCCCGCTCCATCACGTTGACGACCCGGCCGTGGGAGACGCCCTTGTCGGCCTTGATGACCACCTGGGTCTTCTTGTCCCGCTGGTACGCGAGGCCGAGGAACTTCTCGAGCGTCGCGTCATCCATGGACTTGCCACCGACGACGACCTGGCCCTGGAGCGGGATCTCGATGATCAGCGACTCCTTGGTCGTGTCGAGCTCCTGCGCCTTGCCATCGGGCAGGTTCAGCTTGAGGCCGGACTTCTTCTCGGCCTCCTCCTGCGCCTGGTCGGCCTTCTGCTCCTTCGTGACCTTCTCGACCTGGGCGAGGGCGCTCACCATGAAGATGACCACCATCACGAGGAAGACGTCGGTCAGCGGCGTGATGTTGATCTCGGCAAAGATGCCGTCGTCGCCGCCCTCGTCGTCGCCGCTATCAGGCTGCTTTGTCGCGATCGCCATCGCTGCCCTCTTTCTTCGACTTCGATTCGGGCCGGGAGTCCTTGGTCGCGATGGGTTGCTGCTCGAGCAGGAGCTCGAGGAACTCGTCTGTCTGCAGCTTCATCTCCGCGCCGATGCGCGCGCCGCGCTGGCTGAAGTAGTTGAACATGATGACGGCGAGCACGGCGACGATGATGCCGGCGGCCGTCACGATGAGCGCCGCCGAGACCGGGCCGGAGACCATGCCGAACGTGACGGTGTCGTCGGCCTGGAACTTGTCGAGGCCGAGCACGATGCCGACGACGGTGCCGAAGAGGCCAACGAACGGCGCTGTCGCACCGATCGTACCGAGCATCCACAGGCGGTTGCGGAGGTCGGCCTGCACGCGGAGGCGCTCGCGATGCGTGGCGGTGATGACGTTGTCGGTCTTCGTCCGTCCGTACCGCTCGATCCCGACCAGGAAGACGTCGGCCATCGGCGACTCGGAGCGCTCGCACACGGAGCGCGCATCCTCGACGGAGCCGCGGAGGAGCGACTTGTTGATGGCTTCACCCAGCGCGCGGGCCCGCGCGACGAAGTTCCACTGCACCATGGCGCGTTCGATCCCGACCGCGAGCGCGATCACGGAGAAGGCGGCGACGACATACATCGTCCCGCCGCCGTGATTCATTAATTCCCAGAAGTCGTCCATGGAGCGCAGATCCTTGATAGCACGGCCCTAGTTAGGGGCGAACACCGCGCGGTATCCGCCGCCGTCGAAGTCCACGAACACCGGTGCGGTGAAGGCCTCCGCCGGGACACCTCGTCCCGCCAGCGCCGTGCGGATCATGTCGAAGTCGCCCGACAGGAGGGCCGGGAGTGAGGTCGAGGTGATGGCGTCGACCGGAAGCAGCGGGAACACCGCCCGGTTGCCACGGACGCGGAACACGAGCCAGGC
>LNFM01008964.1_pt1 | contig 14816 bp, 11 predicted proteins | sample 596031 | NCBI WGS metagenome assembly LNFM01 (sample SAMN04254537, study PRJNA301005) | activated carbon metagenome | isolation source: dual media filters at the Ann Arbor, Michigan drinking water treatment plant | place: USA: Ann Arbor
CACGGTGTTAAAGCGCTCCCGGCATCGACAATCGCCAGTTCGCCTTCACCGTTAAGCTGTTGCAGGCTTTGAATCGTCCGCTGCGCCACGTCATTGGTAACGCGATCGTTGTACAGCGCCCAGCCACCGGGGACTAATGGAAATCCTTCACGGGTGGGACGAAGAACTTCGCGCACTGTACGATCACCGCAAAGCACGTCGCTCAAGTCACCGGCGAGATCGACAGTAATTCCCGCGAGCGTTGCTAACTTTGGTTGATGCAGATTGCCGTCGACCAGCACGGGTGTATGTTTTCCTTCAGCCAGTTGCCGGGCGACTTCCATCGCGATGGTCGACACACCCACGCCGCCGCGCGAACCGAGCAGCGCAACTAATGGCAAAACCTCAGCGGGAATCGCGCCGGCGATTTCAATTCGGCTCTGCCGACTCAGCTCGCGCAGTTTCTTGGCTTGATCGCTCATGCTCCCAACTCCTGGATCTTTGGCTCCATCAGCACCGATTGTGTTAGGCGTTCGGCATCTGCGACCGCAATATCATCGGGCACATTCTGCCCGTGCGTGAGATAACTGAGTGGAAGTTCGCTGCGCCGCGCGGCGCTGACGAGATGACCAAGGCTGATCGCTTCGTCGAGCTTGGTCACCAAGAGCGATGTCGGCCGAACGGGGCGGAAGTTATCCATAGTGGTCAGCAAGTTCTTCGCGCCGACCGTAGCGCTCAGCACCAAGTGAACTTCATGCGGCCGCACGCTGGCGAGCAGCGTGTTCAGTTCCTTGACCTTCACTTCATCGCGTGGACTGCGTCCGGCGGTGTCCATCAGAATCAGATCTAGCCCGCCGAGCCGCTGCATTGCTTGTGAGAGCTCGTCCGGTGTGGAGACAACTTCCATCGGCAGATCGATAATGTCGGCATAAGTTCGAAGCTGTTCAACCGCGGCGACACGGTAAGTGTCAACCGTGATGAGCCCCACTCGACGCCGATCGCGCAGACGGAAGTTGGCCGCGAGTTTCGCAATCGTAGTGGTCTTGCCGACACCGGTCGGCCCAATCAAGGCGACGAGCCGACCGCGACCCACTTGAATCGGTCCCGATGTGCGAAACGACTGCTCAATTGATTGCTGAATGTCATGTCGAACTGTGTGTCGATCGGCCGCATCGCCGAGTGCATCACGTGCTTCGGCGACGAGTTCACGCGCCACATCCTGCTGAATATCCGCGTCGATCAGCCAAGTGTAAGCGCTGAAGTACGCTGGCGGGAGTCGATGAGTTGAGGTGGCTGTCGCGCAAGTTTGCAGCGCTTCGACTTTCGCTTCCAGTTCATCAAGCTGCGCGGTGACACGATTCTTGAAGTCATCGCGGTACTTGCTGCGGTAGTCGAACTCGCTCTCCACTCGCTCTTCCAATCGCGCCGCAATTTCGACTTGATGCGAGCCGGTGAGTCGTCCCCACCAGCCGCGGTTGTAGTGCCGCGCGTGCAGCACAGTCGCCTCGGGGCCGAGTTCACGGCGCACCATCGCCAGCGCTTCGGGCAATGTTCGCGCTTTGAAAGTTTTTATTGACATTGTCTAACCTGCACAGTGCTAACTTGCTAGGCCGTGGGTTACGATATTTGTGTCGCGGGTGATTTCGTTGAAGCTGAGAACCACTAATTGCGGCAGGTGATTCTCGGTGAGTTGTTTGAGCGCCGCGCGAATCTGCGGGCTTACCAGCACAATGGGCGTGTGGTTGAGTAGCGTAAGTTTCTCGGCCGCTTTACGGATTGAACTGCAAGTCGCTTCAATCGCTTGTGGCGCCATGCGGATAAATAGGCCGCGTTCGTTGTGCTCGAAGCCTGCGCGAATGCGGTCCTCGAGCGCGGGATCGATGGCGATCACATGCAGTTCGTTGTTGGCGTCGCGGTAGCGGGTGCAAATCTGCCGGCTGAGGCGATGCCGCACGTACTCGGTCAACAACACGGGATCTTTCGAACGGGGCGCGTAATCGCCGAGTGTCTCCAGAATGGCGCTGAGCTGGCGAATCGAGACTTGCTCGCGCAGTAGATGATGCAGTACGCCTTGCACTTCGGCGAGGCTCAGCACACTGGGGATCAGTTCGTCCACCACCGTCGGCGAGGCGGTTTTGAGTTCATCAATCAAGTGCTTGGTGGCGTCGCGCGTGAGAATCTCATCAGCATGTCGCCGGCAGACTTCGGTCAGGTGCGTGGCGAGCACAGCGCCTGGTTCAACCACGGTGTAACCCAACATCTCCGCTTGGTCTTGCCGATTGGGGGAGATCCACCGCGCTGCGGCGCCGAACGCGGGGTCTTTGGTTTCGATGCCATCCACCGCGCCGGTGGTCATGCCGGAGTCAATCGCCAATAGCAGGTTTGGTTCCAGCTCGTTCACCGCCACGGGCATATCGGCGATCTTGATGCGGTAGCTGTTGGGTTCCAGTCGCATGTTATCGCGGATGCGAACCTTCGGCATGATGAGCCCAATTTCCGCGGCAATGTTGTGCCTCACCCGCTGCACGCGCTCGAGCAAATCGCCGCCGCGATTCGGATCGGCGAGGCGAATCAGCCCGACGCCGAGCTCGATCTCCATCGGGTCGACCGTGAGAAAATCTTCCACGCGTTCTTCGGGTTTCTGTTTTGCGGCGGTTGCTTCATCTTTCTTCTGGGTGGCGCTGCGCTGTGATTCCTTCCTGTTGAGCATTCGCGATAGGCCGATGCATGAAGCGCCGAGCGCCGCCAGCGGCATCCACGGTAAGCTGGTGAACATCAGCACGCCGAGGAATCCCGCCGTTACAACTAACGCTTGCGGCCGACTAAAAAGCTGCTGAATAAACTCGTGCGGTAGGTTCGAACTTTGCGTGCTGCGGGTGGTGAGCAAACCGGCCGCGATGGAGATGAGGAACGCCGGCACTTGGCTCACCAGCCCATCGCCAATGGTGAGGTGCGTGAAGAGCTGGGCGGCGTCGGCGACTTCCATCCCTTGTTGCAGCACGCCGATCAGCAAGCCACCGACGATGTTGATCACCGTGATGATGATCCCGGCGATGGCATCGCCACGGACGAACTTACTGGCGCCGTCCATGGCGCCGTAGAAGTCGGCCTGTTGGGTGATTTCCGAACGGCGGCGCTGGGCTTCTTTCTCATCGATGATGCCGGCGTTCAAGTCGGCGTCGATCGCCATCTGCTTGCCAGGCATGCCATCCAATGCGAACCGCGCGGCGACTTCGCTGATGCGCGTGGCGCCTTTCGTGATGACCACAAACTGAATCACCACGATGATCACAAAGATCACGAGGCCGACGACGAGATTTCCGTCACCCGCCACAAAGTCAGCGAACGCGGTGACCACTTCGCCGGCAGCCTGCGGATTGTCGGCGGCCTGCGTGAGAATGAGCCGGGTAGTGGCGACGTTCAGCACCAGTCGCGCGAGCGTAGTCGCCAACAACACGGAGGGAAAAATACTGAACTCAAGCGGCGCTCGCACATAGATGGTGGTGAGGAGCACGATCACCGAGGCAGTGATATTCGCGCTGAGCAGCACATCCATCAGCGCAGCGGGGAGCGGCACCATAATCACCAGCACGCTGGCGATTAAAGCAACCGGCAGAATCAGATCCGGCAGTCGCGTCAGCCAAGTGCTGGGCGCGGCTGCGCTCGCACCCGAAGCCATTCGGGAACTCCCGCAGTTTGCACAAGTGAACGATGAGTCGCGCTTTCGGTAGAAAAGCGGGGCGAAGGGTAATGTCGTGTTAAGAAAATGTCCAGAGCGAAACGCACCTTAAGATAGCACCGAGAGAAAGAAGTTCACCACCGAGAGCGCAGAAATCACAGAGGAGAACCACAGAGAATAAAGAGAGAGAAGTGATTGGTCATTTCGAGTTGATCATTGCGCATAGTGACCAAGCCGTACTAGCCAATACTTGCTCTTCTCCTTCTCCCCTTCTCTCTGTGTCCTCTGCGCTCTCCGTGGTGAATCCTTCCCTTGGTATCTCCTCCGCGCGGAGCGAAGAAATTCGTGCTGTCAAGCCTGGGAAGCCGCCACGAATCGCCCCACTTGCGAGCGGCGAGCGGCAGCGGGATACTTGACCGCAGCGGTGAGCCGCTCAAGCTATGAGTTACCGCGGGTCTTGCTCGCTCGATTGCTAGCACCTTGAAAACTTTTGTCGGGGGAATCACGCGAATGCGACGTGCAAAAATCACCATCGTCGGCGCCGGGAATGTTGGCGCCACTTGTGCCCATTGGTGTGCCGATGCGGAGCTCGGCGACATTGTGCTCCTGGACATTCCCGAAGCGGGCGACATGCCGAAGGGCAAGGCGCTCGACCTGATGCAGTCCTCGCCGATTTTTGGCTTCGATAGCAAGGTGCTTGGCACGAACGACTACGCCGACACCAAAGAGAGCGACGTTGTTGTTATCACTGCTGGCATCCCGCGCAAGCCGGGGATGAGCCGCGATGATTTGCTCGCGACGAACGCCAAGATCATGACGGCGGTTTGCCAGCAGGTGAAAGCGACCAGCCCCAACGCGGTGGTGATTGTGGTGAGCAACCCGCTCGATGCGATGGTGCAGCGAGCGCAGCAGGTGACGGGCTTCCCGCCAAACCGCGTGATTGGCCAAGCGGGAGTATTGGACACGGCCCGCTATCGCACGTTTTTGGCGATGGAGCTGGGCGTGAGCGTGGAAGATATCTCCGCGCTGCTGATGGGCGGTCACGGCGATACGATGGTCCCGCTGGCGAGCTGCACGTCGGTTGGCGGCATCCCGGTAACGCAGCTTGTGAAGCCGGCCCGCTTGGCGGAGATCATCGATCGGGCCCGCAATGGTGGCGCCGAGATTGTGGCGCTCCTAAAAACCGGCAGCGCGTACTACGCTCCGGCAGCGGCGACCGCGCAAATGGTGGAAGCAATCGTGCGCGATAAGAAGCGGCTCATCCCGTGTGCCGCTTACTGTGACAAAGAGTACGGCGTGGGCGGCTACTATGTGGGTGTGCCAATTGTGCTCGGCTCCGGCGGGGTTGAGAAGATTATTGAACTCGAGCTGAACAGCGAAGAGCGCGCCGCATTCCAGAAGAGCGTTGATGCGGTGAAGAGTTTGGTCGCCACGATGGCGACGCTCGTGTAGTGGATGCCGCCTGCGCCTCCAGTGCTAGCAACCGCCAAGTTCGCTTGGCATTCGCGTTGACAGTCCCCGCCCTCTGTCTTAAAGTTCTTCCCTACTCTGGCAGTCGCGCTCATCGAGACCCTTCTTGCTCAGCGCTTCCCCACGTCCTGCACCCCGACGAGGCCTCGCCGCCCTTATGAATCGCCTAATGTCTCCGCAGTTGGTCATGTCCGCCGCCGAAGCGTTGGTTCCCCCATCAACCAAGAATCCGGCAACCCCGAGTGCGGAAAGTTGGCCGGTGAGCTTGGGTAGTGACGCGACAAGTCCCGTGGCGACCTTCGCGCCGCAGCACTATGCGGAGGGCTATGCGTATCCGCTGCTCGTGTGGCTGCACGATGCCGGCAATAATGAGCGCGAATTGCCCCAAGTCATGCCGCACGTGAGCACGCGCAATTACGTGGGGGCTGCTCCGCGGGGACCACGCCGACTCACTGGCGCGGAGCCGCGGTTCGAGTGGGGCTCGAGCGATCAGTTGGTGCTGGAAACCGAGGAGCGGATCATCGGGGCGATCGAGCATGCCCAAGCCCGATTCAACGTGCATTCCGAGCGAATTTTCTTGGCCGGCGTCGGAGCCGGCGCCACCAGCGCGCTGCGTTTCGCGCTGGTGCATCCGGAACGGGTCGCCGGGGTGGCTGCGTTTGATGGCGCCTTGCCGATCGGCGGCCGGCCATTACGCCGCTTCGCGGCGGTGCGGAATCTGCCAGTGCTGTTGGCGACGGCGCGGCGCAGCACGCGCTACCCCGAAGCGCAGGTTTGCCGCGATCTGCGCCTCTTGCACTCGGCGGGAGTAAGCGTGACGTTGCGACAGTATCCGGGGGCCGATGAATTGACCACGACGATGCTGTCGGATCTCGATCGCTGGATGATGGCGATCGTGAGTAGCGCTGGCGCGACGGTCGTTGGTTAGTGGCGCCCCAAGTTGCGTCGGGGTGACCGGGGTCGAGACCCCAGAAATCGCGGCGATGACTCCACGACTGCTGGGGGCGCCTGACGCGCCGACCCCAGCCACTCAGGGGCGGCTCCCCAAGATTCGGCTGACGGCCCTCTGCTAGCAGCCTTTGTTCCGCATTGACAGCGCGGCACGCTTCTCGCTACAAGCCTTGCGCCGAACTCTGCGCGGACGATGCCTCGTCGCTGATCTCCGTCGGCGTCACCGTTCGGCGCCCGAGAACTTACGCGATGAGCGATCAACCCACTGCAATCGACGGGGCCATGAGCCGTATGGATCGGCTGCGCGCCTGGTCCAAGGGCCATCCCTATCGGACGGCGGCGATCGGGGGCGGCTTGCTCGCGTTCACTGTGGCGACCTTCGTCGCCTGGTTGATGCTCGCGCATTACGCAACAGCCCCCCCTTCAGTGACAATCGAGACCGCACTTGCGGCGCTCGACCAAGGAAAAGACGACCAGGCGGCCGTAATGGTGGAAGAGCTGCGTCAATCGCAAGCGCTCACGGACGCCGAAATGGGCGGCCCGTTGTATGTGTTGGGCGTGCTGAAGACCCGCGATGCTGAGCGGCAAGGTTCCGAAGAACGCCGCGAAGCCGACTATTTGGTGGCGTCGAAGTTTCTCGAACGCGCGCGTGCGCTGGGTTGGCCCGCAGGTCGAACGGGCGACGGCCTGCTCAAGCTAGGCCACAGTTTGATCATGGCGGGTGAGTTCGACACGGGCGCCGAAGCGCTTGAGGAAGCACTCGCACTTCAGCCCGAACATCCCGGTCAACTGCATTTGTTGCTGGCCGAGGCCCTTCTCTCCGCGCCGGCGCCGAACTACGCGGGCGCGATGGAACATCTCGACAAGGCGCTCGCGGACCCCACGCTTGAATCGACCGACCGGAGCGACGCCCAACTTCGCCGCGTCCGCACGCTGACGCGGATGGGACAGCGCGCCGCGGCGCGGGCAGCGCTAGCGCAACTGCCGGCGGATCCCCAGTCGGCGCGACTAGCGCTCGTGCAAGGCGAACTGGAACTCGTTGAAGCGGCGAGCGACGCCGATGTCTCGGCGGCGATGACGAGTTTCTCCCGCGCGATCACGCTCGACAAGGACAGCAGCGCTGTCACCCGGACAGCGCAGTTCCGCGTGGGTGAAGGCTTGCAGCGGCTGAAGCAGAATCCACAAGCGATCGCCCAGTTCAAAACCGTTCGCCGCAGCTATCCTGGGACCCTGGAAGCAGTGGCGGCGGCGCTGACCGCGGGTGAGCTCCTGTTGGCGGACAAGCAAACCTCGGAAGCGATGGATGAGTTTCGCTACGGTTTAGAAGCCTATGCGGACCGCGTGGGGATGGCTGAAGGTGTGATTACGCTGACCGAATTGCGGAAGCGGCTGCTGGCGTTGCACGCGCAGCTGCTCACCGCTGAGCGATTCGCCGAAGCTACGAATTTGGTCGAACAGTTCGCCGGCGTCTTCCCAGAGTACAGCCAAACCCGGCTGCGCGCAGAGAGCTTAGAACTCTGGGGCGATCACGTGCTGAGCAAAGTGACTGATCCGGTGGCGGAAGCGGAGCAACAATCGTTTGGGCGGAATCGCTTGCGCGAAGCAGGACTGGCCTACGAAACGCTGGCTCATCAGTTGTACGCCTCGCCGCGCTACGGTGAGCAGTTGTGGCGCAGCGCGGGGGCCTACTTTCGGGGCCAAAGCTTTTCAAGCGTGGTGCGGATCCTGAACAAGTACTTGGCCGCCGAACCGACGCGCCGAAATGCGGCGGCGCTGGCGATGGTGGGTGAAGCGTATTTAGCACTCGGCGACGCCAAAAAATCAATTGCCGCCTTGGAAGAGTGCATCGAATTCTATCCCGAGGATGCCGCCTCGTACCGGGCGCGGTTGACTTGCGCGAAAGCCTACCGGGAACTGATGCAGTATGACAAGTCGGAAGCGATTCTGCGGGAGAATCTGAACGGCCGCGCGCTGGCGCCGAATAGTCGGGAGTGGCGTGATTCGCTCTTTGAGCTCGGGCGCTTGCAATGCGAAACCGAGCGCTACGAAGAGGCGATTCCAACCTTGGAAGAAATGCTGGAGCGCTTGCTCGATTTTCCGGATCGGTTTCAAAGTCGGCTCGCCCGATATCTGCTCGCCGAATCGTATCGCCACGCCGCCGATGAGCCCCTGAAAAGATCCAAGGAAGCACAGAATCAGAACGAACTGAAGCTGAACGAAGCGCTCGCGAAGGAGCTGCTCGAACAAGCCTTGGAGAACTACGGCAAGTTGCAAGTGGAGCTCACGCTGGAAGTGGAGGGCGACGAGCTGGACCGCGCGATGTTGCGAAACTGTTACATGCTGCAAGGTGATGTGCTGTTCGAGTTGGGGCGCTATAGCGAAGCGATTGAAGCGTACTCGAACGTTTCCACCTCGTGGCAGAATGAACCGTTTGTGCTGGAAACCTTGGTGCAGATTTCCAACTGCTGGTGGCGCTTGGAAGACCCTGTTAAGGCGCGCGGCGCGATTGAGCAGGCGAAACTCGTGCTCGCGCGGTTGCCCGCGGACGCTAATTTTGACGAAGCGACCAACTTCAACCGCACCGAGTGGGGAAACCTGCTGGCGCAAATGTCGGAGTGGTACCCGAGCAATCAAGTGACGGCCCAGAACTAGCAGAGATCACTTTCCGACTTCCCCTAACCAACCACAGCGACATCGCAGCGACTCAACCGGAATGCCAACCCTTCCCACCGAACACCTGTTCGAACTGATTCACCGCAAACGGCAGGTGCTTGTGCAACTGCGCGAGGTGGGGCAGCGGCAAAGCGAGTTGATATCAGGTGGCGAGGTCACCACCCTGCTCTCGCTGCTCGCGGCGAAGCAGCGGCTGCTGGCAGCGTTGCAACTCACCGAAGGGCAGCTCGCTCCGTATCGCGATGAAGATCCGGCGGCGCGGGTCTGGAGTTCACCGGCGCGACGAAATGAGTGCGCGACCGAATCCGCCGAATGCCGACAGCTTTTGGCCGAGGTGGTGCAGCTCGAGCGGGAATGCGAAGCCGCGATGCTGGCCCGCCGCGATGCGACGGCTGCGCAGTTGCAGCAGGCCCAACCCGCACGAGCGGCGGCGGGCGCTTACGCCCAGAACCGGCGGCCAGCGCTGCCGCTGAGTGCTTTACCCGAGTTTCCCGGCGCGCTCTCCGGGGGACTCAATCTTGTTTCTGACTAACGTTCACTTTGCCCAGCAAGGATGCTGACATGGCCCACCGCAAACCCCTGAAGTCAACAGCTCAAGAGCCAGCTGCTAAGAGCACCAAGCCCGCGCTGACGGTTTACACCGGTGAGGCGACGGGCGCGGAGGAATTGCTTCCAGTGCTCAGCGCCGCCAATCCGCCGAACTTAGAAGCGCTGCTCGATGCGTGGCACACCGCCACGGTGCGGCTGGAACAAACGCATTCGGTGCTTAGCGCCGAAGTTGCTCGGCTCACGCGTGAACTCGAAGCCAAGAATCGCGAGCTCGCCCGCAAAAATCGGCTTGCCGATCTGGGGCAAATGGCGTCGCATGTGGCGCATGAAGTTCGCAATAGTTTGGTGCCGGTGGCGTTGTACCTGAGCCTCTTGCGGCGGCGACTCGATGCTGATCGCGCGAGCCTCGACATCCTCGGCAAAATTGAAACGGGCTTCACTTCGCTCGACGCTACAGTGAATGATTTGTTGAACTTTACTTCGCAGCGCGAGCCGCAGACGAGTAGTTTTCTCATCGGCGATCTAGTGGCCGAACTTTGCGATAGTTTGGCGCCGCAATTGGAAGCGCAAGGCGTGGAGGTCGAAATCGATGTGCCGCCGCACATCGCGCTCACGGCGGATCGGCACATGCTGCGCCGCGCGCTGCTGAACTTGCTGCTCAATTCGCTCGATGCGATGCCCACTGGTGGCGAACTGGTGATCACCGCTTACGGTGGCCGCGGGATGTTGGAGATCGAAGTGGCGGACAGCGGGCCGGGGCTCAACGAAGAACAGCAGAAACGCGTCTTCGAACCCTTCTACACCACCAAAGAGAGCGGCACGGGGTTGGGCCTCGCCGTGGTGTGCCACATTGCCGAGGCGCACGGCGGCAAGGTCATCGCCAGGAATTGCCCTGAAGGTGGCGCCGCGTTCACGATTCGCATCCCCCGCCGCGCCTTGGAGGCCGCCGCTTAAGTGCGGGTTGAAAGCAAATTCCTACACAGCAGGTCCCCGTCCGAGAACGTCTCAGCGCGCCCTGTCAAGCACTATTTGTAGCCATTTCGAACCCCGCAAAGTATTCCTGGAATTGCTCTAGAAAGTAGCCACCCAATACATTCGAATTGAACGCATGAACACCACGTGTCTTGAGGCATACCGAACGAAGCTGATTTGATGGGGCATCGACAAGTCAGCTCTCACAGACGCTCCCGGAAATAGAACCAAAGTTTTTAGACTCAATCTTTAATGACCACGCACACACAAACATCCTTGGGACGCGTTTTGGTAGTGGATGACCACGCCTCAGCGCGAGCGTCGGTCGTCGATGCGTTACGTCTCTCCGGATACAGCGCCGAAGCGTGCGCGAGTGGCGCCGAAGCGCTCAAACGGCTCGGGGCCGAAGCGTTCGACGTGGTGATCACCGACCTGCAAATGCCCGGCATGAATGGCCTCGAGTTCATCCGCGAGATGGAACGCCGGCGGACCAACGTGCCGACGCTCATGATCACCGCGCATGCGAGCATTGACACCGCGGTGGAAGCGATGCGCTACGGCGCCTTCGATTACATGGAGAAGCCGTTCGACATTATGAAGCTGGAAGCAGCCGTGGCGGCGGCGATCAAGCGCTCGCAGGTTGCGCGCACGGCGAGTGTTGATTCCCCGGCGATGATCGGCCAGAGCGTGGCAATGCAGCAGCTTCGCGAGCGGATTGCGCTCGTTGCAGCGACGGATGAAACGGTGCTGATCTGCGGTGAAAGCGGCGTGGGGAAGGAGCTGATCGCCCGCACGATTCACGCGCAGAGCCGGCGCGCGACTCGGGAGATGGTTAGCCTCAACTGCCCCGTGTTGTCCGAACAACTTACGGAAAGCGAACTGTTTGGCCACAAACGCGGCGCGTTCACCGGCGCAGATGCGGATCGCGTCGGCCGATTCGAACTCGCCAGCGGGAGTACGCTGCTGTTGGATGAAATCACCGAGATCAACCTCCATCTGCAGGCCAAGCTGCTCCGCGTGTTGCAGGAGCGGGCCTTCGAGCGGGTCGGCAGCAGCGAAACGCTGCGAGTGGATGTGCGGGTGATTGCAACCACCAATCGCAGCTTGGTGGAGGAAATCGCCAAGGGGCGGTTCCGCGAAGACTTGTACTACCGGCTGGCCGTGGTGCCGGTCGAGGCGCCGCCGCTGCGCGAGCGGGTAGGCGATGTGCCGCTGCTGGCCGATCATTTCCTGGCCGCCGCGCGGAAACGGGCCGGAGGCCGATCGCAAACGTTTACTGCCGGCGCGATTGATTTGCTCACCAGCTATCACTGGCCGGGCAACGTGCGGGAACTGCACAACGTGGTGACGCGGGCGAGCATCCTGTCGCCCAGCGAAGCAATCGAAGCCGACCTCATGCGGCCGTGGTTGCGAACGGGCGAACCGCTCACCGCGACAACGCCGATGGTTGCCGCCAATGGTTCGGAAAGCCTTGCCGATATGGAACGCCGCGTGATTCTGGCGACGCTCGAACGATTTGGCGGGCATCGGCAACGCACGGCGGAGGCGCTCGGCATTGGTGTGCGAACGCTGAGCGGCAAGCTACGCGATTACGGCATTGCCCCGCGCGAGAACACGATCAACAAAGCGGCGTAGCGTTGTGAAGCACCCAGCAAGCGGCAGAATCTGCCGATCGCTAGCGGCGCAACTGACAAGTAGCAAGTTAAGCGAAGTTGCGAGCGAAACGATTAGGCAAACCCAAACGCCCTAACAGCGCGTGGCACGACAGTTGCCAAGCGAATGTCGGCGAGCATGGCAAGAGAGAGAAGGTAGCAAAGATGCTAGATCAAATGTTCGCCAACTCGACAGCGCCGCTGCTCGAGCAGGTTGTTAACTTCACCGAAGCACGGCACGGCGTGCTGGCAGGCAATATTGCGAATCTCGACACCCCCGGCTATAAGACCCGCGACCTATCGCCGCAATTGTTCCAGGAACAGCTCAAGGAAGCCCTCGCGGCGCAACGTCAGTCGCCGGGGAAAAAATCACTCGGCCAGTCCTCGCTGGAGCAGCTGAGCGCGACCGGGTCGCGCGGCAAATACGAGCAACTGGCTGAAGTCGACGATTCGCTTACCGGCATGTTACGGCATGACGACAACAACGCGAGTCTCGAACAACAAGTCACGCAGATTTCCAAGAACCAATCGCAGCATAACTTAGCAATTAACCTCATGGCTCAGCAGTTTCGCTTGTTGCGGACAGCGATCAATGAACGGGTGGGGTAAGCGTTCACGAAATAACCCACAAGCGCGCTCCGGTAGCGCGTTGCGGCTAAACGAGGTCCCAGAAAAATGTTTACTGCACTGGATGTTAGTACGAGTGGGCTGGTGGCGCAGCGGACGCGGCTGAATGCGATTTCGTCGAACCTCGCGAACATTAGTACCACCCGAAACGAAGCCGGCGAAGCGAAACCGTACCAGCCGCGGTACGTGACGTTTCAAACGGATGAGTCGCTCGGCACATCTGGTGGCGGGGCGGGGGTGAAGGTCGGCAGCGTGGATTACTCGACTGAACCGCCGAACATGAAGTACGAACCTGGTCACCCGGACGCCAATGCCGAAGGAATGGTCGCTTACCCCGCTGTGAACATGACGATGGAGTTTGTCGACGCATTGGAAGCAACCCGCGCGTACGAAGCGAACATCGGCGTGATTGAGATCACCAAGGACCTCGGCGAGCAAGCGCTGCGGATCATCGCCTAAACGCTCGGCCGAGCCCCGTTAGATATTTATTTGCTATGAACGCCATCTCCACCAGCACCGTCACGCAGCTCGCCCTTCCTGCCAATGGGGCCGCCAAGGGCGCCGCCGAGCCGAAAGCGGACGGTTCGTTTCATAATCTGCTCGTGGATTCGATCAACCAAGTGAACGACATGCAGCTTCAGGCCGACCAAGCGGTCGAAGCGATGTTCACCGGTGAAGATGTGAACCCCGCCGAAGTGCTGACTGCCGTGCAGAAAGCGGACCTGGCGTTTCGTTTGACGATGCAGATGCGAAACAAAGTGATGGACGTGTATCGTGAGATTAAAGAGGTCCGGATTTAGTCAGTGATTAGTGATTAGTGATTCGTTGTTAGTAGTTAAACAAATAGAAACATCGCCGGCAAATGGACTTCGTCAATAAACTTACCGAACAGCTGCGCGACATCTTCATGTCAATGACCGCCGGTGCACGCTTAACGGCGGCGCTGCTCATCGCGGTGGTTGTGGTCAGCGTGGGCTTCCTCTTCAAACAGTCCACGGCCGGGCCAAACGAGCTGTTGTTTTCGGAAATCGTCAGCGGTAAGCAACTCGCGCAGATGGAAGCGGCAATCGCGGCCAAGAAGCTCGACAACTTCGAGGTCCGCGGCAGTCACATTTATGTTCCTCGAGGTCAACGCGCGCTCTACATCGCCGCCGTCGCCGAGGGGAACGCGCTGCCGACCGACGCGACCAAGCTGATGTTCGACGCGCTCGAAGGCGGCAGTGTCTTCGACAGTAGCGAGCAAAAGAAGGCCCGCATCAAGGCCGCGCGGGAAAGTCAGCTCAACTTCGTGATCGGCCAAATGTCGTGGGTCGACAATTCGACGGTCATCTTCGAAGAGCGCAGCGAGCGCGGGCTCTACTCCAAACCGAAAGTCAGCGCCTCGGTCAGCGTACTGCCGCTCGCGGGACAAGAACTCACGCCGGATCGTGCACGCAGCTTGCAACAACTCGTTGCGGGTTCGCACCCCGATATGCAGGTGGGCGATGTAACTATCACCAACCTCGGCGATTCCACGCTGTTTGGCGGCGGCGCGAGCGGCCAAGTGGGAGCGGAAGACTTTGATAGTGAGTATTACCAAACCCGCGTGCGGTACGAGAGGTATGTACGCGATCAAATTTCCGCAAATCTCTCGCACATCCCCGGTGTTAATGTCCAAGTGAGTGCAACTCTTGATGCTACGCTGGAGCGCTCCCGGAGGTTAGTGAAACCAGAAACTCCGGGCGTCGCCTACCGTGTGCAGGAAGAGATCGACAAGTCTTCGCAGCAGCGCGCCGCCAACGGCGGCCGGGTTGGACAAGTTGCGCAAGGTCCCCAGCGAACGGGAGTGCAGCCTGCAGAAGAATCTAAGGATATTTCTACCACCAACATCACCAAGACTCAAGAAGATAGCATCGTCGGTCAGTCGGAAGAGTCAACGATCGATGCTTCGCTCGTGCCTAAAGAAGTTTGGGCCAGCGTGGCAGTGCCCAATTCGTACGTGCTGCAACTATACAAAGACCAAGAAGAGCGAGAAACCGGAAAGATTCCGGATAAGATTGACGCCCTCAAGGTCGAAGGCGTGCGGACGAAGGTTTTGGAATCAGTGCAACAAATCGTCCAGCCGTTGCTGCCTCAGCTTGCCGCCGGACGAGATGACATGTCTCAAGTGAAGGTGGTGTTCGTCGACTCGGTGAAGCCCGCCGAACTCCCCCCGCCGTCGCTCCCCTCGAACGCCTTCGCGTGGACCACCCAAAACGCCAGCTCGCTGGGCATGGCGGGTCTGG
>LNFM01009930.1_pt1 | contig 14814 bp, 12 predicted proteins | sample 596031 | NCBI WGS metagenome assembly LNFM01 (sample SAMN04254537, study PRJNA301005) | activated carbon metagenome | isolation source: dual media filters at the Ann Arbor, Michigan drinking water treatment plant | place: USA: Ann Arbor
CTATGTTCGAGCCAATGGCAGGATCGGCGGAAATCTTCGTCTTCAAGGACGCCCTGATCGTTCTGGGAACGGCGGCCATCGTGGCGCCGGTCGTGCATCGCCTGAAGATCAGCCCGATTCTGGGCTTTCTCGTCGTCGGCGCCCTGCTCGGCCCGTATGGGTTGGGACAGCTCGCCGACTATTCACGCGCCATCGACTGGCTGACCGTCACCGGCGAAAAGCAGATCGCCTTCATTGCCGATCTGGGGATCGTCTTCCTGCTGTTCTTCATCGGCATGGAACTGTCGATGCGCCGCCTGATCACCATGCGCCGGCTGGTGTTCGGCCTGGGCGGCATGCAGGTCTCCCTGACGGCGATCGCCATCAGCCTCGCCGCCCTGTGGCTGGGCCAGCCGCCGGCCGCGGCCCTGATCATCGGCGCCTGCCTGGCCCTGTCCTCGACGGCCATCGTGATGGAACTGCTGAGCGGCCAGCGCCGCATGATGTCGACCACCGGCCGCACCAGCTTCGCTATCCTGCTCGCCCAGGATCTCGCCGTCGTCCCCCTGCTGTTTCTGATCAGCGCGCTGGGCGGCAACAGCGAGGGCTCCGTCGTCCAGGGTGTGGTGATCGCGCTGGTCGAGGCGGCCGTTGCGGTCGGCGTGATTGCCGTCGTCGGCCGTGTCGTGCTGAAGCCGCTGTTCAGGTTGGCGGCGGGCACGGACAATCCGGAATTCTTCATGGCCGCTACCCTGCTGATCGCGGTCGGCTCGGGCGTGATCGCCTCCGCCGCCGGCCTATCGATGGCGCTAGGTGCATTCATTGCCGGGCTTCTCCTCGCCGAGACCGAATACCGGCGGGCGGTCGAGGCGATGATCGACCCGTTCCGCGGCCTGCTGCTGGGAGTCTTTTTCTTCTCCGTCGGAATGCATATCGACCTCGGATTCATCTGGCGGGAACCGCTTCTGGTTGCCGCCGGTTTCCTTGCCATGATGGTGGCCAAGACGATATTGCTCGCTCCGCTCTGCCGGCTGTTTGGCATACCCTGGTCGACCAGCATGGAGACCAGCCTGCTGTTGGCGCCGGGCGGCGAGTTCGCCTTCATCGGCATCGGCCTCGCCACCCAGTTCAGGTTGATCGACAACGGCGTCGCGGCCGGCGTGCTCGCGGTGGTTTCGCTGACCATGGGCACGCTGCCGTTCATTGCCCTGGCCGCCCGGCACATCCACAAACGCCTCGACGCGGAAGCACCGTCGCGGCCTTCCTCGACCCTGCTGCCGCCGGATGACCATACCAAGCGCGTCATCGTCGTCGGCCACGGCCGTGTCGGCCAGCTGGTCTGCGACCTCCTCGACAAGCACGAGATCGCCTATCTCGCCACCGACAAGGACGTGGCCCTCGTCGAGCGCTGGCGCAACCTCGGCCGGCCGATCTACTACGGCGATGCCAGCAACCCGATCTACCTGCAGCGCTGCGGCATTGACGAGGCGGCGGGCGTCATCGTCACCATCGACACCGCCGTCGTCGACGATGTCGTGCGGGCGGTGCGGGCACGCCGGCCCGACGTGATGATCGTGGCGCGGGCTCACGATGCCCAGCACGCCCGGCACCTCTACACGCTCGACGTCACCGATACGGTGCCGGAGACCATCGAGGCTAGCCTGCAGCTCGCCGAATCGGCGCTGGTCGGGTTGGGCGTGCCGATGGGGCTGGTGATCGCCTCGATCCACGAGCGCCGCGAGACGGTCCGTCGCGAGTTGCAGTCCGCTGCCGGGACGGCGAGCCTGTTGACCGAGCAGATTCGCCAGGCGCGTCAAACCGCGCGACGCGACCGGAAACCCAAATCATGAGGCGTGTGTGAAGGTCATCAGCTGGAACCTGTTGCGGCTGACCGGCGCCGCCGTCGAGGACGTGGCGACCCTGGTGGAGCGCGAGAAGCCCGACCTGTTGTTGATGCAGGAGGCGACCGAGCACATGGATACCCTGCCGTCGCTGGCCGGCGGCCACTTTCACCGCCAGCCCTGGCCGGGACGCATTCATGGGCTCGCGGTCTGGACGAAAAGCCGGCATGTCACGCCGCATGCTCTGCCGTTGCCGGCCTCGCGGCTGCCCGGCCGGCTGCCGCGCCGCCGGGCGCAGATCGTCCAGGTGGGCGAGATCACTTTCGCCAATGTCCACCTCTCGCACGGCCAGCTCCTCAACCGCCGTCAACTCGCACGTATCGCTGCATCCCTGCGCGGGAAGCCCTCGGCGATCATCGGCGACTACAACGCCGTCGGCCCCATCCTGGTGCCCGGCTTCTTCGATGTCGGGCCGCTCGAACCGACCCATTTCGCCCGCAATGTCGTGCCTTTCCGTCTCGACCGTTGCCTGGTGCATGGGCTGCGCTGCGGTGCCGCCAGCACGCTTGCCTTCGGTCGATCGGACCATCGGCCCATCGTGCTCGACCTGCACGTCTCGACGGCGACCGCCAAACGCGATCCGCTGCGCGGCACGCGCCATCGCATCGCGCGGCTTCGCGCGGCGTTGCGCTAGGACGACCTACAGATAGGGCTGCAACAGGCGGGCGGCGCCGCTGCGCAACCGCGTCGGCAGGGGGGCGGCGTCGAGCTCGGCAGCCATCAACCGGCGGCAGGTTTTCGTCGCCACGGCGATCTCGTGCGCAAATCCGGTATCGTGCAGTTCGACGTTGAGTTCGAAATTCAGCCGGAAGCTCCTGGTGTCCCAGTTGGCGCTGCCGATCATCGACCAGCTGTCGTCGACGGTCATCAGCTTCGAATGCTCGAAGGGCGGCGGCAGCAGCCAGATACGGCAGCCCGCCTCGATCAGCGGCCGCAGCGGAACCTGCCGCGCCCAGTCCAGGATCGCGTGGTTGCCGTGCTCGGGAAGGATCAGGTCGACCTCGATCCCGCGCATGGCGGCGAGCCCCAGGGCCATCGTCAGCGGCTCGGGCGGCAGGAAATACGGCGTCACCACACGGACCGACTTGCGGGCGCAGGAAATGGCCTGCAGCGCCACGAACTCGATCCGCTCGTTGTCCTCGTCGGGGCCGGAGGTCACTACCCGGGCCGAAACGACGCCGGCCTTCTCGATCGGCGGAAACCAGGCATCGTCGGGCAGGGTCTCGCCGGTCGCGAACAGCCAGTCGTCGGCGAAGGCATCGGTCAGCTGCTCGACGACCGGTCCTTCGAAGCGGAAATGCGTGTCGCGCACGGGATCGGCGGGCTTGCCGGCCTGCATGTTCTCCGCGCCGATGTTCAATCCGCCGGTGAATCCGACGCGACCGTCGATCACCAGCACCTTGCGATGGTTACGCAGGTTCACGAACGGCATGCTCCAGGGAAGGTACGAATGGAGGAAGCGCGCGACCGGCACGCCGGCCCGGCTGAGCCGCCGGTAGGTTCCCGACCAGAAGTAACCGCCACCGACGCCGTCGATGAGCACTCTCACCTGCACGCCGCGGCGCTGGGCCTCGATCAGGGCCCGGTGGAACGGCTCGCCCGCGGCATCGGCCCGGAAGATGTAGCTCTGGAGGCCGATGCTCGTGCGGGCCCGGCCGATCTCCTCGAGCATGCGGGGGTAGGCTTCATCGCCATTGCGCAGGACTTCGACCTTGTTGCCGTGCTCGCGCGGCAGCCCTGTCAGCCGGCCGACGGCGAATTCAAGTGGCGCCAGCGGATCGTCGGGCGACATGTCGGCCGACGCCGCTTCGGCGATGGCAGGGTGCGAACGGGCCCGCAGCAATCGCTTGGCGCGGCGCTTGACGCGATTGATGCCCATGATCGCGTACAGCATGCCGCCGATGAAGGGCGACAGCCAGGCAATGCCGATCCACGACACGGCAGCGCCGACATTGCGCTTGTAGAGCAGGACATGGACGGTGACGGCGCTGGCGATGGCGATATGCATCACCGCGGCGAATTCACCGATCAGCCAGAGCAGCTCTCCGGTCAAGGTCACGCGGACGTCAGGCGACCGCCCTGATCGTCCTGGCCGTGATGTCGATGATCTCGTCGATCTGCGCCTTCTCGATCACCAGCGGCGGCGACATGGCGATGGCGTCGCCCGACTGGCGGACCATCAGGCCGAGATCGAACGCCTTGGTGAAGGCGGCGTAGCCGCGGGTGCCGGCCGGGCCGCTCGGCGCCAGGTCGATGCCGGCGGCAAGGCCGAGGTTGCGAATGTCGGTGACGTTCGGCAGCCCCTTCAGCGAATGCACGCCTTCTTCCCAGTACGGCGAGAGTTCGGCCGAGCGCTCGAACAGGTTCTCGTCGCGATAGATGTCGAGCACCGCGGAGGCGGCGGCACAAGCCAGTGGATGAGCCGAATAGGTGTAGCCGTGGAACAGGTCGATGGCGCTCTCCGGCCCGTTCATCAGGCCGTCGAACACGTGCTTGCGCACGAACACGCCGCCCATCGGGACCGTGGCGTTGGAGATGCCCTTGGCCACCGTCATCAGGTCGGGAATGACGCCGAACTTGTCGGCGGCAAAGCCGGTGCCGAGACGGCCGAAACCGGTGATGACCTCGTCGAAGATCAGCAGGATGCCGTGCTTGTCGCAGATCTGGCGCAGCCGCTGCAGGTAGCCCTTGGGCGGCGGCAGGTAGCCGGTCGAGCCGGCGCAGGGTTCGACGATGACGGCGGCGATGTTGGAGGCGTCGTGCAGACCCACGATCTTCTCCAGTTCGTCGGCAATCTCCGCGCCATGCTCGGGCTGACCCTTGGAGAAGGCGTTCTGCGGCAGATGGGTGTGCGGCATGTGGTCGACACCCGGCAGCATAGCGCCGAACCATTTGCGGTTGTTGACCATGCCGCCGACAGAGATGCCGCCGAAGCCCACGCCGTGATAGCCCCGCTCGCGGCCGACGAAGCGGGTGCGCGTGCCCTGGCCGTTGGCGCGATGATAGGCCAGCGCGATCTTGAGTGCGCTGTCGACGGCTTCGGAACCCGAGTTGCAGTAGAAGGCATGATTGAGGTCGCCCGGCAGCATCGCGGCATGGCGCGCCGCCAGCTCGAACGCCTTGGGATGGCCCATCTGGAACGACGGCGCGTAGTCCATTTCGTCGAGCTGCTTGGCGATCGCCGCCTTGATCTCCTCGCGGCCGTGGCCCGCGTTGACGCACCACAGGCCCGCCGTGCCGTCGATGATCTTGCGCCCCTCCGGCGTCCAGTAGTGGACCCCCTTCGCCTTGGCCAGCATCCGCGGGTTCTTCTTGAACTGCCGGTTCGCCGTGAACGGCATGAAGAAGGCTTCGAGATTGTTGGCGACGGGCTTGGAATTGGGAGGTGTCATTGTTGTTCCTCGGCGAACTGGGCCAACTGTAGGATCGATGACTTACGCTATCACTTGTTCACGTCGACGACCACGCGGCCCCGTATCTCTCCCTTGAGGATTTTTGGGGCCAAAGCCATCAGGTCGGAGAGGCCCGCCTCGCTGACCGTGCTGTCGAGTTTGTCGAGCGGCAGGTCGGTGCCCAGGCGCTTCCACGCCGCCTCGCGTGGCGCCTTGGGCAGCATCACCGAGTCGATGCCGTAGACCGTGATGGCGCGCAGGATGAAGGGCAGGATCGAGCCGGGAAACGACGGTCCCGCCGCCAGCCCGCACACCGCCGCAGCGCCGTTGTACTTCACCTGCGCCAGCGCCTTGGCGAACATCACCCCGGAGACCGTGTCGACCAGGCCGGCGAAACGCTCCGACAGCAGCGGCCGGTCCGGTGCCTCCAGGAGTTCCTTGCGGTCCATGATCGTCCTGGCGCCCAGTGCCGTGAGGTAAGCGCCTTCCTGCGGCCGGCCGGTCGCGGCCACGACCGTGTAACCGAGCTTGGCCAGGATCGCGACAGCGACACTGCCGACGCCGCCGGCCGCGCCGGTCACCAGGATCTCGCCCGAGGCTGGTTCGACGCCGTGCTTCTCCAGGGCCATGACGCAAAGCATGGAAGTGTAGCCCGCCGTGCCGATGGCCATCGCCCGCCTGGTCGAGATCGAGGACGGCAACTTGACCAGCCAGTCCCCTTTCACCCGCGCCCTGGAGGCATGGCCGCCCCAGTGCAGCTCGCCGACGCGATAGCCATTGAGCACGACCTTGTCGCCGGCCTTGAAGCCTGGGTTGTCCGACGTCTCGACCGTGCCGGCAAAATCGATTCCGCCGACATGCGGCCAGGTCTTCACCAGACCGCCACCGGTCGTGAGCACCAGCCCGTCCTTGTAATTGAGGGTCGAATATTCGACGGCGACCGTGACATCTCCCGCCGGCAGCCGGTCGTCGGGCAAGGTTTCGAGAACGCCGCTCACCTTGCGGTCGGAGCCTTGGCTGAGAACGAGCGCGCGGAACGACATTGGGACTCCTCTCGGGACTTTATGCAGGGGTTGTATCAAGGTCCCCGACGGGCGCGATACAGGACTTTCGAGGCGTTCCGCTGCTGGTCGGAATTTTCTCCATCCCTGCCGGAATGCCGGGACTGGCTGCAGATATCGTCGGTCGAATCGAGGGATGATGGAGCTGGCCTCCCCGTATACTCGCCTGCGCATGCGCCCGAGAAAGAAGACCGCCAAGGATTTCGGAGATTTTCCGTCGCAAGCACAGCATATTGCGACCGAGTAGTTGCCGTTCCGGAAAGACAAGCTCTCTTGCCAGCCCAGAATTCCTACCTGCAGACGCTCGAAGCCGAGAGCATCCATATCCTGAGGGAAGCGGCGGCGAACTTTCGCAAGCCCGTCATCCTGTACTCGATCGGCAAGGACTCCTCCGTCCTGCTGCATCTCGCCCTGAAAGCCTTCTTCCCGGCCAAACCGCCCTTCGCGTTGCTGCACGTCGATACGACGTGGAAGTTCCACGAGATGATCGCCTTCCGCGACCGGCGCGTGGCCGAACTGGGTCTCGAGTTGCTCGTTCACGTCAATCGCGACGGGATCGACCGGGGCATCGGTCCGATATCCCACGGCGGCACGGTCCACACCGATGTGATGAAGACCGAAGGCTTGAAGCAGGCGCTGGATCTGCACGGCTTCGACGCCGCGATCGGCGGCGCGCGGCGTGACGAGGAGACTTCGCGGGCCAAGGAGCGGATCTTCTCCTTCCGAAACGCGGCCCATCGCTGGGACCCGCGCCATCAGCGTCCGGAACTGTGGCGGCTGTATAACGGCCGTGTCCATGCCGGCGAAAGCATTCGCGTCTTTCCACTGTCGAACTGGACCGAACTCGACGTCTGGACCTACATCCGGCAGGAGGACATTCCCGTCGTCCCGCTCTACTTCGCCGCCGAGCGCCTGGTGGTCGAACGGAACGGCATGCTGATCAAGGTCGATGACGACAGGCTGACGCTTCGTCCCGGCGAGGTGCCGCAGCCGCGCCTGGTGAGGTTCCGCACCCTTGGATGCTACCCGCTCACCGGCGCCATCGACTCCCGGGCGGCCAACTTGTCCGAGATCATCGCCGAGCTGGAAGACGCACGTACCTCCGAACGCCAGGGCCGCGCGATCGACCACGATCAGAGCGGCTCCATGGAAGTCAAGAAGCGGGAAGGATACTTCTGATGCCGCCGCCGCCATCCAGCCCGGGCGACAAGGACATGCTGCGCCTCATCACCTGTGGCAGCGTCGACGATGGCAAGAGCACGTTGATCGGCCGGCTCCTGTTCGACGCACGGCAGGTGCCTGGCGACCATCTCGAGGCGCTGGCACGCGACTCCAGACGCTACGGCACCGTCGGCGAGGCGCCCGATCTGGCGCTGCTGGTCGACGGGCTGCAGGCGGAACGCGAACAGGGCATCACGATCGACGTCGCCTACCGGTTCTTTTCCACGTCCCGGCGCAGGTTCATCGTCGCCGATACGCCGGGACACGCGCAATACACCCGCAACATGGTGACAGGCGCCTCCACCGCCGACCTCGCGATCGTCATCGTCGATGCCCGCAAGGGTCTGCTGACGCAAACCTTCCGGCACAGCACCATCGTGTCGCTGATGGGCGTCCGGCACGTCGTCCTCGCGGTCAACAAGATGGATCTGGTCGACTACAGCGAGCAGCGCTTCACCGAGATCGCGGCCGCCTATGCACTGCTTGCCCAGCGGCTCGAGTTCGCCGCGGTCACCGCCATCCCGACGTCGGCGCTGCGCGGCGACAACGTGATGGTGCCAAGCAACGCGATGCCCTGGTATCGCGGCCCGACGTTGCTCGACCATCTCGAGAGCGTCGAGGTCGATCGGGCCGGCACGCAGCCGTTTCGCCTCGCCGTGCAGTGGATCAATCGCAGCGGCGCCGACTTCCGCGGCTATGCCGGCACCGTGCTCGGCGGCAGCATCCGTGCCGGAGACGAGATCGTGGTGCAGCCCTCGGGAGCTGTCAGCCGGATCGCCCGGATCGTCACCCAGGGCGGCGATCTTGCCGAGGCAGGCGCCGGCAAGGCCGTCACCCTGACCCTCGCCGACGCGGTCGATGTCGCGCGTGGCGATGTCCTCGCCAATGCGGACCGCTCGCCGCATGTGGTCGACCAGTTCGCCTGCCACCTGGTGTGGATGCACGATGCGCCGATGCTGCCGGGCCGGCCCTACTTGTTGCAGCTCGGCACCGCGACGATGACCGCGACCGTGACCGAACTGAAACACCGGATCGACGTCGAAACCGGTGTCCATGAGGCGACGAAACAGCTGGCGTTGAATGAAATCGGCTTCGCCAATGTCGCTCTCGACCGGCCGGCACCCTTCGACGTCTACGACGAGAACAGAGACACGGGAGGCTTCATCCTGATCGACCGGACGAGCAACGCGACCGTCGGCGCCGGCATGATCAGGTTCCCGTTGCGCCGGGCTTCCAATCTGCCCTGGCAGGCTTTCGCCGTCGACAAGACCGCACGGGCGCGGATCAAGCACCAGCGCCCCTGCGTGCTGTGGTTCACTGGCCTCTCCGGCTCGGGAAAATCGACGATCTCCGATGGCGTCGAGAAGCGACTGCTCGCGCTCGGCCGCCACACCTACTCCCTGGACGGCGACAACGTCCGGCATGGCCTCAACCGGGACCTGGGCTTCACCGATGCCGACCGGGTGGAGAACGTCCGGCGCGTGATCGAGGTCGCCCGGCTGTTCTGCGAGGCCGGGCTGATCGTGCTCGTGTCGGTGATCTCGCCCTTCCGCAGCGAGCGCCGGCTCGCCCGTGAGCGCATGGCCGAAGGCGAGTTCGTGGAAATCTTCGTCGACACGCCATTCGACGAATGCGAGCGCCGCGATCCCAAGGGACTCTACCGTCGCGCCCGCGAAGGCAAGATCGCGAACTTCACCGGCATCGATTCGGCCTACGAGGCCCCCGAAACGCCCGACCTCCATATCCGCACGACCGAGATGTCGCTCGAAGACGAGATCGAGGCCGTCATGACCGCGCTGCGCGATCGCGGCATCATCGGCTAACGCCGCTCAGCCCACGTTCTTTGTCCCCGCGTCGACGGCAATCGCGCTGGCGAGCTGTTGCAGGCGACGGCCGAACCGCGCGCCTACTTCTTCTTCGGTCATGGCCGAATTCGGGAAGCGCATGGAAAGGCTGCCCATCACGCGCGCTCCCGCGCCGCCCTCCTGGCGGATCGCCACGGCGATGCCGTGCAGGCGCGTCGGCCGTGCCGGCCGCGTGAACGCGTAGCCGTCATGCCGGATGCGCTCGAGCGCCAGGCCAAGCGCGGTCTCCTGGCGTGGCGAGAGCCCGCCGATGTCGCGCAGGATGCTTCGCCGCTCCTCCTCCGGGCAGAAAGCGAGCCAGGCCCGGCCGAGCGCGCTGATCAGCACCGGCCGGCGCGCGTTCAGGCCCGCTTCCTCGAACGACATCGGGCTTTCCGTCGCGGTGGAGTGGCGGATCGAGATGGCACCGTGGCTCAGCGTCGCGAGATAGAGCGGCCAGCCGTGCTCCGCCGTGAAGCGGCTCATGTGCGGAATGGCGGCGTCCACAAGGTGATCGACGAAGCGGATCGAGTTCGCGAGACCCAGCACGCGCTCGGTGAGGCGGTATCCCTGCTCGCGCGAGACGCGGGCAGCGTAGCCCAGCGCGATCAGCGTATGCAGCAGCCGCACCACGGTCGGCCGCGGCAGGCCGGTCTCGCCGGTCAGCACGCCGAGCGTGGAAGTCCGGCGGCGACTGAGCGCCTCCAGCACCGCGAAGCTGCGGCGGACCGGCTCGATGATCCCGTCGGATCTCATCGCGCAACCGTAGTCCGCAATACGGACTTTGTCGACTTTGCCGAGGCACGGCCGGCCTGAAGGCGTAGCTTCGGCCTCCACGAGCCCGAGTTCGGGAGGAAACCAAGATGAGCTACCAGTCGATCGACGTCCGCAAGCTGACACCCACCATCGGCGCCGAGATCTTCGGCGTCGACCTCGGCAAGCCGCTGGGCAACCAGCAGTTCCAGGAGGTGCACGACGCGCTGATGGAAAACCTGGTGATCTTCTTCCGCGACCAGAAGATGACGATCGACCAGCACAAGGACTTCGGCCGGCGGTTCGGGCCGCTGCACACGCACCCCAATGCGCCGATCGAATTCAAGGAGCATCCCGAGATCCTGGTGATCAAGGCCGACGAGAAATCCAGGCACGTCGCCGGCGAGGAATGGCACACCGATGTATCGTGCGATGCCGAGCCGCCGATGGGCTCGATCCTCTATCTGACGGAAGTGCCGCCCGACGGCGGCGGCGACACGCTGTTCGCCAGCATGTACCGCGCCTACGAGACACTTTCCGAGCCGGTGAAGCAGATGTTGCAGGGCCTCACGGCGCTGCACGACAGTTCCAAGGCACACTACTACCGGGTGAAAGCCACCGATCGCGACGACATCAAGTTCCCCAACGCCGAGCATCCCATCGTCCGCACCCATCCGGTGACGGGCCGGCAGGGGCTCTACGTCAACCGCGGCTTTACGCTCCGCATCCCACAGCTCCGCCGCAACGAGAGCGATGCCCTGCTGGAAATGCTCTACCGCCACATCGAAACGCCGGAATTCCAGTGCCGCTTCAAGTGGCAGCCGAACTCGGTGGCGTTCTGGGACAATCGCTGCGTCCAGCATCACGCGATGTTCGACTATTACCCACACCGCCGTTACGGCCATCGCGTGACGGTCTGTGGCGACAAGCCGTTCTATCGCCCCTGAACGCCGCGAGACGCTTGCCAAGAGGCCGGCATGACCCCAACTGTTCGGAGTCATGTCTCCTCCCTCTTTCAGCCTGATCCCTCATCGCAGCGTCATCGCCGTCGGCGGCCCCGACCGCGTCGAGTTCCTGCAGGGGCTCATTTCCAACGACACAACGAAGGTCGCACCCGGCCGTGCCGTCTGGGCCGCGCTGCTGACGCCCCAGGGCCGCTTCCTGAACGACATGTTCGTGGCCGACGGTGGCGATGACACGCTGCTGCTCGAAACCGAGCGCGAGCGCGCCCCGGCGCTTGCGAAAAAGCTTACCCTCTACAAGCTGCGCTCCAAGGTGGCGGTCGAGGAGCGTGCGTCGATGGAAGTCGCCGTCGTCTTCGGCGCCGGCGCCGAGAAAGCCCTGCGGATCGACGGCGCGATTTCCTTCGTCGATCCCCGGCTCGCCGAACTCGGCGTGCGCGTGCTGGCGCCGGCCGGAGCGGCCGCCGCCCTGCTGTCCGCACGCGGCATCACTGCGGCACCGGCGGACACTTACGACGCGCTCCGCCTGTCGCTGGGCGTGCCCGACGGCAGCCGTGACCTGCCGGTCGAAAAGGCGTTGCTGCTCGAGAGCGGCTTCGACGAGTTGAACGGCGTCGACTGGAAGAAGGGCTGCTACATGGGCCAGGAGCTGACGGCCCGCACCAAGTACCGCGCCCTCGTCCGCAAGCGTCTGTTTCCGGTCAGCGTCGAGGGTGCTCTGCCGGCGCCTGGCACATCCGTTTATCTCGATGGAAAGGAAGTGGGCGAACTGCGCTCGGGATCGGGACGACGCGCCTTGGCTCTGCTGCAAGCGGAAGCCGCGCGCGGCCCCGGTCCTTTGATCGCAGATGGCGTGCAGTTAATTGCCGCCATCCCCCCCTGGATGCGCATCGCCTAGCAGACGTCGCCGCATTGTGGCGAAATTTGGACACCGGTTGGATTTCGCCTATTATGCCGGTGCATGCGAATATTCAGAATCGTCGCTGTTGTAGCCGCTCTGACGGCGGTGATCCCGGCTGCTGCTCAGCAGCAAACGCCAGTGTCGGACACACGCGCTGCCTATGATGCGGCTTTTCAGGAGACACTGCGCAAACCAGCCGATCCGCCGACCTTGCTGCGATACGCCGAACTCGCCGTGCAGGTCGGCGACATCGAAGGGGCCATCTCGGCGCTCGAACGGCTGTTGCTGATCGATGGCGACCAGCCCAAGATCAAACTCGAACTCGGCGTCCTCTATTTTCGTCTAAATTCCTACGAAGCCGCGCGAGGATTTCTCGAAAGTGCGCGTGCCTCGGCGCGCGCCTCGCCTGAAACGAAGGAGCGCGCCAGCCAGTTCCTCGCGGAGGTCGACAGCAAGAGCGGCAAATCGCAATTCTCCGGCGACCTGTTGTTCGGCATCGGCTATTCGACCAACGCCAACAGCGGCCCGGCCGGCGCGATCCAGTCCTTCGGCGCCACGGTGGTACCGACGCCGACGGTCTCCGGGCGGCCCGACTTCAACGTCATCGGAGCGGGCACGCTCCGGCATCGCTACGATCTCGGCCGACAGGACAATGGCGCGCTCGAAAGCGACCTCGGCTTCTATGGCGCACGACAGTTCCAGGTTTCCGAGGCGAACGTCTACCTGCTCGACTTCACCACCGGCCCGCGCACGTCGCCCTTCGAGGACGGATGGCTCAGCGACATGACGGTGAAGCCGTTCTTCGTCGGCCGCTACGTTTCGGTGAACAACCTGCCCAGCTATTGGGCGTGGGGCGCAGGCATGGAAGCGACGACGCCGCTCGGACCACAGATCAACAGCGCATTGACCCTGTTCGGCCGCCGTCGCGCCTTCTTGAACAACAACGACGCACCAACCAATGACCTGAGTTCCGGCAACGAAGCCGTCGCCGTCCTGGACTTCCGCGTCGAGCTTACAAGGTACATGACCCTGTCGTTCAACGGCGCCTTCACGCGATACATCGCCGACGTAGATTTCCAGAGCTACACCGAGTTCGGCGGCGGCGGCGCCATGCAGGTGCGCTTTACTGATCCCTTGGGCATCAACGGCCGTATCTGGTCGGCCACGGCCAGCGCCTCGACGACCCAGGCGGCCTACGATGCGGCCGATGTCGCGGTAAATCCGTTCATCGCGCGCAGCCAGTTCGACGTAAATCTCGGCTTCGTTCTGCTGGTCCCGCTGGACGATCGCCTGACCCTGGTCGGCCAGGCGAACTACACCAGCAGGACGGCATCGCTGAGCAATTATGCCTACGAGGCCTTTACAACCCTTGTGGGCATCGGGTGGCGGTTCTAGACTTTGTCTTGGCATGGCACCCTTGGAGGCGGCATGACACGCTGGGGCACACGGATCGCGTTGGTGGCGTTTGCGACCGCTCTTGCGGCCGGACCGGCTTGGGCGCGCGTCGGCGTGACATCGGTCACCGACGGCGACCCCTTGGGACAGCCCCCCGCCGAGGCGGAGCGCGTCCTGCGCGTCGGCATCGATGCGCATGTCGTCTTTCTCGACGGAACGGCCCTGACGATCGGGCCGAACAGCGTGCTGGTGATCGACAAATACGTCTACGATCCCAACCGCAAGGCAGGCGACATCGCGCTCAATGTCACGCGCGGCACCTTTCGGTTCGTCGGCGGCGCGATCAGCAAGAACAGCGAGGTCACGATCAAGACACCGTCCGCCACGATCGGCATCCGGGGCGGCATCGTGACATTCTCGGTCAGCGATTCCGGCGCGACCACTGCCAACTTCCTGTACGGTGATTCGATGCGCGTGACCGCTCAGGGGTCCACGCAAACGGCCACGCGGAGCGGATCGGAGATCACGGTGCCCGTCGGCGCATCCCCAACACCGCCGACCCTTATCCCGCTCGGCAGGATGATCGGCGAGCGACCGTTCGAGCAGAACAAGCCCGGGCCGGTCCAGGCCGCGCCCATGCCTCAAGGGCAGACAACGACAAACCAGCCTACCCCGCCGACGAGCGGGCCCGGACCTTCGGGGCCGTCATCGACCATTCAGCCGGTGACGACCTCGATCGAGCAGTCCCTCGATAACTCCTCGTTCGACAAGTCCAACTCCCTCTTGGGGCCGCAGTTGGCGCTGACCAAGGGGATCCGAAGCGAGGATAATCAGGACAAACCGGGTCGGGGCGGCGTGAAGGGGGCGTCGACCTCCTTCAAACACTTGCAGGGCATCGCCAATCGCGCGGTCGTTACGCAAAACATCGAGTTCAATATCGCCACTACTACCAGGGCGGACCCCGGCAACAGCGCCTTCGGCCAAACCCAGGGCAACAAGGGTGGCAACAGCGGCGGCAAAGGTATTGGCAATAGCAATAGTGGTGGCAACAACGGTAAGGGTAGAGGCAAAGGCAGATAGTGAGTCTGAGTCCTCCGAGTCGCCCCCTAGCCGCCCCGGCCCACCGGGCTTAAGGTCTCCTCGCGCCAGCACGCGAGGAGATCGCCCGTGAGACTGATCAACCCCAATCCCTTCACCACGCGGCCGGAGATCGTCGGCACCTTCGGCGTCGTCACCACGACGCACTGGATCGCCACCGGCGTCGGCATGGGCATCCTGGAGCGCGGCGGCAACGCCTTTGACGCGGCCGTTGCCACCGCCTTCACCCTGCAGGTGGTCGAGCCGCACCTCTGCGGCCCCGGCGGCGACGTGCCGCTGATCCTGAACGCGGTGAAGCGCGGCAAGA
>LNFM01008967.1_pt1 | contig 14811 bp, 17 predicted proteins | sample 596031 | NCBI WGS metagenome assembly LNFM01 (sample SAMN04254537, study PRJNA301005) | activated carbon metagenome | isolation source: dual media filters at the Ann Arbor, Michigan drinking water treatment plant | place: USA: Ann Arbor
TCTTCCGGCTGGCCGGGCGTGATGCTGCACGAGGCAGTCGGCCACGGTCTGGAAGGCGACTTCAACCGCAAGAAGACGTCGGCCTTCGCCGGCCTGATGGGCCAACAGGTCGCCGCCAAGGGCGTGACGGTCGTCGACGACGGCACGGTCAGCGAAAGGCGCGGGTCGCTCACCGTCGACGACGAGGGCACGCCGACCAACCGCAACGTGCTGATCGAGGACGGCAAGCTTGTCGGCTACATGCAGGACCGCCAGAACGCCCGGCTGATGGGTGTCGCCGCCACCGGCAATGGCAGGCGCGAATCCTACGCGCACCAGCCCATGCCGCGCATGACCAACACCTTCATGACGGCAGGCGACATGGAGCCTGACGAGATCATCGCCTCCGTCAAGAACGGCATCTACGCCGTCTCCTTCGGCGGCGGCCAGGTCGACATCACCAGCGGGAAATTCGTGTTCGGCTGCACCGAAGCCTACATGATCGAGGACGGCAAGGTGACCCGGCCGATCAAGGGCGCCATGCTGATCGGCAACGGCCCCGACGCCATGCACCGCGTCACCATGGTCGGCAGCGACATGAAGCTCGACACCGGCATCGGCATGTGCGGCAAGGGCGGCCAGGGCGTCCCCGTCGGCGTCGGCCAGCCGCATCTGAGAATGAACCAGATGACGGTGGGCGGCACGCGGGTGTGATGCGCCAGCCCGGGGGTAGCAGGCGCGCCGGGGCGCATCTGAGTACGGCGGGGCCGCGGCTCAGGTCCACGACGCCGGCGTCTTCGGCAGGCGCTCGTCGGGATCGACCACCGTCAGCTTCGGCCCGGTCTCCTCGTTCCAGCGCCACAGCGCCACGCAGGTGCCGCCCCGCGACATGAAGGAGGGGTAGATCACGCCGTCATGGCCCTCGGCGACGAGCCTCTGGCGCAGGCGATGGGTCGGCGGCGTCTCGCCACGATCCGTCATGTCGCGCCACTCGCACTGGTGGATGCCCTCGTCGACGGACAGGGCGCGCAGGGCGGCCGGGTTGGTCAGGTCGGCAAGACGGGCGCCCGACAGTTTCAGCTGCGCCACGAGCGCCGGGTGCTGGACAAAACCCTGGTTGTATTCGGCCCAGGCCGTCGACATCTCGCGCGCGGCATAGATGGTCGGTGCGCCCACCGGGTTCCAGCGGCCGCCGAAGCGGGCGGCGCCTTCGCCCGACAGCGGCAGATAGGCCCAGCGGGGAACGAAGGCCCGCCAGAGCGTGATCGTCGTCGCATCAGGCATAGACGCCGGAGCGCACTGCCTCCAGATAGGCAAGCACCTTGTCGGCCTTGCGCTCGCGGACGAGATCGAATGCGGTCTTGCCGGCCCAGCCCGGGATCGGCTGATGCTTGAACCAGAGCGCCGCCCGCTGTTCGTCGCCAGCCATTTCGGCGGCCATCGCCAGGATGCGGACGACCGGGCTCAGCGCGGCGTCCACCTTGCGCTGGCCCGTGGCTGCGGCCAGCGTGTTGCGCGCCACCCCGATCAGGCCGGCGAGTTCGTTGAGGTTGACGCCAAGCTGTTCGGCGACGCGGCGCGGCGACAGGAACGGCGATCCGCCGTCGCCGAAGCGCGACGCAGAGATTTCCAGGGCAGCGACACTCATGGCATCTGTACTCGATTTGACATTTCCGGCATTAAACTAGGCTCAATTCCGGCTTCATTCAAGCCCGTGGCCGGATCGCCGCTTTCACCGCCTCGCCTTGGGCTTCTCCAGCAGCGCCACGACCTCGACATGCGGCGACCAGATGAACTGGTCGACCGGCGTCACCGACTTCAGCCGGTAGCCGCCGTCGATGAGGATGCGCAGGTCGCGCGCGAGAGTCGCCGGATTGCACGAGACGGCCGCGACATAGGGCACGTCGGACTTGGCGAGCTGGATCGACTGGTCCTCGGCGCCCGAGCGGGGCGGATCGAAGACGACGCCGCCAAAGGCGTTGAGTTCCTTGAAGGTCAGCGGCCGGCGAAAAAGGTCGCGCTTCTCGACGGTGACGCGGCGCAGTCCCTTGGAAAAGCGGAAGCCGCGGTCAAGCGCCACCAGCGCCTCGGCATCCGCCTCGACCGCGTGAACCTCGGCCGTCAGCGCCAGCCGCAGCGCAAAGGCGCCGGAGCCCGCAAACAGGTCCGCGACCTTCTTGGCCCTGCACAAATGATCGGCCGCGATCTCGGCCATGACGCCTTCCGCCTTGGCGACCGCCTGCAGGAACCCGCCGGGCGGCGGCGCAACGACCGCCGTGCCGAACTGCAGCAGCGGCTTTCTCGCCTCCACAACGATCTCCCCATCCACCGAGAGCCGCGCGAAACGCTCGCGCAGCACGAAGTCGGTGACGGCGCGCCTGGCACCCTCGCCGAGTTCGCCCGAACCCTCGCTGGCGATGTCGAGCCCGGACGGCGTGTGCGTCACGGTCAGGCGAAATGGCTCTCCGGTGTTGCACAGCAGCGCGGCGAGCGCCCAGAGATTGCCGATCGCGGCTTCGATTTCCGGCACCACGACCGGGCATTCCGAGATGTCGACGATGTGGTGCGACAGGGCCTGGTTGTAGCCCAGCACGATGCCGCCCTCGGCGCGGCGTGCCGAAAACACGGTACGCCGTCGAGACCGGCCGTGGCCGGGGATCAGTTCCGCGACGGGGATTGCAATGCCCCGCGTCGCCAGCGCCTGCACGACGGTCTGGCGCTTCCATTCGCGATAGGGACCTGGCGCCAGATGCTGGATGGCGCATCCGCCGCAGATTCCGAAATGCCGGCAGACGGGCTCGATCCGGTCCGGCGACGGCTGGACGACCGCCATCAGCGTGGCGCGATCCTTGACGCGTGCTGCAGTTACGATTTCTCCCGGCAGCGCGAAGGGAATGAAGACCGGACCCTCCGGCGTATCCGCCACGCCGTCGCCTTGCGCGCCGAGGCGCGCGATCGTGAAACGGTTGCTCATCAGCCCTTTACCCCGCCGAGCAGATACTCGCGGTTGCCGTCGCCGCCCTCGATCGGCGACGGACACAGCCCGAGCGTGCGCCAGCCCGGAACGCCCGCCAGCCAGCCGGCGATATCCTCGGCGACCTTCGGGCCGGACTGCGGATCCTTCAGGATGCCGCCCTTGCCGATTGCCTCGCGGCCGGCCTCGAACTGCGGCTTGACGAGAAAGACGCCGCGCGCGCCCGGCGCCGCGAGCGCGAGCGCGGCAGGCAAGGCCAGGCGCAGCGAGATGAAGCTGACGTCGCAGACGACGAGGTCCGGCGCGCGATGTCCGAGATGGGCATCGGTGAGGTCGCGCGCATTCAGCCCCTCGAGGAGTTCGACCCGCGGATCGCTGGCCAGCGCCGGCGCCAATTGCCCGTGCCCGACATCGATGGCGATGACGTGCCGCGCGCCGCGTTCGAGCAGGACCTGGGTGAAGCCGCCGGTGGAAGCGCCTATGTCAAGCGCAAGAAGCCCGGTCGCATCGATGTCGAAGGCGTCCAGGCCGGCGATGAGCTTCAGCGCCGCGCGCGAGACATATGCCTGCGCGGGGTCGTCGACCTCGATCGTGGCACCGGCAGTAACGGCCAGACCCGGTTTTCTCGCAACCGTCCCGCCGACGCGGATGGTGCCGCGCTCGATGGCGTCGCGGGCGCGCGAGCGGCTTGCGAACGAACCCCGCCGCAGGAGAAGTTCGTCCAGCCGCAGCCGGCCTTCCGGAGCAGGTGTGTCGTTCATTCCCCTTCAATGTCGAAAGCCGCCGGTGATGGCAAGCGCGATCAGAATTTCAGGACCCGCGGGACCTTCTGCCCATTGCGGGACGCAGGCGCATCCTCGCCCGGCGCGGGCGACAGGGTATCGCTGGCGTAGGTCTGGATCGATCCCACAGTCCGGCTCGATGTCGCCTCGGGTGTCGTCACCACGATCCAGCGCTCGCCGCCGGGCAGTGCCGGCGCAACGGCCGGCTCCGTCTGTTGCACGGGCTCCGCGACATGCCTGAAGTTGAGACCGGCCCGTATGTCGCCGATCCTCCCGGCGACCAGTTCCATGACGGCACGCTCGATCTTGACGTCGTAGAGCGGCTCCGTCGCCGCGGCACCCGAAAGCCCGCACAGCACCACCGCACTGACCAAAATCGCCCGCATCGTCACGCCTCCTGACACTTCCGTTGGGATAGCAGGGGGGCGCTAAGAATCGGCCAAGAGAGACGGTAAGCAAACCGCAAAGATGGCCGTTAAGATTGACGAGGCCGTTCGGGATGGATGCAGACGGGGCTGCGACTCAGGCGCGCGCGGAATGTGCCGAACGGCCCAGCGCCTGGAACACCGTGCGTACGATGCCCGCGCTGTCGAGGCTGGCGTCGGCATACATCTTTTCCGGCTTGGCGTGATCGGTAAAGCTGTCAGGCAGCACAAGGGGACGTATCTTCAATCCGATGTCCAGGAGCCCTTCGCGGGCAAGGAAGTGCAGGACCTGGCTGGCAAAGCCGCCGATCGATCCTTCCTCCACCGTCACCAGCACCTCATGCTCGCTGGCCAGCCGGCGGACCAGCGCCTCGTCGAGCGGCTTGGCGAAGCGGGCGTCGGCGACCGTCGTCGACAGGCCGGCCGCATTCAATTCCTCGGCGGCGAGCAGGCATTCCTGCAGTCTCGTGCCAAACGAGAGAAGCGCGACCTTCGATCCTTCGCGCAGCACCCTGCCCCTGCCGATCTCCAGTATCTCGCCGCGCACCGGCATCTCGACACCGACGCCGTTGCCCCTGGGATAGCGGAAGGAGATCGGGCCTTCGTCATAGGCCGCAGCCGTGCGCACCATGTGGCGCAGTTCCGCCTCGTCGGCCGCCGCCATGACCACGAAGCCCGGCAGCGAGGCGAGATAGGTCGTGTCGAAGGCACCGGCGTGGGTCGGTCCGTCGGCGCCGACGAAGCCGGCCCGGTCGATGGGAAAGCGGACCGGCAGCTTCTGGATCGCCACGTCGTGGACCACCTGGTCATAGGCGCGCTGGAGGAAGGTCGAATAGATGGCGACGAACGGCTTCAGGCCTTCGGTCGCAAGGCCGGCCGCGAAGGTCACGGCATGCTGCTCGGCGATGCCGACATCGAAGGTGCGCTTGGGAAACACCTCGCCGAACAGGTCGAGGCCGGTGCCGGTGGGCATCGCCGCGGTGATGGCGACGATGCGCTCGTCCTCATGCGCTTCCTGGATCAGGCTTTCGGCAAAGACCTGTGTATATGCCGGCGAGTTGGCCGGCGCCTTGGCCTGCGCGCCGGTGATCACGTCGAACTTGTTGACGCCGTGATACTTGTCGCTGGCGGCTTCGGCGGGCGGGTAGCCCTTGCCCTTCTGCGTCACGACATGGATCAGAACCGGCCCGTCGCCATTGTCGCGCACATTGCGCAGGACAGGAATGAGGTGCTCCAGATTGTGCCCGTCGATCGGGCCGATATGGTAGAATCCGAGTTCCTCGAACATGGTGCCACCGGTCACGTAGCCGCGCGCATGCTCGACGGCGCGCGTCACGGCGCGGTCGACGCGCTTGCCGAGGTAGGAGGTCAGCTTCTTGCCGAAATCGCGGAAGCCCATATAGGTGCGCCCGGACGCCAGACGCGCCAGATAGGCGCTCATGGCCCCCGACGGCGGCGCGATCGACATGTCGTTGTCGTTGAGGATGACGATCAGCCTGGCGTCGAGCGCGCCGGCATTGTTCATCGCTTCATACGCCATGCCGGCCGACATGGCGCCGTCGCCGATGACCGATATGACGCTGTTCTTGCGGCCCTTCAGGTCGCGCGCGACAGCCATGCCGAGGCCCGCTGAAATCGACGTCGAGGAGTGGGCGGCGCCGAACGGATCGTACTCGCTCTCCGCGCGCTTGGTGAAGCCGGACAGGCCGCCTTCGGCCCGCAGCGTGCGGATGCGATCGCGCCGGCCCGTCAGGATCTTGTGGGGATAGGCCTGGTGGCCCACGTCCCAGATCAGGCGGTCGTCGGGCGTGTTGAAGACGTAGTGCAGCGCCACCGTAAGGTCGACCACGCCCAGCCCCGCGCCGAGATGCCCACCCGTCTGCGACACGGCGTCGATCAGTTCAGTGCGCAGTTCGGCGGCAAGCTGCGGCAGGTCGGATTCCGGGAGTTGGCGAAGATCCGAGGGGATGCGGACCTTGTCCAGGAGCGGCGTGTTTGGTGATGGGGTCACGATAGTCCGGAACCTGGGCAAGCGGCGGTCATCTCATCGGGATAGTCTCTGGACCGGCTAAAGTAAATGCACGGCGATGACGCGACTGGCGAGCGCCAGGCAATGCGGTGTCCCGGTGCTCACCCCGCAGGCAGCGGGATGAACTCTTCCTCGTCGCCCGGCACGATGTCGAAACGGCCGGTCTTCCATTCCTGCTTCGCCTGTTCGATCCGCTCCTTCGACGAGGACACGAAGTTCCACCAGATGTGGCGCGGACCCCCTAGCGATGCTCCGCCGAAGAGCATGAAGTGGGCGCCACGCGCCGAGGTCACGACGATCTCGTCGCCCGGCCGGAAGACCAGCAGCCTGTCGGCGGGAAACACATCTCCCGCTATGTCGACCTCACCCGACAACACGTAGATGGCGCGTTCCTCGGCATCCGGGGGTATCGCCACCTTGGCGCCGGGGGCCAGCGCGATGTCGGCATAGAGCGTGTCTGATGCTGTCCTGACCGGCGAGCGCAGCCCGGAGAAGGCGCCGATGACCACGCGTCCGGAAACCCCCTCCGCATCGATTTCCGGCAGGCTCGCGCGACCGGTGTTTTCGAACATCGGCGCGATCTCCTCACGGTCCTCCGGCAAGGCCAGCCATGTCTGAAGGCCCGACATGGACATCGGGGCACCGCGCAGTTCTTCCGGCGTACGCTCGGAATGGACGATCCCCCGCCCGGCCGTCATCAGGTTCACGTCACCCGGCGCGATGACCATCTCGGTGCCGAGCGAATCGCGATGGCGGATCTTTCCGTCGAACAGATAGGTGACTGTCGCCAGCCCTATATGCGGATGCGGCCGCACGTCCAGCGCGTGGCCTGCGCGCAGGACGGCAGGGCCCATACGGTCGAAGAAGATGAACGGACCGACCAGCCGGCGCTTGGCGGTCGGAAGGGCACGGCGCACCTCGAAGCCACCGATGTCCTTGGCGTTGGGGATCACCATCAGTTCGATCGCATCGCAGGCGAAGGCGTCTCCGGGAAGCGGGTCATTGCCGGGGAAGAAGCTCATCGAGGCGTTCCTTTGCGTACTCTCAGATCCGGCCCGGGAGTCGCCTTGTCATACTGTCGCAACCGATTCGCAGAGCGTCGCGAGTGGTATTGCCCGTCCAACAGTGTCACGCAAACCGCAGCGCCGACCTCGCACGTGACTTGGCCGCCTCTTCCTCGCGGTTCTTCGGCGGCTGCTCGGTATACATGGAGTTCAAGAGTTCGGTCGCCGCGTTGGCCACCGCCAGAACGGCGGCATCGAAGGCCGCCTCGTTTCGTTTCGCGGGCTTGGTGCTGCCGCTGATCTTGCGCACGAACTGCAGCGCCGCGTCATGGATCTCGGCGTCGGTCGCCGGCGGCTCGAAATTGAACAGCGGCTTGATGTTGCGGCACATAGGCAACCCTCCTGCCAGTCTTTCGGGATCGCGGACGATCCACGCAATCAGTTCGTCGCCGATACTTGCCCGGTGTTTTCCCGATGGGCACGCAAGAAAGCGACGATCTCCTCGACTTGCTGGACCTCTTCCGGATCGTAGGCATTCACCGCCCGCCGAACGATTTCGCTAACGGAAAGCCCAGCCCTATCTGCCTTCGCCTGAAGATCGGATTTGCCACGTGGCGACATCAAGGTGACGACGCGCACCGACCTCTTCTCGCCGCCCGGATCCATCGCAGCCTCCAAAGCATGTGGCACCATAGTGTGCATGGCGCGCAAACTTTTCAAGATAGCGCCGCTCACTCCGCGTCGAGCGGCTCGGTCCCCGTCGGCTTGCCGTCACGCGACAGGCGGATCTTCTCGACCTTGTCTTCGGCCGCCTTCAGCAGCCGGTCGCAGTGCGACTTGAGCGCCTCGCCACGCTCGTAGATGCGGATCGACTGGTCGAGCGCGACGTCGCCCTTTTCCAGGTCGTCGACAATGCGCTCAAGCGCCTCCAGCGCCTGTTCGAAGCTCATTGCCTTGATGTCGGCGTTCGGATCCTCGGCCATCTCTATCCTCTCAACAAGCGTCCGACATGGGCCGCGACCGAGAAGGACAGGCCCTCCAGATCGTAGCCGCCCTCCAGCAGGCTGACCAGCCGGTTGCCCGCGCTCCTGGCTGCGCAGTCCATCATCTGCCCGGTCGCCCAGTCGAAGTCGGCCTCGGTCAGGTTGATCTGCGCCAGCGGGTCGCGATGGTGCGCGTCGAAGCCGGCGGAAATGATGACCAGATCCGGCGCGAAATCGCGCAGCGCCGGCAGCACGCGCGAGCGGAACGCCTCGCGGAACAGGTCGCTGCCCGAGGTTGGCGAAAGCGGCGCGTTGACGATATTTCCGGCGCCGGTCTCGCTGCGCGCGCCTGTACCGGGATAAAGCGGCATCTGGTGGGTCGAGCAGTAGAGGACGGAGGGATCGTCCCAGAAGATATCCTGCGTTCCGTTGCCGTGATGAACGTCCCAGTCGACGATGGCGACTCGCTCGGCGCCGTGCCTTTTCTGCGCATAGCGCGCCGCGATGGCGGCCGTGTTGAACAGGCAGAAGCCCATGGCCGTCGCCTTCTCGGCGTGGTGGCCGGGCGGTCGGGACGCGACGAAGACGTTGTCGATCCTGCCCGAAAACACGTCGTCCACCGCCGCGTTGGCTGCGCCCACGGCACGGATCGCCGCTTCGTAGCTCTTGGGGCTCACCCAGGTGTCGGCATCGAGGCCAACGATTCCTTCTTCGGGGATCGCCTTGCGAATGGCTTCGACATGACGCTCAGGGTGCGCGTAGAGCAGCGTGGCTTCGTCACCCTCCGGCGCCTCCATCCGCTCCAGCGCCGAAAACGGTTCGTCGTCGAGGATGCGCGCCACCGCACGCAGGCGATCGGGCCGTTCCGGATGGCCGGGCGGCGTCAGGTGCTCGAGGAAGATCGGGTGGGAGTAGAGCCGGGTGACCATGCCCCGATATAGGGGCGTGGCACGGGATTTGCCATGGCATGCGCGTATGCGCGGCCCTTGGTCAACAGCTTAGCACGCGCTATGCCGCGCCCTTCGCCTTTCCCCAGGACGAGCCGCCGACCGATCCGGCGGCCCTGTCCTTGAGCTCGCGGAACTGTTTCGAGGTTTCGGACAGGCGGCGGTCCCATTCCGGATTGGGAACCTGCCCCTCGATCTTGCGGAAATAGACGTCCATCAGGGCAGCGATGCAGAACGGTTCCACGAAGGCCGCGCTGAAGGCCCAGGTGAAGACGATGGCGAGCACGAAGCCCCAGCCGGCAAGCTGGCCCGGCATGGCGTAGAGCACGGCGGCCGCGGGCGCGAGCGTCGTCAGGAACACGATGAGCGCCAGCACCCACATGAAGATCGACAGCCACAGCGCGTTTTTCAGCATGGTCTTGCCGTTCTGCGCATAGAGGATGACCGCCTGCCTTGCCGTCTCGAAGGGGGCGTTGCTGCCGGAGCGGATGTTGTAGCCGAGGATGATCTCGTCGACATAGGTGAGCGACATGCGGATCACCGAATTGAAGAAGGCGACGAGGTTCTGCAGACCGGGAATGGGCAGGAAGGCCGCGATGCCGCCGATCATGCCGGTGATGGTGCCGATGACACCCTTGATGAGCTGGTCGAGCACAAAGAGGATGTTGGCCTCGGCAAAGCGCGCGGTGACGACCTCGCGGGCATAGGCGATCTGTCCCTGGCCACCAGGCACGTCGCGGCCCTCGATCAGATGGACCATCACCGCGATGTGGCCGGCCTTGACGACATAGAGGATGTATTCGCGGATCCAGTAGGCGACGATGGAGGCGAGCACGAAGCCGGCGATCCCGCCATAGAAGGCAAACCCTTCCGGCGTGCCGTCGGCCGCGCTGATGTGACCGATGCCGTAGCCGACGCCGGCGCCTGTTCCCGTCGCCAGGATATAGGCGAGCGTGATGCCGAAATAGACGACCATGCGAAAGACGACAAAGGGCCAGGTGCGCAGAACGATGCCCAGCGTCCTGCCGATCTTGAAGTCCCACATGCCCGAATCCCCCTCGCGCGTGACGACGGCATGACTTTGGGGAAGGCCACGGCAAATGGCAAGCTACGCTGTCATGCCGTGGCGGTGCTCGGGCCGGGCAGAGCGCCGCTCAGAGAATCTCCGTCCTGTTGATCCGGATCCCAAAACCCTCGAGGCCGACATAGTGGCGTTCGCGCGAGGCGATGAGGTCGATCGAGGTAATGCCCAGATCCTTCAGGATCTGCGCCCCAAGGCCGATCTCGCGCCATTCGTTCTCGCGGCGGCGCGCTTCCTCGTGGCCGTCGCGATCCGCGAGTGCAGTGCGGTTGCGCGTGCTGTGGCCGACGCCTACCGATCCCTCGCGCAGATAGACGATGACACCACGCCGGCCGGCGCTCATCGACGTCATGATCGTGTCTAGCGACTTCCCGGTGCCGAAGACGTCCTCGACGACATCCTCCGAATGAAAGCGAACCGGCACGTTCTCGCCGTCACGAATGTCGCCAAAGACCACGGCCAGGTGGTGCATCGGGTCCCAGGGAAGCGTGTAGGTGAAGGCCTTGGCCTTGCCGCCCGGGGTTTCGATATCCGAACAGCCGACGCGCTGCACCAGCGTTTCCTGGCGCTGGCGATAGGCGATCAGATCGGCGACCGAGACCTGCTTCAGCGTGTGCTGCTGCGCGAAGGCCGCAACCTGGGGGCCGCGCATCACCGTGCCGTCGTCGTTGACCAGTTCCGAGATGACGCCGACCAGCGGCAGTCCGGCGAGCTTGCAGAGATCGACCGCGGCCTCGGTGTGGCCCGACCGCATGAGCACCCCGCCTTCGCGCGCAATCAGCGGAAAGATGTGGCCGGGGCGCAGGAAGTCGGACCCGCCGACATTGCCGTTGGCAAGGTTTCGCACGGTCAGCGTGCGGTCGTCGGCCGAGATGCCCGTGGTTGTGCCGTGCCTGAAGTCGACGCTGACGGTGAAGGCCGTCGTGTGCGCCGAATCATTGTCGGCGACCATGGGCGCCAGGTTCAGGCGGCGCGCATCCTCCTTGGTCATCGGCGTGCAGACGATGCCGGATGTGTGGCGCACGATGAAGGCCATCTTCTCCGGCGTGCAGTGCACCGCCGCAACGATCAGGTCGCCCTCGTTCTCGCGGTCGTCGTCGTCGGTGACCACGACGATCTCGCCGCGCTCGAAGGCGCGGATGGCTTCGACGACTGTCTTTTGATCGTAGGGCATGGATCAGGCTCCGACCGGCAGTCGGCAGTCGGCAGTCGGCAGTCGGTTGAATCGCATTCTCAAATTCCTCAAGATCATCGTGATGGTGATGGGGCGCCAGTCTATTCCGACTGCCGACCGCCGGCTGCCGACTGCCCCGTTTGGCCCCTGTGCCGCAAATAGTGATCGGCGATCGCGCAGGCAACCATGGCCTCGCCGATCGGCACGGCGCGGATGCCGACGCAGGGGTCATGCCGGCCCTTGGTCATGATGTCCACGTCGTTGCCCTCCACGTCGATCGAGCGGCGCGGGGTCAGGATCGACGATGTCGGCTTCACGGCAAAACGGGCGACGATCGGCTGGCCGGTCGAAATGCCGCCCAGTATGCCGCCGGCGTGGTTCGACAGGAAGATGGGCGTGCCGTCATTGCCCATGCGCATCTCGTCGGCATTCTCCTCGCCGGTGATGCGGGCCGCCTCGAAACCCTCGCCGATCTCGACGCCCTTGACCGCGTTGATCGACATCAGCCCGGACGCGATGTCCTGGTCGAGTTTGGCGTAAATCGGCGCGCCCAGGCCCGGCGGAACGCCGTCGGCGACGATTTCTATGACGGCGCCGACGGACGAGCCCGCCTTGCGGACGGCGTCGAGATAGTCGGCAAAGACGGGCACCGATTCCGGATCGGGCGTGAAGAACGGGTTTGCGGCGTCCTGGACGAAGTTCCAGTTCCAGCGAGCGCGGTCGATGGCCTTCGTGCCCATCGCGACAAGCGCGCCGCGCACCACCATGCCCGGTACGACCTTTCGCGCCAGCGCGCCGGCCGCAACACGCGCCGCCGTCTCGCGGGCCGACGAACGGCCGCCACCGCGATGGTCCCGCACGCCGTACTTCACGTCATAGGTGTAGTCGGCATGACCCGGACGATACTGCCTGGCAATCGCGCCATAGTCCTTCGAACGTTGGTCGACATTCTCGATCATCATGGATACGGGCGTGCCGGTCGTGATCATCGTGTCCCCGTCTTCGTCGAGCACGACGCCGGACAGGATGCGGACCTGGTCCGGCTCCTGGCGCTGGGTCACGAAGCGCGACTGGCCTGGCCGGCGGCGGTCGAGATCGGCCTGGATGTCGGCCTGCGTGAAGCGGATGCCGGGCGGACACCCATCGACCACGCAGCCGATCGCGGCGCCGTGACTTTCGCCCCAGGTGGTGACACGGAACAGATGGCCGAATGTGTTGTGCGACATGACAGATGAGCCCCGCGGCGATGGCCTCGCCGCCGCCTGCCTTCTATTGGCGTTTTTTTGTGGGGTCAAACCAGCAGGGCTGCGGTTTTACTTTTGACACATTCAAGATGTTTCTGCTCTCATAAATCCCGTGGAAACCGCTGCCGACTGGACCTGCGGAAAGCCCAAAGAGGAAACACACATGCGTATTGCGTTCGCCGTCCTTGCCGCCGCCCTGCTGATGTCCGGTTCCGCGCTCGCCGCCCAGGTGGAGGGCCTCATCAAGGCGATCAACAAGGATGAGTCGACGATCACGCTCGATGACGGCAAGTCCTACAAGCTTCCCGGCGAGTTCGACGTGGACACGCTGAAGGAAGGCATGGACGTCGTGCTGGCCTATGACGAAATCGGCGGCGTCGCCCAGATCACCGACATGGACCTGTCCGAATAGGCCGGGCCCGCCCGTCTACAGCCACTCGAGCCGACCGTCCTCCAGCCTCAGGATCCTGTCCTGGAGTATGTCGACGGTAGCGGCCTCGCGCTGCGGCAGATCGCCGAAAATCCGGAACGCGACCCTCAAGATGCCGCCATGGGCGACGCAGACGGTCGGACCCGACAGTCCCTCCAGGAACGGCTGAACGCGCTCGAGCAGCATCTGATAGCTTTCGGCGCCCTCGCCCGGCGGCACGAAGTTCCACTTGTCGCGCGAACGTGGCTTCGTGATGCCCGGCGTTTCCGCCTCAAGCTCGACAAAGGTCCTGCCCTGCCAGTCGCCGAAACTCACCTCGACCAGGCGCGGATCGGTGCGGTAGGCTTTTGGATCGAGCCCCATCGCGGCGCGGATTCGTTCCATGGTCTCGCGGGTGCGCCGCATGGGACTTGCGACGAAATCGAAATCCTCTGGCCGGTCGATCAATTCCCTCAGCCGGCGACCGTTGCGGTCGGCCTGCGAGCGCCCCTTCTCGGTAATGTCCGTCTCGGCCTGGCCCTGCAGCCGGCCTTCCGCATTCCATGCGGTCTGGCCATGGCGGACCAGATAGACGAGCGGCGACGGGGCGCTCAATCCTTGACCGTCGAGATGTCTGGCGCGTCGACGGACTTCATGCCGACGACGTGATAGCCGGAGTCGACGTGGTGCACCTCGCCGGTAACCCCGCGCGACAGGTGAGACAGGAAGTACAGACCCGAATCGCCGACTTCCTCTGGCGTGACGGTGCGCTTGAGCGGCGAATTGTACTCGTTCCACTTCAGGATGTAGCGGAAGTCGCCGATGCCGGAGGCTGCGAGCGTCTTGATGGGCCCGGCCGAAATCGCGTTGACGCGGATGTTCTTGCCGCCGAGGTCAACCGCCAGATAGCGGACGCTGGCTTCCAGCGCAGCCTTGGCGACGCCCATGACGTTGTAGTGCGGCATGACCTTCTCGGCACCGTAATAGGTCAGCGTCAGAAGCGAGCCACCGTCGGTCATCAGCGGCTCGGCGCGCTTGGCGACATCGGTGAAGGAATAGACTGAGATATCCATGGTGCGCAGGAAATTGGCGCGCGTGGTCTCGACATAGCGGCCGTCGAGCTCCTCCTTGTCGGAGAAGGCGATGGCGTGCACGACGAAGTCGAGCTTGCCCCACAGTTTGCGGACTTCCTCGAACACCGCATCGAGCGATGCCGCGTCGGTCACATCGCAATGGCCGACGACATGGGCGCCGAGGTCCTTGGCGAGCGGCTCGACGCGCTTCTTGAAGGCGTCGCCCTGATAGGTCAGCGCCAGTTCCGCGCCCTGGTCGGCGACGGCCTTGGCAATGCCCCATGCGATCGAACGGTTGTTGGCGACGCCCAGTATCAGGCCGCGCTTCCCGGCCATGAGCCCCTGTCCAACTGCCATGATGCGCCTCCGCTGTTTGTACGCGCTCGCCCTATCGCACAGGCATTTGGCGCCATCAAGCCGTGATCAGGACCGCCCGGGGCGGGAACCGACGCGCGTCAAGCCTAGACCACCCGGCTTTTCATCAGCGCCTCAAGCTCGCTGTCGCGGTTTTCCGGCAGCATGACCCGCAGATGGGCATAGAGGTCCGCGGTACCGCCGGTCTTTTCGGACAGGCCGCGGCCCTTGATGCGCAATACCTTGTCCGAACTCGACCAGGCCGGCACGTTCAACGCGATGCGGCCCGTCGGCGTGTCGACGGCGATCTTGGCGCCCAGCACTGCGTCGGCCAGCGGCACCGGCACGTCGAC
>LNFM01008970.1_pt1 | contig 14810 bp, 14 predicted proteins | sample 596031 | NCBI WGS metagenome assembly LNFM01 (sample SAMN04254537, study PRJNA301005) | activated carbon metagenome | isolation source: dual media filters at the Ann Arbor, Michigan drinking water treatment plant | place: USA: Ann Arbor
TGGACTCGATTTATCTCCGTATTCGACGTATTATCAGATGAAGCAGCCCGCGCGGACAAAAAACCTTGGACCTGAATTTACACTCCCCGGAGCGCCGGCTGATTGAACTCAAGATCGAACACGCAGACCTCAATGCCCTGGTCGATATCACCTCCCATGCCATCCCTATCGATGAACTGATGCTCAGGCGGCTGAAAAAGCGGCGCTTGCTGTTGCGTGACCAGATTGCCCAGCTGGAGTTGTCGCTGGACCCTCCCGAGCCTGCGTGATGAATCTGGCGTCCCAGGTTCTGGCGGCCTTCGCCCCTGACGGGGTGTTGTCGCGCGCCACCGACCATTTTGTTCCCCGCAGCGGGCAAACCGACATGGCGCTTGCCGTGGCAGAGGCCATTGAAGGCGCTTACCCGCTGGTTGTCGAGGCCAGCACCGGCGTCGGCAAGACCTTTTCCTACCTGGTGCCGGCGCTGCTCAGCGGTGAGCGCGTGTTGCTGTCGACTGCGACCAAGGCGCTGCAGGACCAGCTGTTCGGGCGGGATCTGCCGTCTCTCGTCAAGGCGCTTGGTGTGCCCGTCAGCACGGCCCTGCTCAAGGGGCGCGGCAGCTACCTGTGTCTGCACCGCATGGAGATGGCCCGTCATGACCCGGCCTTTCCCGAGCGTACCTCGCTGGGCGCGCTTGCCAAGGTCGAGAAGTGGGCGCAGGGGACCGCGACCGGCGACCTGGCAGAACTGCCCGGCCTCGACGAACGTTCACCGGTGATTCCCTGGGTGACGTCCACGCGTGAAAACTGCCTGGGGTCGCAGTGCCCGCGGTTTCGGGCCTGTCATGTCAATCAGGCCCGCCGCGAGGCGATGGCCGCCGATGTGGTCGTGATCAACCATCACTTGTTTTTTGCCGACCTGACGGTGCGCGAATCGGGCATGGCCGAACTGCTGCCCACCGTGCGCATTGCCATTTTTGATGAAGCGCACCAGCTCAATGAAACGGGTGTGCAGTTTCTGGGTAAAAACCTGTCGACCGGGCAAGTGCTCGATTTCTCGCGCGACATGCTGGCCACCGGACTGCAACTGGCGCGTGGCCTGGCGGATTGGCAGGCGCTGGCCGGCGCCACCGAGCACGCTGCGCGGGATCTGCGTCTGTCCGTGGGCAAGGCCTATCCGGGCAGCAAGCTGCGCTGGAACGAGGCAGTGCCCGAGGGGCTGGATGCCAGTGAATGGCCGGCCGCGATGGCAGCGCTCGGCAGTTCGCTGCAGGCGGCGTGCGAAGCCCTGGCAAGCGTTTCTGAAATCGCCCCCGACTTTGTGCGCCTGCATGAGCGCGCCCTGGAACTGGCGGAACGGGCGCAGGCGTTTTCAGCACCCGCGCAAACGGGTGGGGTCCGGTGGCTGGACGTGGGCACGCAGTTGCGCCTGGTGGAGTCGCCGCTGGACATTGCAAAGGCCATTCATGCCAGGGTGTTTGGGGACAACACGGCGGCGGCGAAGTCCTGGATATTCACGTCAGCCACCCTCGGCGACGACGAGCGCCTGAGCTGGTTCACCGGCCCCTGTGGCCTGGCGGAGGCCACGGTGTTGCGCGTCGGCAGCCCCTTCGACTATGCGCGGCAGGCGGCTCTTTATGTGCCGCGCAACTTTCCCAAACCGGGTGACCCGGCCCACACGGCGGCAGTGGCAGCGTCCGCGGCGCACTGGGCGCGCCGGCTGGGCGGGCGCACCATGGTGCTGACCACCACACTGCGCGCCTTGCGTTCCATCGGTGACGCCCTGCAGGCCGCTTTCGAAGCTGCGGGCGACATCGAGGTGCTGGTGCAGGGTGTGCTGCCCAAGCGGGTGCTGATAGAACGCTTCCGTCAGGGCGCAGAGGGCGGGGGACGTGCTTGCGTGCTGGTGGCGTCTGCCTCGTTCTGGGAGGGCATCGATGTGCCGGGCGACGCGCTGCAACTGGTGATCATCGACAAGCTGCCGTTTCCGCCGCCCAACGATCCCATGGTCGAAGCCAAGGCGCGGGCGCTCGAAGCCGAGGGGAAAAGCGCGTTTAACGACTATTTCCTTCCCGAAGCTGCTGTGGCGCTGAAACAGGGGGCCGGCAGGCTGATTCGCCGCGAAAGCGATCAGGGCCTGCTGGTGATTTGTGACAGCCGGCTGGCCGTCATGGGTTATGGCAAGCGCCTGCTGCGGGCCTTGCCGCCGATGCAACGGCTGGCTTCGGAAGACGAACTGAACGAACGCCTGGACCTGCTTACCAGAAGCGGTACCACGGCGTCTCAACCGACCTGAAACCCTTGGTCAGGTACTCGCTCTGCGGGTAGCTCTTTTCCATCACGCGCTTGGTGTCGTCGCGCAATTGGGCCATGCCCAGCGCGTCATAGGACTTGTAAAGGATGAACAGCGCGTCTTCCAGCACCGGCACGTCGCGGTACTCGGTCAGGGCGGTCTGCGCGCGGTTGATCGCCGAAACATAGGCCCCGCGGGTGTAGTAATAACGCGCCACATGGACTTCGTACTGTGCCAGCGAGTTGACGATGTAGGTCATGCGCAGCCGGGCATCCGCAGAGTACTTCGACTCGGGGAAGCGGTTGACCAGGTCCTTGAAGGCTTCGAAGGACTCCTTGGCGGCTTTCTGGTCGCGCTCCGACAGATCCTGCTTGTACAGGAAGCTGAACAGGCCGAGGTTGTCGTTGAAGGACACCAAGCCCTTGAGGTACAGGGCGTAATCGATCGCCGGGCTCGACGGGTGCAGCTTCATGAAGCGGTCCAGCGTGGCCTGGGCTTGCGCCTGTTCACCCCCCTTGTACTGGGCATAGGCTTTTTCGAGTTGGGCCTGCTGGGCCAGCGGCGTGCCGGCAGCGCGGCCTTCCAGTTTTTCAAACAGCGGTATGGCCTTGTCGTAGGCGCCGGCGTTTGCTTCGTCGCGGGCCTCGGCATAGATCTTGTTCGGGCTCCAGGCGGCGGTCGGGTCCTTGACAGCGGTCGAGGAACAGGCGGAGAGACCGACAATGCAGGCCAGCAGGATGGCGGTGAAAGGGGAGGGGGCGGGAACAACCGATAATTTGGTGGAAAACATCGCAATTGATCCTGTTAATGACTGATTCTGTACAAAGCAAATTGATTATATCGAGCGCCGGCGCCGGGGAGGAGTTGTCCGACGAGATCGCCGACGAACTGGAAACCGGCGCGGCCTTCGAACTGCGCCAGGTGGTGGTTCCTGCAGTCAGTCATGGGGACCGCCTGGACCGCGCGCTGGCGCAGGCTGTGCCGGAATTTTCCCGCAGTTATCTGCAGCAACTGATTGAAGCCGGCGCTGTGCAACTCAACGGCACGGTGATCACCAAGTCGTCGGCACGCGTGAAGGCTGGCCACACGCTGCAGATCGAGCTCAAGCCGACGCCGCAGAGCCAGGCCTTCAAGCCCGAACACATGCTGCTGGAGATTGTTTTCGAGGATGAACATTTGCTGGTGGTGAACAAACCTGCGGGGCTGGTGGTTCACCCCGCACCCGGCAACTGGAGCGGAACGCTGCTCAACGGCCTGCTGGGCCGCGATCCTGAGGCCGGGCTGTTGCCGCGCGCCGGGATTGTGCACCGGCTGGACAAGGACACCAGCGGCCTGATGGTCGTGGCGCGCAAGCGCCAGGTGATGGATCAACTGGTGGCCATGATTGCGGCCAGGACGGTCAGCCGTGAGTACCTCGCACTGGCCCACGGCGACTGGCTGGGACCCGCCGCGCGCCAGGTGGACGCGCCCATAGGCCGCGACCCGCGCAACCGCCTGCGCATGGCGGTGGTGGACCTGGAGAGGAATTCCGGCAAGACGGCATCCACCGGCATCTTCAGGCTGGCCAGCGAGGGCGGGTTTTGCCTGGTCCGTTGCAAGCTGCAGACCGGCCGCACCCACCAGATCCGGGTGCACATGGCGTCCATCGGCCACCCGCTGGTGGCAGACGAGGTGTATGGCGGCAAGCCCGCAGCCGGGCTCGGACGGCAGGCCCTGCATGCCTGCCGGCTTGCCTTCGAGCACCCCGTGACCCATGCGGCGCTGGAGTTCCTGTCGCCCCTGCCGCCTGATCTGGCGGCAGCCGTGGCCGGCGTGGGGCTGGGATACAATCAAGGCCAGTAGTTTTCTGCTACCCGCACATGGCGCGTCCTGACAATGGGCTTGCGCATGAATGTGAATCGCGCTGCCAGGCGCCCTGACCCTCGATTACTTTCGGAACCAAGACCATGAATACGACGGATGCGAAGCGCGTCCTCGAAACGGCACTTATTTGCGCGCAGCAGCCGCTGCCTGTGCGCGACATGGGTGTTTTGTTCAACGGGGCGCTCACGGCCGACACCTTGAAGCTGCTGCTCGAAGACCTGCAGAACGACTGGTCCGGGCGCGGCGTGGAACTGGTCCATGTGGCCAGCGGCTGGCGCTTCCAGAGCCGCCCCGACATGCGCGAATTCCTGGATCGCCTGCACCCCGAGAAGCCGCCACGCTACACCCGGGCCACGCTGGAGACCCTGGCCATCATTGCCTACCGGCAGCCGGTGACGCGCGGCGACATGGAAGACATCCGCGGGGTGACCATCAACAGCATGATCCTCAAGCAACTTGAGGACCGCGGCTGGGTCGAAGTCATCGGGCACCGGGAAACCGTCGGTCGGCCCGGCCTGTACGCGACAACCCGGCAATTCCTGGACGATCTCGGCATCGAATCGCTGGACCAGTTGCCGGCCATGGATAACACGGCGGCCCAGGCCTCGATGCTGGAACAGATCGAATTTGGCCTGGCCGGCACGCCGGCCGGCGACGCTGCCCCCGCGCTGGAAGCCCCGGCGGAAATCGCCGGCGACGCCGACACCGGCCCTGAAGCTTCAACCGATTCCGAGGCGGCGTTGGCCGCAGCCAGCCCTGCCGATCCGGCAGACTTTGACAGTTCACGGGAAGTCCCGGCCGGCGGCCAGGCATCTCCTGATTCCCAAGCCTGAACGACCACCGCATGAACCCCAATGACAATCCGGCTCCGGCCGCACCGGCCCCCCTGATTGAAGAGCCAAAAAAGGCCCCAGCCCATGACGAGCAAGCGCCGGCAGCTCCTGATTTGATAGCAGATCAGGAAGCGCCGGCGGCTGACGCGGACTATTCGCCACCTCGCCAGGCGCCCTCCGCCCCTGCGCCGGCCATCCGCTTCGAGGACGTGGTCACGGGTCAGTTCGACGCGGACGAGGAAGATGTCGCGGTGGAGCTGGCCAAACGTGTCCTGCTGCCGCAGCCCGAAACCCCCAAGCTGCACAAGGTGCTGGCCCAGGCCGGCCTGGGATCGCGGCTGGAGATGGAGCAGCTGATCCTGGAAGGGCGGATCTCGGTCAATGCCGAGCCGGCGCACATCGGTCAGCGCATCCAGTTCGGCGACACGGTCAAGGTCAATGGCAAGCCGATCCGGGTGCGCATCGACCCGCCGCCGCCGCGTGTGATCGCCTATCACAAGCCGTCCGGCGAGGTGGTGTCGCATGACGACCCGCAGAACCGGCCCACGGTGTTCCGCAAGCTGCCCAAGCTGTTCCAGGGCAAATGGCAATCGGTGGGCCGGCTGGACCTGAATACCGAAGGGCTGTTGCTGCTGACAAGTTCGGGCGAACTGGCCAACAAGCTGATGCACCCGCGGTTCGGCCTGGAGCGCGAATACGCGGTCCGGGTGCTGGGCGCGCTGAACAATGAAGAGAAGAAACGCCTGCTCGACGGTGTGCAACTTGATGACGGCCTGGCCCAGTTCAGCACCATCGAGGCCGGCGGCGGCGAGGGTGCCAACTGCTGGTACCGGGTGACCATTTCCGAAGGGCGCAACCGCGAGGTCCGCCGCATGTTCGAGGCTGTGGGCCATGCCGTGAGCCGCCTGATCCGCATCCGTTACGGTGCCGTGGTGCTGCCGCGTGGCCTCAAGCGCGGGGCTTTTGTCGAACTCGACGAGCGCGACATCTGGGCCCTGACCAGCGCGGTCGGCCGCTCCGAGTCCCGCGCAGACCCGCGCGGACCGAAAAACCAGAACCCGGCGGGCGAGGGCGGTGGCGAGGCACGCCCGGGCCGCGGTCCGCGGCGCAATGACAAACCGCGCGGCGCGCGGGGACGCCCGGATGCCGGCGCCGGCCGGCCGCCAGAGCCACTGGCCAGGGCTGACCAGGACGATGGCGACGAACCCGGGCCGCACGAGTTCCAGCCGCCGATGCCGCGCAATGACGCGCCGCGTGACGCCAACCGGCGCCGTGGCGGCAAGGGTCGCGGACCCGCCGGCAATGGGGGCGCGGCTCCCCGGTCCGGCCCGCCCGGGAATTTCGGCGGTAATTCTGGCCAGGGCCAGCGGCGCCGGGACGACGGCGGTGGCCGCGGCGACCGCGCGGACAAGGGCCCCGGCGGCGCGCAACCCGATCCGATGAAAACGTCGTTTGGCTACATCGGCGCAGAAACCTTCACCCGCCAGCGCCAGGCCCAGGGCCAGCGCCGCGGTGGCGGCAATGGCCCGGCGGGTGGTGGCGGAGGGGGTGCAGGCCCGCGCCGCGGCGGTTCGGGCGGCGGCGGGGGCAACCGCGGTGGTGGCAATCGCGGCAATGGCGGTGGAAACCGGGGCGGAAACCGCTGAATCCCTGCGCCGCCGCGCGCACATGCGCCGCAGGGCGATAGCCGGCGGGTTAAAATCAGAGGCTTTATTCGATTTGAATAAATCCAAGAAAATCAAGGTTAAGGAAATCTCATGGCGATCGAACGCACTCTCTCCATCATCAAACCCGACGCAGTGGCAAAAAATGTCATCGGTCAAATCTACGCACGTTTCGAGGCCGCCGGCCTGAAAGTGGTGGCTGCGCGCATGGCACACCTGTCGCGTGGTGAAGCCGAGGCTTTTTATGCCGTGCATAAAGAGCGTCCCTTCTTCAAGGACCTGGTCGAGTTCATGATCTCCGGCCCGGTCATGATTTCCGCACTGGAAGGCGAAAACGCGATCCTGAAGCACCGCGACCTCATGGGCGCGACCGATCCCAAGAAGGCTGCCGCCGGAACCATCCGCGCCGACTTCGCCGACAGCATCGATGCCAACGCGGTGCACGGCTCCGACGCGACCGAAACTGCCCAGGTGGAGATCAGCTTCTTCTTCGCGGGCATGAACATCTACTCGCGCTAAGGCGCAAACTTCCGCACATGACCGCCAACCTGCTCGATTACGATCTGGAAGGGCTGGCGGCCTTTTGTGAAGGCCTCGGGGAAAAACGTTTCCGGGCCACCCAGCTTTTCCGCTGGATCCACCAGAAAGGCGCGACGGATTTTGGCCAGATGACCGATCTGGCGAAGTCCCTGCGCGACAAACTTCCCGCTTCCGCCCACATCCAGAGCCTGAAAGTGGTGTCACGCCATGACTCGGCCGACGGCACCATCAAGTGGCTGTTCGATGTCGGTGCCGGCGATGTGATCGAAACCGTTTTTATTCCCGAGTCCGACCGGGGCACCCTGTGCATTTCCTCGCAGGCGGGCTGTGCCGTCGGCTGCCGCTTCTGTTCCACCGGTCACCAGGGCTTCAGCCGCAACCTCACCACCGCCGAGATCCTCGGCCAGTTGTGGTTTGCCGAGCACTTCCTGCGCCAGCACCTCGGCAAAAGCGAGCGGGTGGTGTCCAACGTCGTGATGATGGGCATGGGTGAGCCCCTGCAGAACTATTCCCAGTTGCTTCCGGCCCTGCGCGTGATGCTGGATGACCACGCCTACGGCCTGTCGCGCCGGCGCGTCACGGTGTCGACCTCGGGCGTGGTGCCCATGATGGACCGCCTTGCCCAGGATTGCCCGGTGGCGCTGGCGGTGTCGCTGCATGCGCCGGAAGACACACTGCGCAGCAACCTGGTGCCGCTCAACAAAAAATACCCGATCGCGGAATTGCTCGATGCCTGCAGCCGCTACCAGGCTGCTGCCCCGCGGGACTTCATCACCTTTGAATACTGCATGCTCGATGGCGTCAACGACCAGGCCGAACATGCGCACCAGCTGGTGGCCTTGATGCGAAAGCATGCCGTCAGCGGCCTTTCCTGCAAGTTCAACCTGATTCCGTTCAATCCCTTTCCGGCCTCGGGCCTGAAGCGTTCGGCCATGCCTCAGGTGATGGCTTTTGCGAAAATCCTGATGGATGCCGGCATGGTGACCACGGTGCGCAAGACGCGGGGCGACGATATCGATGCGGCTTGCGGCCAGCTCGCCGGCGATGTGCAGGACCGCACAGGGGTGCAGCAGCGCATGGCGTCACGGCGGCAGGTTATGCTCAAGGGCATCAAGGTAGTTACCAGGGAGGTCGGTGTATGAAGCTTGTCCGCAACGTGATCTGGCTTTCCGCTTGCTGGATCGTCGTGCTGGCCGCCGGTTGTGCCGCCAATCCTGGCGCAGCGCCCGGCCCCGGCGGGCGCGGCGAAATCATGACCGAGTCGGACGAAACAGAGGGCCGCAAGCGTGCCCGGCTTCGCCTCGAGCTTGCCGCCAATTATTTCCAGCAGGGCCAGACCAATGTGGCGCTGGACGAACTCAAGCAGGCGCTTGCCGCGGACCCGAGCTTTGCGGAAGCGTACAACCTGCGCGGCCTGGTTTACATGCGGCTGAACGACAACGCGCTGGCCGAGGACAGTTTTCGCCGCGCCCTGGCCCTGAATCCACGTGATGGCGATGTGATGCACAACTATGGCTGGCTGCTCTGCCAGCAGGCCAAATACAACGAGTCGACGGCCATGTTCGGACGAGCCGTGGCCACACCCGGTTATGGCGGGCAGCCCAAGACACTGATGGCCCAGGGTATTTGCCAGATACGCGCCGGCCAGCTGGCCGAAGGCGAGCGCAGCCTGTTGCAGTCCTACGAGCTGGACGCAGGAAATCCGATCACGGGTTATCACCTGTCGCTGGCGCTTTTCCAGCGCGGCGATCTGCCGCGTGCCCAGTTCTACATCCGCCGCATCAACAACAGCGACCTTGCCAGGGCGGAGACCCTGTGGCTGGGCATCAAGATCGAGCGCGCCCTCGGCAACCGCGAAGCCATGCTGCAACTGGCCAGGCAATTGAGCAATCGGTTTGGCGCATCGCGCGAAGCGGCAGCTTATGACAAAGGGGCCTTCAATGAGTGAGTTTGACGGCCGCGAGCCGGGCAGCGCTGCGATGCCGCAACCGGCGTCCACGCACGACGACGCGCCGGCACCGGCTGGCACCGCGGGGTCCCTGATCAGGCAGGCCCGAGAAGCTGCCGGCCTGCATATCGCCGCGCTGGCAGTGGCCCTGAAAGTGCCGGTGAAAAAACTCGAAGCGCTCGAGGCCGACCGGCTGGACCTGCTGCCCGACGCCGTGTTTGTGCGCGCGCTGGCCTCCAGCGTGTGTCGCACGCTGAAAATTGATGCTACCGAAGTGTTGGCGCTGCTGCCGCAGACCGGCAAGCCACGGCTGGATTACCAGCACGCGAGCATCAACACGCCTTTCCGCGCGCCCAGCGACGGCCCCGGCCCCTCGCTGCTGACGCAGGTGTCCCGGCCGGCGGTGCTGGCAGGCCTGTTGCTGCTGCTGGGCGCGCTGGTGCTGATCTTCTTGCCGGCGGTCCAGCAACCAGGCATGACATCCCAGCCCAAGGCTGAGCCGCTGCCTGCGCTTGCACAGGCCGGCACGCAAGTCCCGGCAAGTCCGCCGCTTGCGGTTGTCCCGGTGGCGGACACGCCGCTGGTGTCGCCAGCGGCTGACGCTGCCCCCGCAGCGCCGGTCTTGGCATCCGGCCTGGTGGCGGTACCTGCGCTGCCGCCGGAAACCATCAGCCCGGCGGTATCGGCCTTGCCTGCGGCATCCGCACCTGCTTCGGTGCCTGCCAGCGGCACCATTGTTTTCACGGCCAGGGGCGAATCCTGGGTCGAGGTTACCGACGCCAGAGGAGTGGTGGTTCTGCGCCGCACCCTGGCCGCCGGTGAAGCGGCTGGTGCATCCGGCGCCTTGCCGCTGGCAGCCGTGGTCGGCCGGGTCGATGCCACCCAGGTCCAGGTGCGCGGCCGGCCATTTGATCTCGGTCCCGTGAGCAAAGACAACGTCGCACGTTTCGAGGTGAAATAGTGGCTGCCTGTTTACCGGTGGAGTCGGCGGCGCCCAAGGCGCGCGTGTCCTCGCAGGCGCGGGTGGTCTGGGGTTCGCGCGTGGTCACGGTGGGCGGCGATGCGCCGGTGCGTGTGCAGTCCATGACCAACACCGACACGGTGGACGCCATCGGCACGGCCATCCAGGTCAAGGAACTGGCTTTGGCCGGCTCGGAGATGGTGCGCATCACGGTCAACACGCCTGAAGCGGCCCAGGCCGTGCCCTATGTGCGCGAGCAACTCGACCGCATGGGCATTGATGTGCCGCTGATCGGTGACTTTCATTACAACGGCCACCGCCTGCTGACCGACTACCCGGCCTGTGCCGAGGCCCTGTCCAAGTACCGCATCAATCCCGGCAATGTCGGCAAGGGCGACAAACACGACCGGCAATTCGGCCAGATGATCGAGGCGGCCATGCGCTGGAACAAGCCGGTGCGTATCGGCGTCAACTGGGGCAGCCTGGACCAGGAGTTGCTCGCCAGCCTGATGGACGAGAACAGCCGCCGCGACCAGCCCTGGGACGCCAGACAGGTGATGTACGAGGCCCTGATCACCTCGGCCATCGATTCGGCCGCGCTGGCCGAGCAGATGGGCATGGATAAAAACCAGATCATCCTCTCGTGCAAGGTCAGCGGCGTGCAGGACCTGATCTCGGTCTACCGCGAACTGTCCAGGCGCTCGCGCTACGCCCTGCACCTCGGCCTGACCGAGGCCGGCATGGGCACCAAGGGCACGGTGGCCTCCAGCGTGGCTCTGGCCGTGCTGCTGCAGGAGGGCATTGGTGACACCATCCGCGTGTCGTTGACCCCGCAACCCGGCGAAGCGCGCACCCAGGAAGTGGTGATTGCCTCCGAGATCCTGCAGGCGCTGGGCTTGCGCAGCTTTGTGCCCAGCGTCACCGCCTGTCCGGGTTGTGGCCGCACCACCAGCACCACCTTCCAGGTCCTGGCCAAGGAGATCGACGACTACCTGCGCGCCCAGATGCCGGTCTGGCGCGAAAAATACCCCGGCGTCGAGAAGATGAAGGTGGCCGTGATGGGCTGCATCGTCAACGGCCCGGGCGAAAGCAAACATGCCGACATCGGCATCAGCCTGCCGGGCACCGGCGAGGCGCCCGCCGCGCCGGTCTACATCGACGGCGAGAAGGCCCTGACCCTGCGCGGCGACAACATCGCCGCCGAGTTCCACCAGCTTGTCGAAACCTACATTGAAAAGCGCTTCGGCACGGCTTCCGTCGCCCAGGTCGCCTGAAAAGACCCCATGGCTGAAAAACTGACTGCCGTCAAAGGCATGAATGACATATTGCCGCCCGATTCGGCGCGCTGGGAGTGGCTGGAAGAAAAAGTCCGTTCGCTGATGGGGCGTTACGCCTACCGCAACATCCGCACGCCCATCCTCGAGCACACGCAGCTTTTTGTGCGCGGCATCGGCGAAGTGACCGACATCGTCGAAAAAGAGATGTACTCCTTCGACGACCGTGCCGACAAGGACGGCAAGTTCGAGCAACTGACGATGCGGCCGGAGAACACTGCCGGTGTGGTGCGCGCGGTGACCGAACACAACCTGCTGTACGAAGGCGGCAAGCGGCTGTATTACATGGGCCCCATGTTCCGCCGCGAGCGCCCGCAGCGCGGCCGTTACCGCCAGTTTCACCAGATCGGTGCGGAAGCGCTGGGTTTTGCCGGTCCCGACGTGGACGCCGAGCTGATCCTGCTGGCCGCGGCGCTCTGGAAGGAGCTCGGCTTGAACGACTGGCGGCTGGAAATCAACAGCCTGGGCCAGCCTGCGGAACGTGCGCAACACCGGGCCGAACTGATCGCCCACCTCGAAAAACATGGGGACCTGCTCGATGAGGAGGCCAGACGGCGCCTGCACAGCAACCCCCTGCGGATTCTGGACACCAAAAACCCGGCCATGAAAGCCGTGGTGGAGAGCGCGCCCCAGATGCTCGATTTCCTGGGCGCGGAGTCGCTGGCGCATTTTGACGGCCTCAAGGCCATCCTCGATGCCAATGGCATCCCCTGGACCCAGAACCACCGGCTGGTGCGCGGCCTGGACTATTACAACCTGACGGTGTTCGAGTTTGTGACGGACCGCCTCGGCGCCCAGGGCACGATTTGCGGCGGCGGCCGCTATGACTACCTGATCGAGCAGATGGGCGGCAAGCCCGCGCCGGCGGTCGGCTGGGCATTGGGCGTGGAGCGTGTGCTGGACCTGATCAGGGAGCAGGGCACGCCGGTCGAGGGGCCGGTGCCGGACGCCTACGCCGTCATCCCCGATGCCGCGGCCTGGCCCGTGGCTTCACGCGCGCTGCAGGCGCTGCGCGCCGCCGGTGTCAGCGTGCAGATGCATGCCGGCAGCGCCGAGGGCATGGGCAGCATGAAATCCCAGTTCAAGAAGGCCGATGGCAGCGGCGCTCGGTTTGCGCTGATTTTTGGCCAGGCCGAGCTCGACGCCGGCCAGGTGGCGGTCAAGACCCTGCGCGGGGAAAAGTCCGATGCCGCGCAAGGCCAGGTGCTGCAGCCGCTGGACGCCATTCCCTCCTGGGCGCAGGGGCTGCGCAATCTGGACTGACGCGAGCCCTACAATCGACGGCTTGCTGGACATCCACAGACTCAACGCACATCACCGGACAGAACTAGAAAAGCTTTATGGCAAAACATCTCGATTTGGAAGAACAGGAGCAGCTTGACGAGATCAAGCACTTCTGGAAGCAATACGGCAACCTGATCACCTGGGGCCTGATTGCCATTTTTGGCAGCTTCGCCGCATGGAACGGTTACCAGTACTGGCAGCGCAGCCAGCAATCCCAGGCAGCGGTCATGTACGACGAGGTCGAGCGCGCTGCCGCGTCGGGCGACGCCAGCCGCCTGGACCGTTCCCTGTCCGACATGAAGGACAAGTTCGGCGGGACCGCCTTTGCGCAACAGGCCGGGCTGCTGGCAGCCAAGACCTATTACGACAAGGGCAACCTGGAGGGAGCCAAGTCCGCCTTGACCTGGGTCGCCGGTAAAAGTGCCGATGAAGGCTATCAGGCGCTCGCCAAGCTGCGGCTGGCCGGCGTGTTGCTCGAGGCCAAGGCCCATGACGAAGCGCTGCAGCAGCTGTCGGGCACCTTCCCCAAGGAGTTCACGGCACTGGTTGCCGACCGCCGCGGCGACATCCTGCTGGCGCAAGGCAAAAAAACCGAAGCCCGGGCTGAATACGAAAAAGCCTGGAAGGGCATGGACGAGCGCACGGAGTACCGGCGCCTGGTCGAAGTCAAACTCAACGCACTCGGTGTGAACCCGTCGCCGGCGTTGCCAAGCGCTGCAGCAACCGCTGCAGCTTCTCCCGCGTCCGCACCGGAGGTCAAGCAGTGATTTTCAAGTCTTTTATGCCCCTGGCCCATGCCGGTAAAGCGCCGGCAGCTATCGTTTTGGTAGCACTCCTGTCCGGTTGCTCGATGTTCAGCGGTTTTTTTGGCGGTTCCGTCAAGAAGCCGCAGCCCGCCGAACTGCAGCCCGTGGTGGCGCTGGTGCCGGTGCGGCAAGCCTGGACCGCCCGCATCGGTGAAGTCGGTTTCCCGCTCGAGGTCGAGGTGACCGGTGACAGCGTGGTGCTCGCCAGCGCCGACGGCACGGTGGCCTCGCTGGACGCGCGCACCGGACGCGACCTCTGGCGCACCAACATCGGCACGCCGATTGCCGCCGGTGTCGGCAGCGACGGCAGGCTGGCTGCCGTGGTCACACGCGGCAATGAGGTGGTCGCCATCGCCGGCGGCCGCGAAGTCTGGCGCCAGAAACTGCCGGCTCAGGCCTTCAGCGCGCCCTTTGTCGCCGGCGGGCGGGTGTTTGTGCTGGCTGCAGACCGTTCGGTCAATGCTTTTGACGGCCAGAGCGGCCGCAAGCTCTGGACCCAGCAGCGCCCCAGCGAGCCGCTGGTGCTGCGCCAGTCCGGCGTTTTGCTGGCCGTCGGCGACACGCTGGTGGTCGGTTTGGCCGGACGCCTGACCGGCCTGAACCCGCTCAACGGCAGCATCCGCTGGGAAGCGCCCATCGCATCGCCACGCGGCATCAACGACGTCGAGCGCCTGGTCGACCTGGTCGGCACCGTGAGCCGCACCGGCAACACCGTCTGCGCGCGGGCTTTCCAGGCCAGCGTCGGTTGCGTCGATGCCGGGCGCGGCGCCCTGCTGTGGAGCAAGCCTGCCAATGGCGCCCAGGGCGTGGACGGCGATGACACCCTGGTATTCGGCACCGAGGCCGATGGCAAGGTGCTGGCCTGGCGCCGCGCGGACGGCGAAAGCGCCTGGAGCACGGACCGCCTGCGCTACCGCAACCTGACATCGCCCGTGGTGGTGGGACGCTCCATCGCCATCGGCGACGCCGCCGGTTTTGTGCACCTGCTGTCGCGCGCCGACGGCTCCCTGATGAACCGCCTGAGCACCGATGGCTCGCCGGTGGTGGCCTCGCCGGTGCTGGCGGCCAACACCCTGATCGCCGTGACCCGCTCCGGCGCTGTCTACGGATTTGCCCCTGAATAATGGTTGCCCCCCACGCGGCCCGGCAAAGCCGGCTCTGCGGCCCCGACTGATCTTTCTGCCTTGAATGCCCTTTAGTGAAACCTGTTATCGCCCTGGTCGGTCGCCCCAATGTGGGCAAATCGACAATTTTTAACCGGCTGACCAAGTCGCGTGATGCGATCGTGGCCGACTATGCCGGCCT
>LNFM01008971.1_pt1 | contig 14810 bp, 12 predicted proteins | sample 596031 | NCBI WGS metagenome assembly LNFM01 (sample SAMN04254537, study PRJNA301005) | activated carbon metagenome | isolation source: dual media filters at the Ann Arbor, Michigan drinking water treatment plant | place: USA: Ann Arbor
CAGGACCACGAGGCCCTTCGCCGCCACGTACGGGGATTGGGATAGCTCGGTGACCCACCAGACGAGCAGGCACCCCGCCGTTGCGGCCGGCAGCATCCACCTGCCCCGCCGCAGGCACCATGCGGCGCCGAACGCCGCGAGGGCCACCGCCACCGTCACCCACATCCCCGTGCCGAAGGGGTTGGGCCCACCCACCCGGTAGTCGGCGCTGTCCCAGATCCCGAACGCCTCCCAGACCGGGATGGGTCCCGCAAGGTTGCCGAGGTTGTCGTCTGAGATGCCCGTCAGGTTCGCGCCGGCCGTGTCGCTCAGGAACCGCAGCAGCCGAGGGATCTGGGGTCCCATGACCACCACCAGCACCCCGATGCCAATCGCCATCGGGACCACGTGCGCGCGGACGCGGGCCAGCACGGGGCGCACCGACCGCCGGCGCCACAGGATCCGCGCGGCGTTGCCGGCGGCCCACATCATCAGGAACAGCACGGGCCAGACCAGCCCGAAGTGGGCGAACACCGACAGGGCACCGGCCAGCATGAGCGCCATCGGGATCCAGCGCAGCCGTGGCGTGATGGCCGGCGGGTGGGCCAGGGCGAGGGCGACCGCCAGCACCAGGAGGGGCTGCAGGATCTCTTTGAACGACCCCTGGCCGTAGTAGCCGGCCACGAGGAACGTCATGCCCGCGAGGACCGGGCACATGGCGACTCCCCACCAGCGCGCGTCGCGCAGCGCGCCCAGCGCCGTCCAACCCAGCAGAACCGGGAGGGCGATCGTCAGGCCGGTGAACGCGAGGTCCACGCTCGTCCCGAGCCCTGCGGCAATGGCGCCGACCAGCGCGTGGGGACCGAGCGGGTACGTCGACGGCACCGGGTGCACGGCCTGCACCGCGGCAGACCGGTGTGCGTCGGCGAGCAGCAGGTGCGAGGCCATGTCGTTGTTGAACGACATCCCGAGGATCCCGGCGTGTCCGGCAGCCGCGAACGGAATGAGCGCCAGCAGGAGCACCGCCCCGCCTGCGGCGACCGCGAGCGGAGCCGGGTACCGCCGGAGCGCCGCGAGCACGCCGACGGACACGCCGACCGCGATGGCGAGCGCCACCGCGGCGGTGAGGCCCCGGCCGGGCACGTACAACCCCGGCACGGCGATGAGCATCATCACCGAGACCCCGACGGCAGGCGCGAGCCAGCTCCACTCACGGATGCCGCAGAGTTCCAGCACGGCCTGGCCCAGGGCGAGCGCGCCGAGGCACACCAGGACGGCGCAGACGATCGTCATGAGCACGGGCGCAAGGATAGAGGGTGCCGCCCCCGGCGCCACAGCGCCCCCGGCCAACCGATACGCTCGAAGTGATGGACGCCCCCAGGATCGTCGACCTGCACTTCGGCCGGCACGTCCACCCCCTCTACCGCGAGCAGGTGCACGCGGTGCCGTCGGGCTGGGCGTACCGGTCCACCCATCCGGCGATGGCCGACGCGACGGCCCCCACCAAGCGCGTGATCCAGCAGAAGTGGATGGGGACGCTCACACGCCACACCGAGAGCGTCGCGATGCGCGTGCTCTCCGAGGCCGGGTACGTGCACCGGGTGCGGGCTCGGCGGCGGCCGGACACCGCCCTCATCCACTCCTGCGAACGGCTGCTGAAGGATCCCCCGCACCCCTACGTGGTGGACCTGGAGCAGGGGTCGGTCTTCGTGATCTACCAGCGTGCCGCCCTCGGGGTGCCCTGGGCGCGGCGGGCGCTTGAGCGCGCCTACCTCGACGAACGACTGAAGTTCATCCTCCCCTGGAGCGAGGCGGCGCGGAACAGCGTGTTCCACGGCCTCTCCGAGCGTGTCGCGGAGGCCATCGCCCACAAGGTCCAGGTGGTGAGCCCCGCCATCCGGCCGCAGGTCGATCGGCCGCGGGAGCGCGGCAGTGGTCCGCTGCGGGTGCTCTTCGTCGGAACGATCTTCTTCGACAAGGGCGGGGTCGAGGCGCTTCGCGCGCTGCGGGAGGCGCGCCGGCACCACGACGTAACCCTCGACCTGGTCTCCTACGTGCCCGCGGACGTTGCCCGGGAGTGGAGCGGTGAGCCGGGCCTAACCCTGCACGCGCCGGCCGGGGCGGACTTCATCCGGCGGCTCTACGCCCAGTCGGACGTCCTGCTGTTCCCCTCCCACATGGACACGTTCGGCTACGTCGTCCTGGAGGCGATGGCGCATGGGCTCCCCGTCGTCGCCCCTCGCCACCTCGCCCTGCGCGAGTCGATCATCGAGGACCGCACGGGCCTGCTGTTCCCGGCCGAGAACATGCTGTGGGACGACGACATGGCCTGCAACTTCCGCCACATCCTCCCCGCGCCCGCCCGGTACCTGCGCAAGCTGCGGGATCCGGGGGCCGAGTACGTCCGAGGCATCGCCGGTGCCCTGGGCCGCCTGGCGGAGGATCGGGACCTGCACGCCCGGCTGGCGGCGGGCGCGCTGGAGTCGGTGCGCAGCGGGCACCTGTCCATGGGGCACCGCAAGGCGCTGCTCGCCGAGATCTACGCGGCGGCGGCCGGACCCGCCTGACCCGGGGCGGTCAGGACTCCACGTCCAGCAGGGCCTCGTCGCACTCGGCCTCGGCGATGCGGCGCGACACGGCGTCCAGGCCGCCCGGCGCGGCCGGGGAGGGGGCATCGGCCGCGGGCGGCAGCGCGGCGGGCTCCGCCCCCTCGCACACCGACAGCAGGGCCGTCATCACGGTCTCCACCGCCGCGGTGCTCACCGACCGGCGGTCGGCCTCGAAGAAGTCCTCCGGCGCCTGCGGCCCGGTCACGATCTCGTACGCCGGGAAGTACGCCACCCCGGGGTCCGCGGCCTCCACCTCGCCCGCGGCGACCCGCAGCAACGACTTGCTGTAGGTGGTGGCCTCCAGGACGTGCCGGCCCGAGGCCGTGGCCACCAGCGGCACCGGCGACACGGTCACGATGAACCGTGCGGCCGGGTTGAGCCCGCGGATCGCGGCGATCGTCCCGTGCAGGTCGTCCACCACCTCGGCCACCGTGAAGTTCCGGAACCGGTGCCGGTCCGGGTCGAACGTGCCGGCCACCGTCCCGGGGCAGGTGGGGTAGACCACGCCGTCGTCCGCGGACTCCCACGCCTCGGTGAGCCCCAGGGTGAGGACCACCACGTCGGCCACCGTGAACGCCTCGCGCGTGGCGTCCAGGTGTGCGCGGGTGATGACGTCGAACTCCACGTCCGACACGGCCGGGTAGGCCAGGCCCGGCCGGAACGGGTCCACCACCACCCCGTCCTGGTGCCAGCGGTCCTCGGCCGGCGTGAAGGCACCGGTGCTGCGGTCCACCAGCTGCCGCATCTGCCGGACGGTGTAGACGTTGCCGTAGGCGGCGCTGAAGTTGCGGTAGCCCAGGTGCTCCGGCAGCTGCGCCACCTGCGGGTGGGGCGCCTCGGTGCGGACGTAGTCGAAGCCCGCCGCCTCGATGTGCGGGACGATGTTCGAGGCGAAGCACGACCCCATCGAGGCCAGGCGCTCTCCCCGGCGCAGCAGCGGCCCGTCCGTGGTGAGCACCTCGGCGGCGTCGAACCGCCGCGCCACGGCCCGTGCCCAGAAGGCCCGGGACGGCAGCCGGCGGTAGGGGTGCTCGGCCACGGCTAGGCGCCCGCGTCCACGGCGTCCAGAAGGTGCCGCCAGGCGATGCGGCCGTACTCGGCGTTCGCGTGGGTGGCGTCATGCGCGCAGAGTTCGGGGCGCAGGGTGCCCTCCTGGGTGCGGACCTCGTCCGGCACGGCCAGGAACCGGCATCCGGCGTCGGCGGCGATGTCGGCCATGGCCTCCTGGAGCGACTCCCACGCCGCGACCCGCGTGGAGGGGTCGGTGACCGGCGCATCCTGCGCGGTGAAGCCCTCCGCGGCGAGCAGCTGCACGAAGTGGGGTTCCACGGCGATGCCGGCGCGGATCTGCGCGTCCGGCTTCGGCGGAGGGGTGCCCAGCACGATCACCGAGGCGGGCGCCGGGTGGCCCGCGGTGAACTCGCGCAGGCCCTCCAGCGAGGGCGCCCACAGGGCCTTGGCCATGGTGAACGGCACCACGGTTCCCCGGATCTCCGGTGCGCGCTCCGCGTCCCGGCGCACGATGGTGACCGGGACGCTGTTGAGCATGAACGACACGTTGTGCTGGTTGCCGTTCCAGATGACCGCGGTGGTCGTGCCCGCCCGCGCCAGCTCGGGGAAGTAGGTGGTGTCGAACGCATCGGGGGGCGCCGTGTCCTGCTTGTCCAGCACCGCGACCCGGTCCCGGTCCGGATCCGGCAGCAGGTGCATGGCGAACCGGTACGCGAGCATGTGGGAGTGGCCGCCCAGGCGGACGCCGGCCTTCCGGGCGCCGATCCAGCGCCATTCCGCCGTCCCCGTACGCCGCAGCCTCACCGGCGCTGAGCCCCCGTCCGCATCCCGCCGAGTCTAGCCGAGGTCCCTCGGCCGCCCGGCGCCGCGGGTAGGCTCCGCTGCGTGCCGAGCCTTCGCGAGCGCTACTACCGCCTTCCGCCCGCCGTCGCGTACTCCGCCGCCCGGGCCTACACGGCAGCGGGTGTCCTCCCGGGGCTGGCGCGGTACCTCAGGGACCGCGCCGCGTACCGCGGGATGGAGGGCGCCGAACCCCTGCGCTGGCGCGACGCGTTCCCCAAGCTCACCGACCGGATGGCGAGCTCCCCGTACGACGCGCACTACCTGCACCAGGACACCTGGGCGGCGCAGCGCGTGGCCGAGGCGGCCCCGGATCGCCACGTGGACGTGGGGTCCCGGGTCGACTACGTCTGTTTCCTCACCGCGGTCACGAAGGTCACATTCGTGGACATCCGGCCGCTCACGGCCGAGATCGAGGGCCTGGAGTCGATCGCCGGGTCGGTGCTGGAGATGCCCTTCGCCGACCGCTCCCTGCCGTCGGTGAGCTGTCTCCACGTGGCGGAGCACATCGGTCTGGGCCGGTACGGCGACCCGCTGGACCCGCTGGGGACCCGCAAGGCGGCGGCGGAACTGCAGCGCGTCGTCGCACCCGGAGGCCACCTGCTGTTCTCCCTGCCGGTGGGGCGCCCGAGGGTGTGTTTCAACGCCCACCGCATCCACGATCCGACCGATGTCCGCGCCTTCTTCGACGAGCTGGAGCTGGTGGAGTTCGCCGGCGTGGACGATGCCGGCGAGTTCCGGCGCCACCGCGAGCTGGGCGAGCTGGCGGGCCAGTCCTACGCCTGCGGCATGTTCCGGCTGGTGCGCCCCGCCTAGGCGGTGGCCGCGTCCCCGGCCGGGCGCGCGGCGGTGGACAGCGACTCGAAGCTCCACTCCGGGTCTGCCGTGACCATCCCGAAGCCCGGGCTCTTCTGGAACACGGTGAACTCCAGCCACCGCTCCAGCCAGTGGTACAGCGTGCGCTCGTCCTGGCTGGCGAGACCCACGCCGATCGTGAACTGCCCCTCGTGGAGGTGCAGCTCCGGCAGGTGCATGCGCACGCGGGTGGGCTCCCGGATGGGATGGGGCACCGCGAGCGCCAGGGTGTTGCGACCGAAGCACACCGCGCCGTCCACGCTGTCCACGCGTACGCCCACGTTCGCCACATCGATGATCTCGCCGAGCGGGTCGACGTCGACCTCCACGGTGATCGGCTGGCCGCTCAGCACCCGGCGGGTGGGTCCGTCCGGCCCGATGAGCCGCACCGCCCGGATGAGCGCGGTCTTGGTGCCTCGCACGCGGGGGTCGATGAGGATGGGATCGTCCACGCCCGTGGCCTCCGGGACGTCCCCGGCGTCCGGCTCCGGGTCCGGTTCACCGGCCAGGAGCCGGTGGTACCGGGTGACGGCCTCGTGCACCTCGGCGTCCACGACCACCTCGCCGTGGTGGATGAGCACCGCGCGGTCACAGATGCGCTCCACGATGCCGGCGTCGTGCGAGACGAAGATGATCGTCCCGCCCCGGCGCTTGTACTCGAACACCCGCCCGAAACACTTGCGCTGGAACGCCTCGTCGCCGACGGCCAGCACCTCGTCCAGCAGCATCACGTCGGGTTCCACGTGGCTGGCGATCGAGAACGCGAGCCGCATCTGCATGCCGCTGGAGTAGGTGCGCACCGGCTGGTCGATGAACCGGGCGATCTCCGCGAACGTGATGATGTCGTCCATCCGGTCGTCCACCTCGCGCTCGGACAGACCGTGGATGGCGCCGTTCATGTAGACGTTCTCGCGCCCGGTGAAGTCCGGATGGAAGCCCGCGCCCAGCTCGAGCATGGAGGCGACCTGCCCGCCCACCTCCACCGTGCCCGTGTCGGGCGGGATGATGCCGGCGATCACCTTGAGCAGGGTGCTCTTGCCGGAGCCGTTCTGCCCGATGAGGCCCACGGCCTCGCCCGGCGCGACCTCCAGGTTGATGTCCTTGAGCGCCTCCAGCTCGCGCTTGCCGCTCCCGCGGCCGCGCCGCAGGACGGTCTCCTTCAGCGTGCGGTTCCGGTCGGCGAGCAGCACGAAGCTGCGCGAGACCCCGCGGACGCTGATGGAGCCCGGAACCAGCGGGTTCACAGCTCCACCGCGATGTCGCGCTCCAGGCGGCGGAACACCAGGCTCCCCACCGTCAGCATCGCCGCGGCCGCCACCACGCTGTAGACGGTGTCCCCCACCGACGGCCAGCGGGCGTAGAACATGGCGTCCTGGATCCCGAAGATGAACGGCGTCACCGGGTTCACCCAATGCAGGACCCACAGCACCCAGGAGTCCTCGCGGAGCGTCTCCGGCAGGTCGGCGAACGAGAACAGGATCGGGGTGAGGAAGAACCACGGCATCGTGAGCGCCCCGAACAGGAACTCCACGTCGCGCAGGTAGACGTTCACCGCCGAGAGCATCAGGCCCAGGCCCACCGTGAACGCCGCCAGCAGCACGAGGAACACCGGCAACATCACCAGCATGGGACCCACGGGCCGGAAGACGAGGCACAGGACCAGGGCGATCGCCACCATCACGACACCCACCAGGGCGCTGGCCGCCATGGAGGCCAGCGGGATGATCTCGCGCGGGAAGCGCACCTTCTTGAGCAGGTTCGCGTTCGCCACCAGGCTGGACGCGGCGGTCTGGACGGCGGTCACGAACAGCGTCCACGCCGCCAGCCCGCAGGCCAGGTAGATCACGTAGTCCTCGACGCTGCTCCGGAACACGTACCGGAACACGAAGGTGTAGGTCGCGATCATCACCGCGGGGATGACCAGGTTCCAGCCGATGCCCAGCACCGACCCCTTGTGGCGCTGGCGGATCTCCCGCCGGACCAGGTTCCGGAACAGGGGCCCGTACGGGCTCGAGCTCGCCCGGAAGCTGCGGCTGCTGGTGATCATCCGGCCGGTGAGTCTAGCGCCGGTGGTCTCACGGGCCCGGCCGCGGGGCCCCCACGCGGACCGGAGGCAGCGACCGGGCGGGCGCGGCGGGCTCGCCCAGCCCGGCGCGCAGCGCGCGGCGGTCGACCCGCAGCGCCATCCCCCGCACAAAGCGGACGATTCCCGTCCGCGCGCCGCGCGGGGCGGTGGGACGGCTCCGCAGCGCCGAGGGCAGCCCGCGCAGACCCGCCGCGAACCCCGACGCCGCGGGCCGCAGCCACCCGCCGCGCAGCGCCACCGCCAACACCAGCACCTGCGCCGCCACCAGCGCCGGAAGCAGGGTCACCAGGAGCGGCGCCGGCCAGCACCGGGCGAGCACCAACATGCGGTTGCGCTCGAGCAGCCACCATTTCCAGTCCCCCCGGTCCAGGTCGTGCTCGTGGGTCGCCCGCGCGGCCGGCACCAGGGCCAGCCGGACGCCGCGGCGGCGCAGGCGCAGCGAGAGATCCACGTCCTCGTGGTACATGAACAGGGGCTCCCAGAAGCCGCCCACCTCGTCGAACGTGGCGCGCGGGACGGCGAAGCAGGCGCCGGAGAGCACCGCCGTCTCCACCGGGTCGTCGCCCAGGCCCGCCGCCGGCTCCCGGTATCCCGCGGACCAGGCGAAGCCCAGCAGGTGCACCACCCCGCCGCGCGTGTCGACGGTGCCGTCCCTCCGCTCCAGCAGCCCCATCCACGCACCCGCCCACGGAGGCGGGCCTCGCATGGCGTCGAGGAAGCCGTGCCCGGGCACCACGTCGGCATTCAGGAACAGCAGCGTGCCGGCGGCGGTGCGCGCAGCGCCCAAGTTGGCCGCGCCGCCGTAGCCCACGTTTCCGCCGGCGTCGACGACCGCCGTGGGCACCCGGTGCCCGCGGGCGAGATCGAGCGAGCCGTCGTCGCTGCCGGCGTCGACCACCACCACCTCGTCGCCCGCACGGGTCTGCGCGCCCACCGCATCCAGGATGCTCCCCAGGTCCGCGGCGCTGCGGTGGGAGACGATGACGACGGCGAGCGACCGCACGGGAGGACGGCTACCCGCGACGGGCGACCACGACGATGCACTCCCCGGCGTCCTTCGGCAGGACCATCCGGCCCAGCGCCACCTGCACCGCGGCCGGCGCGCCGAACACGGCCAGCTGCAGCGGCCGGGGTACCTTCGGAACGTACGGGGGGTCCCACAGGCCGTCGGCCCGGACCCATTCCACGCGCATGCCGGCGGCCTCGGTGAGCCGCACCCACTCGTCGCGGTGCAGCAGGGAGCAGTGCGTGTCGTCGCGGTACGCGAACCATCGGTCCTTCTTGATCCGGTGCCCCAGGCCCTGGGGGTTCGGGACCACGTACATGAGCCGCCCGCCCGGGCGCAGCCAGCGGGCGAAGTCGGCGAACGTGTCGGCCGGCACCGGGACGTGCTCCATCACGTGCAGCGACACGATGAGGTCGAACGCGCCGTCCTCGATGGCCGCCAGGTCGTCCACGATGGTGGTGGTGGGCGACGTGGACGCGGTGCGGGCGCGGGCGTAGGGCGACAGGTCGTAGGCGTACGAGCGGAACCGCCCGGCGCGGCGCCGGGACAGATGGCCGATGCCCGATCCGTACTCCAGCACCGACGCGCCGGGCTCCGCGAGCCGTGACGCGACACGGGCGTAGAACCCCAGGGCGATACGATCGCCGTCCTGCGCGTTCCCCTGGTAGTACGCCTCGTCGAACCCGCTGCCGCCCTCGTGACCCACGGACCCTCCTCCGCCACCGACTCCGGCCCGTCACGGGGCCCGCGCTCGTTCCTGATCGCCACCGGGCTGGTCTTCGCCGCGACGGCGCTGGCGAACGCGCTGTTCTTCGCCGTGAGCCTCATCGCGAGCCGCTGGCTCGGACCGGCATCCTACGGGGTCGTCGGATCGATGCTTGGACTCACGGTCCTGCTGCTCATCCCCTCCTACGCCCTGCAGCTGCTGACCGCCCGCGAGACCGGCGAGGTGCGAGGGGATCCCGGCGCCGCCGGCGACCGCCTGGCCCACCGGATGCGGCAGGCCCTGATCATCGCGGTCCCGGTGACCGCCGCCCTGCTGATGGCGTCGGGGCCCATCGCCGACGCGCTGAACATGCGGTCGGCGTGGCCGGTGGTGCTCACGGCCCTGTCCACGCCGCCCATGCTGGTGATGACCGTCATGCGGGGGGCCTTCCAGGGCACCGGCCGCTACGGCGCCCTGTCGGCGAACCTGATCACCGAGGCCGTGGCCCGCCTGGGCTGGACCGTGGCGGTGCTGCCGCTGGGCGGCGGGGCGACCGGCGTGACCGCCGCCCCCGCGGTGGGCGCCGCCGTGGGCGCGATCGGCGGGGCGTGGGCCCTGCGCGCCACCTGGCGGGCCCGGAGCGGCCGGCCGCGTGCCACCGCGCCGGCCGCGGCGTGGGCGACGACCGTGTTCTTCGGCGCGTTCGCCATGCTCACCAACACCGACGTGCTGATCGCCAAGCACGCGCTCGACGACGTCACCGCCGGCGAGTACGCGGCGGCGGCGCTGTTCGGGAAGATCGTCCTCTTCCTGCCGGTGGCCGTCGGGATCGTGCTGGTGGCCGAGACCTCCGCGCGCCGCGCGGCCGGACAGCCGACGCTGCCGCTGCTGAGCCGCTCGCTGGCCCTCGTGGTGGCCGCGTGCGGGGCGGTCGCGGCCGTCGCCGAGGTGAGTCCGGGGCTGGTGGCGGCCCTGACGGTGGGCGAGGGCTACGACGGCGCCCTGCCGTTCTTCGCCCCGTACGCTCTCGCGATGCTCGGCTATGCGGTCGTGAACGTCCTGGCCAGTTACACGCTGGCCCTCGGGCAGGGCGCCGTGGCGTGGGCCTGCGCCGCGCTGGCGCCGCTCCAGGCGGCCGCGCAGTTCGCCGTGCGCGACCGCCCGGAGGCCATCATCTGGACCATGGTCGCGGCGGCGGCGGCCGCCGCCGCGGTGGGCGGCGCCGCGGTCGTCCGCGGGCGGCCCGCACCGCCCGTCCCGGCATGCTGAACGCGCTGGCCGTCCCCGGGGCCGCCCTGCTGGCGATGCTGTGCGCGGGCATCGCGGCGGGGGCGGTGCTCGACCGCCGTGGCCGGTGGCTGCACCTCACCACCGTCCCGCTCGGCGCGGTGACCCTGCTGGGGCTCCTCTACCCGCTGGGCTGGCTCATGCCCATGTCCACGGCCGGCCCCGTGGTCGTCGGGCTCGTGGTCATCGTGGCCGCCGTGGCGGTGGGCGCCCGCGCCGCGAGCGGCGCGGGGGCGGGCACGGAGCTGCGGGCCGCCCTGGTGCCGCCCCGGGACGAGCTGGCGGCCCTCGCGACCGGCCTCGCGGCGACCCTGGCCCTGCTGTGGCCGGTCATCGCCACCGGCCGCGCCACCACCATCGCCATCACCAACAACGACGGCTGGTACTACGCGGGCCTCATCGACTGGCTGCGCGACCACGCGGCGGGCGCCGCGGCGTCCATCCCGCTGCCGGACGCCCCGATGCTGCAGCCGGTCGTGAACATGAAGGCCAATGCCCTGCCGGTGGGCTTCGAGTTCCTGGCCACCGCGATGGCCGAGGTGACCGGGCGGGCGTCGTTCGAGGTGGCCGGGCCCCTGTCGGCGCTGGCCGGGCTGCTGGCCGCCACCGGATGGGCGCATCTGGCCCGCGCCGTGCTGGGCCCCGGGCGGTGGTGGGTGCCCGCCGCGGCGGCGTTCGGCGCCGTCACGCCGCTGCTCACGCTCGCGTCCGCCGAGAACTACATCACCCAGACGATGGGCCTCGCGCTGATGCCCTACGCCGCGGGCGCGGCGGTGGCGTTCGCCAGGGACGCCCGCTGGGCGCGCCTGGTGCCCGCCGCGCTCGCGGCCGGCGCGGTCCTGGCCGTGTACCCCAGCCTGCTGCCGTGGCTGGCGCTCACCGCCGCCGCCGCACTGGCCGCGCGCGGGACCTCCGGCCTGCGCTGGGTGCCGGCCACACGGGAGGGGCTCCGGCCCCGCGCCCTGCGCTGGGCCGCCCTGGGCGGGAGCCTCGCCGCGGCCGTGGTGGCGCTCGCGCCGCTGCAGCTGTGGCGCACGCTGGAGTTCGCGCGCGCCGCCGCCGACCTGGCCGGCGCGGGACCGTTCCCGGTGTTCGGACCGAGAGCCAATGGCGGGTTCCTGATGGGGGCGGGCACCTCCCAGGCGGATGCCGTGCCGTGGTCCGCCACCGCCTGGGCCCTGGTCGTGGCCGCGCTGCTGGTGATCGTGCTCGCCGGCGCCGTGCGGGGGAGTGTGTCCCGCGTGCCCGCCGCGATCGCGGTGGCCGCGCTGGCGGCGACCGCGGTGGTCGCCTACCGGTACGAGCAGAGCGACTTCGCCTACGGCATCTTCAAGTCCCTGCTCAGCGGCGGCGCGATCCTCGCCGGTCCGCTGCTGGTGGGCCTGCTGGCGCTGCGCCGCCCCTGGATCGGCCTCGCCGGCGTCGCCGCCTGCCTGGTGGTGTGGGTCCCCCAGTCCACGCAGGCGCTGCGCGATCAGGAGCGCTCCATCCCCGGCTTCCGCGCACCCGAGTTCGCGCTGCGCGACCGCCTGGCCGCGGTGCCCGACGCGGAGCTCACCCTCGTGGACGGGGCGGCCGCGGACTGGGACTACCCACTCTTCCGGCTGCGGATGATGGCCGCGTACTTCGGCACGGCGACGGATCTGCGGATGGAGGGGCTGGGCAGCACCTATTCGTACATCGCCCCAGGAGGCGAGCCGCAGTGGCGGCCCGACCGCGCCTGGACCCACGTGCTCTCCACCGGCCGGGCCACGCCGTTCGGCGCCGGACGGCGTGGCGAATGGGCGACCGGCGGCTACCTGCTCCAGCGCGCGCCCACACTCGACGTGGCCCCCTACAGCGGCTGGTGGAACGCCGAGCGCGACGCGTCCGGGGTGTTCCAGTGGACCGGCGCGGCGGCGGACATGGTGATCTCCAACCGCGGCGCGGCCACGCGCGTGGAGCTGCGGCTGCGGGTGAGCAGCTACGCCAGGCCGCGCCGGGTGGTCCTGACCGCCGCGGACGGCACCGTCACCGCGGCCACGGTCCCCGCGCGTGGCGCCACCGAGATCGGCATCCCGGTGGACGTCCCCTCCGGCGGGGTCGCACCGGTGCTGCTGCAGACCGACCCGGCGGCCGAGAACCCTCCCGGGGACGGCCGGGCCATCGCCCTGCGGGTGTCACGGGTCACGGTCACGCCCATGGGCGGCGCGCCGGGGGACCGGCGCTAGAGTCACCGGTCACCGTGCCCGTTCCGGCTGCCGACACCACCCGCCCGCCCGTCGCCTCCCGCATCGCCGCCCCCGCGGCCGTGCTGCGGATGCTGCGCCCCAAACAGTGGATAAAGAACGCGTTCGTGATCGCGCCGGCCCTGTTCGGGCGCGAGCTGGGCGATGCCTCCACCGCGCTGGTGGTGGCCGCCGCGGTGGCCTGCTTCTGCGCGATCTCCAGCGCGGTCTACCTGGTGAACGACGTCCTCGACCGCGAGGAGGACCGCCGCCACCCGGTGAAGCGCCACCGTCCGGTCGCCGCCGGCCTGGTGTCGGTCCGCACCGCGCTGGCCGCCGCCGGGGTGCTGGCGGCGCTGGCCGCGGCGGGCGCCCTGGCCCTGGATCCCTGGTTCGCGCTGGTGCTGGGCGGCTATGCCGTCAACGCCACCGCGTACAGCCTGTGGGTGAAGCACGAGGTCGTGCTGGACGTGTTCTCCATCGCCGCCGGATTCGTGCTGCGCGTGGTGGCCGGCGCGGTGGTGGTGCGCGTGGAGCCGTCGGCCTGGATCCTCATCTGCACCGGGCTGCTGGCCCTCATGCTGGGCTTCGGGAAGCGCCGCGGCGAGCTGAGCACCCTGCAGGAGGAGGCCGCCGGACACCGCGCCGTGCTGACCCAGTACTCGCACGGGTTCCTGGACGCCATGCTGGTCCTGACCGGCGGCGCCACCCTCACCTCCTACGCGGTGTACACCGCCACCGGGGAACCCGCCTCACGGCACCTCGCGGCCACGCTGCCGTTCGTGGTCTACGGCGTCACCCGCTACCTGTGGCTGGCACTGCACCGGCACGAGGGCGAGAACCCGACGGCCCTGGTCTGGGAGGACCGGGCGCTGCAGGTGACGCTGGTGCTGTGGGCCGCCACCGCGGCGGTCCTGCTGGCCGTCTTCTAGCGGCGCGGACCGGCGGCGGCCGCGGCCGCGGCGACCGCGGTGGCCAGGGCGTCCAGGGGGATGCCGGGGGACAGGAGCTCCGCGACCCGCTCGCGGGCCACGGCGAACGCGGCGGGATCGGCCAGCACCTCGCCCAGGCGGGCGGCGAGGCCCTCGGCGTCGCCGGGCGGTGCCAGCCGGCCCATCCCGGTGAGGCCCACCGGGATACGCACCCCCGGCATGTCGCTGGCCACCACCGGCGTTCCGCACAACATGGCCTCCACCTGCACGATGCCGTACGCCTCCAGGGGGTCGATGCTGGGCAGCGCCAGCACGTCGCACATGGCGTAGAAGGCGGGAAGGTCCTCCTGCGGCAGGAAGCCGGTGAAGGTCACCCAGTCCTCCCCGTGGGCGGCGGCCTCCAGGTCGTCGGCGATGCCGCCGCCGGCGACCGAGCGTCCCTCGCCGGCGATGACCAGCCGGGCGCCGGGGTGCGCGCGGCGCACCGCGCGCATGGCCTCCAGCAGCACCGGCAGGCCCTTCTCGGGCACCAGACGGCCCACGAACCCCACCACCGGTCCCGGCGGGAGCCCCAGCCGGGCACGCAGCGGCGCGGGATCCACGGGGTGGAACGGCCCGGGGTCCACCGGCGGCGCCACGCCCACCGCTCCCCCGGCCAGATCGCCCACCACGCGGGACGCCGCCGCGTAGTCCTCCGAGAGCGCCAGGAACCTGCCGGACCGGCGCACCGCGGCGCGCGCCTCGCGTGCGGCGGCACGCTCGATGAGCTTCGACACCGGCCGGTCGGCGAGACGCAGGTCGCACACGTGGAACGGCAGCACCCGCCCGCGCGGCAGCATCCGGGAGATGACCCCGGCCTCGAGCAGCGGCATCACCGGGATCACCACGTCCGCGCGGCGCCCCAGCCGCCGCGCCGCGGGAACGAGGCCGGGCAGCACCAGGCCCTTGTCGATGCGCGCCGCGGGGGGCACGCGCAGCACCCGCACCCCGTCGATCACCTCGCGCCGGGGCAGCTCCGGCTCGTGCAGCCCGCACAGCACCGCCACGTGGGCGCCGCGCGCCGCCAGGCCCTCGGCGTAGGCGCGCGTGGCCAGCGTGAGCCCGCTGGTGTAGGGCGAGTAGTAGTAGAGGACGAACAGGACCCGCAGGCCCCGCACGTCCGCCGGCGCGCTCACCGCCGCTGCGACAGGCGCTCGATGTCGGCGTCCACCATCATGTTCACGAGCTCCTCGAAGCTCACCTCGGGCGTCCAGCCCAGCACGTCCTTGGCCTTGCCCGGGTCGCCCACCAGC